>Ga0335075_10008722_pt1 | contig 15523 bp, 11 predicted proteins | sample Lox_Sample_24_FD_206723 | JGI IMG/M metagenome (GOLD analysis project Ga0335075, IMG submission 206723) | Soil microbial communities from Loxahatchee National Wildlife Refuge, Florida, United States - Lox_Sample_2.4 | ecosystem: Environmental > Terrestrial > Soil > Wetlands | place: USA... | reverse complement strand
GACTCCGGCGACGGAGCTGCGCGCCACCGTACATCATGACGTGGTCGCTTCGGGGCAGCCGAATGCGGTGCTGTTGTACGGGATTCCCGATGATACGAAGCAGGCCAGCGAAGACGCGTATGCGGGCGTGACCCTGGACAGCCAGACCACGCAGCGGTGGCATAACGCGGTGCGGTATGGGCTGATCCGGCTGCGCTCGCAGTTCACCGACTTCAGCCCCACCGGCATCCCTCAATACGACTCGTACGGCGATCTGCTGGGGTACCTGGGCGCTCCGGTAACGATCAAGGGAGCGAATGGATACGTTGTTTCCGGCCAGGCGCAGTATCAGTATGTCGAGACTTATCCGAACTACTATCCGACGTCGACGGACCGCGATTTTGTCTCGGCGCAGTCGGACTATCGCTTCAATCCGCATACGGTCGGGCTGTTCGGCTTCAAGTATGAGGACGAGCGCGGATATGCGGGCGGCCCGGGCGCTTCGATCGACCGCGGCATTTACGATTACACGCTGCAGGTGTCGGGAGATTTTTTCAGCAGGCTGCATTATGTGGCGGGCAGCGGCCTCGAGAAGAATGAGCTATTCGGTTTTGCGGCCACGCCTCGCGCTGCCCTGGCCTATGACTTCGTTCGCCGCAGCGGCGCGGTGACCAAGCTGCGTGCCAGCTTCGGCAAAGGAATCAAGGAGCCCGCACTCTCTGACCAGGAGGACTCTCTTTATGCGCTGCTGGCCGCGCTGCCCGATGGGCAGCAGCTGATCTCGCAGTATCACGTCCAGCAGATCGGCGCGGAGAATTCGCGGTCGTTCGACGGCGGCGTCGATGAGCTGCTCGCGGACGGGCGCAGCAAGCTGAGCCTGTCACTCTTTCACAGCGAGTATACGAACGGCATCGAGTACATCCCGCAGCAGGGATTGACGGCGCTGGGCGTACCGGCGGCGATTGTGGCCCAGGCTACATTTGGCGCGACGGTGAACTCGCAGGCCTTCCGCGCGCAGGGTGTGGAGCTGAGCGGCGAGCAGCAGATTGCCGGCGGCTGGCTGCTGCGCGGCGGCTATACGTATCTGGATTCGGTGGTGCAGCGGTCTTTCACCAGCGACGCCATCGGGCCTTCGTTCAATCCGAATATTCCGAATGTTCCTATCGGCGTGTTTTCACCGCTGGTGGGAGCAAGGCCGTTCCGGCGCGCTCCGCACACCGGCTACTTCGGAGTGAGTTACAACCGGGGCCGTTTCTCCGGCCTGTTCACGGGAACCCTGGTGAGCCGGCGCGACGACAGCGATTTTCTAGCCTACGACGCGAACTATGAGGGGACGCTGCTGCTGCCGAACCGCAACCTCGATCCGGGATACGAGCGGCTGGGTCTGTCTTTGAATTACGCGGCGACCCGGCGGGTGACGGTCTTCTCGAGCTTTCAAAACCTGCTGAGCCAGCAGGCGAGCGAAGCGTTCGGGTATCCGGCGTTGCCGTTTACGTTCCGCAGCGGAATCCGGATATCTCTGGGCGGGGAGTCCTGGGGGTGGAAGAAGTAACTTGCCGGTGCGCGGCGGCAGCGCAGATCTTCGCGGATTCGATCAGCGGGTTACGAGTCCGCCGGCTTCGGCGTGCGCGGCGATTTCGTGGGCGACATTCGATTCGTGTCCCGCGAACATGATGCGGAGGCGCTCGGCTACGCGGCGATGCCACTGGGCCCGGCGCGCCGCAGGCATGCGGGTGTAGAGCACTTCGCGGTAGAGGGCGTGAGAGAAGACGTAAAAGGCGGACTGGGTGCCATCGGGCAGCTCGTCGTGTCCGGCGATGGTGAGCAGGCGGACACGGCGGACCAGCCGGGCATAGGCCTCCTCGACTTCATCGATGGTGCATTCGAGCGCAGCGGCCGCGGACCATGCAGGGAAGATGGTTCCGGCAATGCTGCCGGCTTCGAGCAGGCGGCGGTCTTCGTCGGTGAGCTTCTCGAGCTGGAATTCGATGATGCCGGCGAGGCCTTCGGGCACGCCTAACTCGATCTCACTGAGAGGAACGCGGAGGTTGAGCTGGCCGTCGTCCATGCGGAACATATTCTGCGCGCGCAGGTGGTCGAGCACCGCGGTCATGAAGAGAGGATTGCCGGCCGAGTGCTGATGGATAAGGCTGGAGAGCCCGGAGGGCAGCTTCTCCGAGTGCAGCTCGCGGCGCAGGTATTCGGAGACGGCCTGCTTGTTCAACGGGCCGAGGCGCAGCTCTTCGCTGCGGCTATTCGTGAGCAGGTCCTGCTCGAGCATGCGCAGCGGATGCTCGGTGTCGATATCGCTGGGGCGATAGCTGGCGAGCAGCATCAGCTTGGTGCGCGAGCGGCGGCGGGCGAGCGCCGAGATCAGATCGAGGGTGGATGTATCGGCCCAGTGAATGTCTTCGAAGATGAGCACCAGGGGATGATTCGCGGCCAGCGATTCGAGGGCCTCGCACAGTTCGCAGAGAGACGACGATCCGTTGCCGTTCAGCCAGCCGGGCGCTGCCGCAGCGAGCAGTGTACGGGCCTTGCCGTCACCGGCGGAGGTGAGATCGTTCAGTGCTTCGCGAACCGGATAAAAGGCCTCCTTGCCGCCGAAGCCTTCGAGAGACTGTCCGCGCGCGATGCGCAGGCCTTCTTCGTGACAATGCTGGGAGCAGAAGGTGTCGAGCAGCGCGGTTTTCCCGATGCCCGGCTCGCCGGTGATGAAGAGGGTGGAGCGCTCCGCTTTTTTGGTGCGCTTGAGATGCTCGAAGAGAAATTCCAGTTCTGTTTCGCGGCCGACCAGCGCCGAGGAGTGCGACTGGGCGGCGCTCCCGGCAACATCCGAGACGGAGGTGAGGAGGCGGTAGCCGCGCTTGGGCACAGTTTGAATGTAGCGAGGACAGCCGGGATCGTCTCCGAGCAGCTTGCGTAGCTCGAGGATGTAGGTGCGCAGCACCTGCGGCTGCACGTAAGTCTCAGGCCAGAGTGCTTCGAGCAGTTCGTCGTGCGTGATGAGCCGCTGCGGATTCTCGACCAGGTAGCGTAGCACGGCGAACGGCCGCGGAGTGAGATTGAGCATTTCATCTCCACGCCACAGGCATTCATTCTGCGGATCGATACGAAATTCGCCGAACTGCTGCATTGCTCGAATGGACTCCTCTCTCACAGTATCGGTTAGCACGCGGGGTGCCGTCGTCGTTGTTTCGTAGGGATGAGCTGTTTGCAGTACTTGGCCAGGTCCGCGTGTCCACCTGTGTCCAAATTCGGACGGTGAGTGTTCGAAGTCCCACTCTCCATCATTACGCAAAATCTTTGCGAATGGTTCAGCGGCTCCCGAATGAAACCAGAACGGCACTTCCGGCGGGTAGATCGATTATCGCCGAATTGTTATCCACAGGCAGATGCTCCTCATGCGCGGCCTTCCATTTTCCGTTGGCGTCGACGGCGGCTGCTCCCAGAGTAACGTTTGAGACCGCATCGATGCCGGGCGCGGCGAGGCGCAGTGCGGTGGCGACGGCCGCTCGCTCGCCGGGATTCACAGCGATGCGGATGTTGCGGTCCAGATGTTTGTTGAAGATGGCGGTCTTGATGCTGCCATTTTCAGAACGGAGGGAATAGGCGGTGAGCAGCGGTGTTTCCTGCGCATAGTCGAGCGCGCTCTCGAGCAGCTGCCCCGCTCCTGCCTGCTCGAAGAGAAGCATTCCGTAATAGATGGGGCGGGCGGCAAAGCCTTTTTCGCGCGTGCCGGCGATGGGCGTGTACCAGCCGTATCCTCCGCCGTGAAAGTTGATGCCTTCACCGCCGGCCTGGGCGAGCTGATACATGAGCTCCGCACCCCAGAGCGCGGAGGCGAAGGTGTCGCTCACCCCCTGCTTGCCGCCCCCGTAGCAGGAGTTGGTTTCCGCGAGACGGAAGGGCAGGCCGAATTCGCTTCTGGTCTCCTGCATGCCTTCGAATTCAGCCTTGAGCCGGGGACTGGGGCGGAGCAGGCGATCGATGGTCGTGGAAGGATTGGTGGGCGGTCCTTCGGCGTAGTAGTGCTGGGAGAGAAATACGATGTCATCCTTGAATTCTTTGGCGAAGGGGGCCAGCCATTCGTTGTTGAATGCGGTGTCGGGTCCGGCAAAGGGCGCGTTGGGCACCTTCTGCCGGATCACTTCGTAGAAGCGCCGCCATTCCTGAGCAAAATCGGAGTAGTTGTATCCGGGCTTGCGGATGCCGTTGCGGCTGAAGATATCCGGCTCGTTGCAGAGCTGGAAGGCGATGATCTTGGGGCCGAGAGTGTTGATCACGTAGGCGGCTTCTTCCGCAGCGGTTTCCGCGCTTCCGGTTCCCATGTTCAGGCCGTAGATGAGCTTCCATCCGGTGGCCTCGATGAATCCGTGCAGGTTGCGGATGGCGTGCGGGGTGATGATGGTGGGCGTCGGCGGGTGCTTGCCGGTATCGGGACCGACGGGGGCTGCGGCTGCGGCGGGCTCGGTGCCCATGGCGGCGGCTGCGTCCGGTGTCCAGCGCGAGAACTCGCTGGTGTTTCCGCCGATCCGCAACACTCCCGATCGGCCGAGACGGCGTACCAGGGCGACCAGCTCGGTATTGGCGGGGGAGAAGAAGTCGGGCTCGCCGAGCTGGGCGGTTTCGTAGCTTAGGCCGGTGAAGTCAGGGCCGATGCGATTTCCCGGGTGGCGGGGGTCGATGGTCAGCCGGGCCGCGGGGGCTGAGTCAGGCGCGGCGAAGCTGTGCCTGGAAATGAGGCTTGAGCTGGAGGCTAAAACGGAGAGGCGCAGGAAGTCTCGACGGCGCATGGTAAGCATTCGAACACCGGAAGACGGGGTGAGGCAAACGGAGCTGGTGAGCGGGCGGTGAGGATTCCTGCTCGCACCGCGGCGGCAATGACGGTAGTATGAGGCGCAACAATTATTTGCAGATAAGATGTTGGGGATATGCGACGGCGAGAATTCTTGAGCGGGGTTTTTGGCGGAGTGGGCGCGGCGGCGTTGCTGCCGGCGATCGAGGGTTTGTCCGCCTGTGGTCTTGGCGGAGATACTTCCGGCGGCTCTGGCGCCGTTCATCTGAACCAGGTAGGTTATCTGCCTCATCGGGCAAAGCTGGCGACTGTGGGCTCCCGGGCCTCCAGCTTTGTGGTGCGTTCGGCGGGCAATAACGCGGTGGCTTTCAAGGGCGACCTGAGCGCTCCGCGTGCGGATGAGGCCTCGGGAGACGCGGTCCGGATTGCGGATTTTTCCAGCTTCAGCCAGCCCGGATCCTATCGCCTGGAGCTGGACACCGGTGAGCGGAGCAGTTCCTTCGCCATCGGGCCGCGGGTCTATCACGACGCGCTCCGGCTTACGACGCGCGCCTTCTACGGCCAGCGCTGCGGGTGCAATGTGGACCTGGGCGGCGGGTATCGCCATCCGTCGTGCCACATGAAGGATGCCTTTCATCCGACCTCGGGCAAGAGCGGCGGCTTTGCCAACCACGGAGGGTGGCACGACGCGGGCGACTACGGGCGGTACGTGGTGAATTCGGGAATTACGACCGGAACCCTGCTTTGGGCGTGGGAGCTTTTCGGTCCGCGGCTGCGGTGGCTGGCCCTGGCGATTCCGGAGTCGGGGGAGCGGACGCCGGATTTTCTGGCCGAGGTGCGCTGGAATCTGGACTGGATGCTGGCCATGCAGGATGCCGACGGCGGGGTGTGGCACAAACAGACGAGCGAGCAGTTTTGCGGATTTGTGATGCCGCAGGCGGACCCCCTGGTGAGCTACGTGATCGGAACCGGAGAGCCGCCTTACAAGAGCACCTGCGCCACCGCGGACCTAGCGGCGGTGATGGCCATCGCCGCCCGCTGTTATGGGCAATATGACGGCGCGTTCGCGCAGCGCTGCCTTGCCGCGGCAAGAAAAGCCTATGCGTGGGCGGCCGCGAATCCCGCAGTGTATTTCCATAACCCTCCGGGGATCGGGACGGGCGCGTACGACGCCACGGATGCCAGCGGCGAGCTTATGTGGGCCGCGGCCGAGCTCTGGCGGACCACCGGCGAATCGGAGTTCGAGCGGGCGTTCGGGTCGGTGGTCTCCACCCGGCTTTCGAATCTGAATGTAAGCGCGCCCGCGTGGGACCATGTTGCGCCGATGGCCTATTGGGCCTATGCGATGGCCGAGCGCAAAGGCGACGAGCGGATTGCCGAAGCGGTGAAGTCGGCGACGGCCGGCGCCGCGGAGAGCCTGGCGGGAGCCGGCCGCACCAACGGCTATGGGAACACGCTGAGCATCTCGGACTACGTCTGGGGATCGAATTCGGTGGTGGGGAACCATTCCCTGCTGCTGCTGATCGCCAACCAGTTTCATGCCAATGCGGAGTTTGTGAATGCCGCGCTCGGCAATCTGAATTACCTGCTGGGAAATAACTGTTTCGGCGTCTCATGGGTTACGCATCTGGGCGCGAAACCTTTCCAGCATCCGCATCACCGGCCGAGCGTGGCGGATGGGATTCCGGCGCCGTGGCCGGGATTGCTTTCCGGTGGGCCGAACGCGAAGCCGAGCGATCCGGTGGCCGACAGGCTGCCACGGCAGAGCCCGATGCGGATGTGGGTGGACGACAGCGGAGCCTATTCGGTGAACGAGGTCGCGATCAACTGGAATGCCCCGCTGGTCTTTCTGCTGGCGGGCGTGGACGGTATCTGACGTTTGATCCGCGAACGGCTTTCCGCCGCGCCGGGCCGTCAGTGGGGCGTGGGCGCGGACATCAGCTCGACGAACATCTTCTCGAATCTGGGCAGGTCAAGGTCGAGTTGGGCGTGGACCAGCTGCTCGTCGGTCTCCGGCTTGAGCTCTCTGGTCCAGGTGAGGGTGTCGCCGTAGGATGGGCCGTGGCTTAGATCCACATCCATATAGACCAGGTTCTCCTTGGTGATGAGCGTGGGATCGAGCCAGGCGCAGGCGGCGAGCTCGTCCCACAGGTAGTAGCGATCCTGCGAGTACCTGGCGATGTAGCGCGCCGCCGGATGCGGTGACTTGGAGATGGCGTCGAGCATGGCCTGGGTGAAGGGGGCCTTGATCGAGACGTCGACGGTGGTGAGGTCGATGCGCGGCCAGTGGGCGCGCAGAACGATGTGCGCGGCTTCGGGATCGAACCAGAAGTTGAATTCGTGGCGCGGGTCGGTGGCGAATTCGGGATCGACGGTGTGGGGATTGAGGCTGCCGCCCATGATCACGATGCCTTTGGTCAGCTCGGCGAACTGCGGATCGATGGAGACCGCAAGCGCGATGTTGGTGAGCGGTCCGGCAGCATAGATGGTTACCTGATGCGGGTGGGCGTGGACCTGGCGGATGAGGAAGTGAGCGGCGTCTTCGTCGAGCGGGCGGGTGTGCGGCGCTCCTTCGGGCATTGGCGGGACGACATAAGGCCCGTGGATGTTGGGTTTTTCCGAGGCTACGCTGGTCACTCCGCCGGGAGTATCGACCAGGGTGGTTGGTCCTTCGCCCCAGGCTCCCAGCCAGGTGACTTTGCCGGCCAGCGCGGAGTCGAGCTGGGTCTCCTGCTCGGTGCGGACCAGGGGAAAGACCGCGCCCGGCACCACGGGAACGTCCGTGCGCCCGATCAGCTCCAGCATGCGAAGGGTGTGCTGCACCTCTTCATCGCGCCAGGCATTGCCGGTGACGATGGTGATTCCCAGCACCTGGACATCGGGCGACTGCAGGAAGACCATCATCGCCATCTGGTTGGAGCCGCCGGGCCCGGAGCCATCCTGGTCGACGAGGACCAGGCGTTTTTCGGCCTGGGCTGAGAGGACCGTCAGGGTCAGCAGGAACGCGGTGACGAGCTTTGGCATGAGTGGCCATTTTGCCACAGACGGCGAAATGACGAGGGTCGCCCTGCCGGGATCAGGCGGCGATGAGGGCTACGGCGATGAGAGCCAGGACCATTCCTGCTCCCTGGCTCCGGGTGGCTTTCTCTTTGAGGAAGAGCAGGGCCAGGAGCATGGTGGTTCCGGGATAGAGGGCGGACAGGACCGCTGCGACATCCAGGCGTCCGGCGAGGGCGGCGAGCATGTAAAGCAGATTGCCCAGGGTGTCGAAGACTCCGACGATTGCGGACAGGAGCAGCACGCTTCGCCAGGGAAACGGTGCGGCTGTGGCCGCCCGCGGGCTGCGAGCGCGGCGGCGGGCCAGGATCAGCAGGCTGGCGGCGGCTCCGGACGCAGTGCTGGCGACGCGGACCCAGGTCATGGCCCATAGGACGCTTTGTTCGGCGGCGACGCGCATGAGGATGAGCATGGCGCCGAAGAGAATGCCGGCAAGCACCGCCATGCCCAGTCCGCGGGGATGCGGCGTGCCTCCCGGAGAGTAGGCGAGGAGCCAGATGGCGAGGGCGGCGACGGCGAAACCGGCAAGCTTGGTTCCTCCCGCGTGGCCTTCACGGAGCCAGGAAGCAATCACCGGAAAGACGGTGGTGACCACGCCACAGATTGCCGCCGTGAGCCCCATGGAGCCCAGCGACAGGGCGTTGTAGAGGGCTATCAGCCCGATAGCGCCAACCACGCCGCCGAGCAGCCCATACAAAATCGTGGAAGAGTGGAGCGGCTCGTGGCGCGCTGCACAGACGGCCAGGAGGATAACCAGGCTCAGGGCATGCGCGAGGGCAATGATGAAGGGCGGCGCGGTTCGCCGCGCGGCTAGCCCGCCTGAGAAGTCCGCCGCACCCCACAGCGCCGAAGTGGCCAGGCCGAGAAGAACGGCCTGGCCACCGGGATGAGACGCCGTCACCGCATTACGTTCGCAAGCGAGGGGTAGTAACCTTCCTTGGCGTAGACATCAAGCCCGGGGACATCCACATGCACATCGATGCTGTGGTGCCTTTCGCTGATGGACGGCTGATGGCTGTAATAGCCGAGCGTGTATTGCGTGCGCACCGACGCGGTGATGTCGGCAAAGCTCTTCTGGATGCCGTTTTCGGAGAACTGGGACTCCAGGTAGCCGCCGGTCAGGGTGGTGTATTTGGGCATCACGTTGTCGGTAGGCAGGAGCGGAAGCCGGACCTTGTCGAGATAGCCGACGCCCCAGGTGGCGGAATCGCCAACCAGCGTGCCGTAGACCGAGATGTCGTTGGTGAGAAGGAACTTAAGGACTTCCTTCTGACTGGCTTTGCTGCGCGCTTCCTTGCCGTCGGTGATCACGTAAATGATGCGGCGGCGGCCCTTTGGCTGGCGCGCGAGGGCCTGGGCGGCGTAGAGGATCGCATCGTTCAGTGGGTGCGATTCCTTGGGAGTGACCAGGAATCCGTTCATATTGCCGCGCTGGGGAGCGAGATTGGGGTCGGCTTCCTGTCCATTGATGACCATGCCGGAGACCATGGGCCCGCCGGTGATCGGCACTCCCATGTCGCGGCCCGGCTTCTTGGCCGACTGGAGCGCTGCGGGAAGACGGGCGCCCTGCGCGCCGGTGAAGTCGGTGATCATCTCCGGGCTGTTGTTGTAGGTGAAGACGGCGACGGTGTCCGAAGGGGCAAAGGCTCCGGTGACGGCCGTCAGGCTCTCGTTCACCTTGCGCATCACGTCCGCAGGCAGCGTCTGATCGATCACGAAAGCTACCGACAGAGGGTAGGGATCGACGGTGAAAAAGGCGATGCGCTGACGCTGGCCGTCCTCGAAAACCTTGAACTGGCGCCAGGTCAAGCCTGCGACCAGCTGATGGTGCTTATCCCAGACCCGGACCGGGACGTCGACGTAGTTGACCGGAACGCGGATGACGAATGCCTGGGCGCTCTCGGGGTTATTCGCGACTTCCGGCGGCGTCTGCTGGAAGTTGTCCGGCGCAGGCGGGGTGGTCTGGGACGGCGCCTGATTCGGCGCCTGGCTTTGCTGGTTATCCTCGTCGCCCTGTTTGCTGTCCGCGGTGGCTCCCGATCCCGGGGTTACCTGGCCTTTCAGATCCGAGAGGCCGGAGGGTGCGGGAGCATCCGGAATTGCCGGTTGCTGTTGTTGTTGCTGCGCGGCTCCCATCAGGAAAAGGGAAAGCGCGATTGCCAAGGCGCCTTGCGTCACCAGAAATCCTCCAACTACCTGCAGCTCTGCTTCACTTTCGCCGGCTGCGACCATCGAGACGGTAAAACCGTCTTTTACTTAGACGCTCCGGAATTCGTCTTTAGATTCGTCCTCCGGCCGAACCCGCGAGCGTATGCTCCAGACTACCAGATGCAGGCCGCCGGGTTTGCGTTTTACGCTCGCCGACGAGGTCCGGGATTTGGGCTGACATTTAGGGCGCGAATCCCGTCTAATAAGATGTCTATGCCGTCCTCTGCCCGCACCCTGCCGCTGCTGACCGCGTTGTGTCTTGCCCTGATGCTGTGCGGTGTGAGTGCGCCCGCCGCCCGTGCACAGACGACTCCTTCGGCAGATGCGCCGCCCGCAGCCAGCAACTTTCCCGACCAGCCGGACGAGAGTAAGCCGGAGACCACCCTCAAGGTCAATGTCAACCTGGTGAGCCTGTATTTCACCGTCCGCGACAAACATAATGGTCTGATTCCCACGCTGGCCAAGAGCGATTGCACGATTCTCGAGGACAAGCAGCCGCAGACCATCAAGAACTTCTCGGCGGAGACCGATTTGCCGCTGACGCTGGGCATCATGGTGGACACCAGCGGCAGCCAGGAGCGGGTGCTGCCACTCGAGCAGCAGGCGGCGGACGAATTCCTGCGCAGCATCATGCGCCAGAAAGACGAGGCCTTCGTCGTGACCTTCGACGTGGGCGTCAACCTGGAGCAGGATTTTACGAATAACGTGAGCGAGCTGCAGAGGGCGATCGACAAGACGGAGATCAACACCGGGGCGGGCGGCGGGTCGGTGGGCGTGCCGGGGATCGGGCAAGGGCCGGTGCCGACGCAGGGCGCTCCCAAGGGCACGCTGCTTTACGACGCGGTGGCGCAGGTTTCAAACGACAAGATTCGCTCCGAGACCGGGCGCAAGGCGCTGATCCTGCTGACCGACGGCGAGGACGAGGGCAGCGTGACCAAGCCCAGCGAGGCGATTGAAGCCGCGCAGAAGGCGAACGCGATTATTTATGTGATCCTGATCGCCGACCGGCCCTTCTACGGCTACGGCGGCTTCAACCTGGGCTACACCGGCGACATGCAGATGCGCAAGCTGACCGAAGAGACGGGCGGCCGCGTGATCAACGTGGGCAACAATGGCAAGAAGCTCGAAGACGCCTTTGCGCAGATCGAAGAGGAGCTGCGGACCCAGTACCTGGCCAGCTATACGCCCACCAACAACCGGCTGGACGGAAGCTATCGCAAGCTGGATATTTCCTGCAAGGGCGACGGGCTCAAGGTGCAGGCGCGGAAGGGTTATTACGCAATTGGAGACGTGGAGTAGCTCTGGTTCCTCTTCGCACTGCCGAGACGCTTTGCCGGCGGCCGCTCAGGGCAGGTTGGGCAGGCAGGCGTTGAACTGGATCTTGGGCAGCTCTTCGACGGCGCGGCGCAGGGCCTGCTCCCAGCGGCGATGGATGAGCGTCAGCTCCGGATCGTCGGCGGCGAAGCGGCGGTAGCGATCGAATTCCAGCTTGTCATTCTCATACAGCAGACACTCGATGGGCGGTCCCACCGTGACGTTGGAGCGCATGGTGGCGTCGAAGGACAGCAGGGCGTACATGGCCGCGTCTTCAAGCGTGGTCGAGCCCGAGACGATGCCGCGGTCGAGAATCGGGCGGCCGTATTTGACTTCACCGATCTGCAGGTAGGGTGAATCGTGGGTGGCGCTGAGGGGATTTCCCTGCGGATAGATGAGCGAGAGGTGCGGCTGTTCGCCCTTGACCTGTCCGCCGAGCAGCAGATTGATGTTGAAATTGAAGCCATCGCGTTCGAGTGCGGCGCGGTCGAGGTCTGAGACTTTCCTCACGCAGTCGCCGACAGCCCGGGCCGCGGCGTAGAACGTGTCGGCCTGGGCGAGTCCTTCACCCGCTTCAAACTCGTCGCGCAGCAGGGCAATCACCGACTGGGTGAGCGACAGGCTTCCGCTGGTAAGGATGACGAAGGCGCGCTCCCCGGGGTGGACGAAGGTGTGCATCTTGCGGCAGAGGTTGACCTGATCGAAGCCTGCGTTGGAGCGCGAGTCGGAGGCCATGACCAATCCCTGGTGGGTGAGAATGCCGAGACAGTACGTCAATTCATCCCTCTTGAGCAACGGCGCAATACTAAAACTCTAAACGAAATGCGGCCGGGACAAACGTTTTGGGCGATTCATCGCATCTTAATATCGCTGATCTTGCTGCATCATGCTGCGTATCGCACAACGGGGCGGGCTGATTCGAGACGCCATGAGCCGCCCCGCCCGGGCCACGTGTCTCCCTCGCAGGCAACGTGAGTCCCGGGATTTGTGATACACGCAGAAGATATCCGTCGTGCAAATCAAGGCGAAAAGGCTGTGAAAGAACACCTATGCTCCTACGACTGGGTTATGACCTGCAATTCGAGCTACCGGCGCCTGTTTCGTTCGTGGCCATGCTGCACGTGCATCCTTCGCGCAGCGGAGACCTTCGCGAACCCGACCTGATCAAGGTCACGCCTGAGCTTCCGCTCGACACCTATCTCGACAGCTTCGGCAACCTCTGCACGCGCTTCGACGCGCCGGCCGGTCCTTTACACCTCTCCAACCGCACGCTGATCGAAGACTCGGGCGAGCCCGACGCGGTGGCATGGGATGCGGTCGAACATCCGATCGCGGAGCTGCCAAGCGATATTCTGCGCTATCTGATGAGCAGCCGCTACTGCGAGGTGGACCGCCTGTCGGCGATTGCGCTCGATCTCTTCGGTGACCTGCCGCGGGGCTGGCCGCGGGTGCAGGCGGTCTGCAGCTGGGTTCACGACAAGGTCACCTTTGGATACCAGTTTGCACGGCCGACCAAGACGGCGCTCGATGTCTTCACCGAGCGGCAGGGCGTGTGCCGCGACTTTCAGCACCTGGCCATCACCTTTTTGCGCGCGCTGAATATTCCTGCGCGCTATGCGACCGGATACCTGGGAGATATTCGCATCGACATCCCGTGGTCGCCGATGGATTTCAGCGCGTGGTTCGAGGTGTATCTTTCCGGACGATGGTGGACCTTCGATGCCCGGCACAATATTCCGCGCGTGGGACGGGTGCTGATGGCTGTGGGGCGCGACGCCTCCGATGTGGCGATCACAACCTCTTTCGGAATGGCGAACCTGAAGCATTTTTTTGTGGTCAGCGACGAAGTTGTGGACGAGCCGGGCACGGAGCGGATGCTTTCCGGGGAGAATTGATCGCTTCGAGCTATGGGCGGCGATGGCGGGGCCATGCCTTCCATGCGTGCCACGCATAGACGAGTAAGTTCAGGGCGCAGACCGCGACGCCGCAGGCGATGATCAGCGATACGGGAAGATCGGGATAAACGGTCTTGTCGAGGTAATGGACCAGGAAGCTGCCGGTCCAGGTGTGCATGCCGGCGTGCGCCTCCAGCCACTGCTCGGCAAGGGTGAGCGGGCATGGCCAGGGGCCGACTTCGACGATGATTCCCCAGATCAGGCAGAGCACGTGGAAGGCCGTGAGCCAGGGACGTCCGCGGGTCACCAGGGTTCCGGTGATCGCCCAGAGGATCCAGGCGAGATGAATCGCGAGGACGGCGGCAGCGAGAGCTTCCAACATGCAGCGTCATTCTGTCTGGCTCCCGCCGCGGTGATCCGGGTTGCGCATCTTCCCGGCCGCGGTCTAGCCAGCCTTGATTTCTTTTCCTTCGAAGTAGGATGCATTGGCCATGTGGCAGGCTGCGGCGGCGTGGTGCCCGAAGACGACGTCTTCGACGACCGGCTTGCGGGTGCGCACGGCGCTGAAGAAGTTGGCCAGGTGCGGTTTCAGGTTGTCCCACGACTCGCCGCGGTAGATCGTGGTCTCGGCTAACGGATGCTCCGCGAGGATGGGATCGTTCTTGAGGTGCCACTGCTGGTCGTACTGCTTGCGCAGCGCGGATGGAAAGCTTTGCGAATAGTAGCTGGGGCCGGTATTGATGCCCAGTTGAGGAAGGTAGATGACCGAGTTGTTGGTGATTTCGACGATGCCTTTGGAGCCCATGACCCGCGTGACCTCGGGGGTCTCGGTGCCGAGCGTGAGGCGAACAGAGACGGCGACCTTGCCGTACTTGAGGACGGTGGACTGTACGTCGGGCATGTTGCGGCCGTCTTTCCAGCGCTCGATGCCGCCGATGGTGAAGGCGGAGTCGGGAATTGCATTGATGCCGGTTACAAATTGCATGCCGCTCACCAGGTGCACCATCAGATCGCCGGCCATGCCGGTTCCGTATTCACGCCAGCAGCGCCAGCGCGCGAAGGTATAGGGATCGAAGGGTTTCCTGGGAACGTCCTTCTGCCAGGTGATCCAATCGAGATTTTCGGGTGAGAGGTCGGCGGGGGGCGGGTATTCCCATGCGCCGTCGGGCGAGTTGCGGCCAAGCTGCAGCTCAGCCTGCAGCACATCGCCGATGGCGCCGCCGGATACCAGCTCCTGCGCCTTGCCGAAGATGGCGGAGCTGACGCGCTGCGAGCCCACCTGCACAAATTTTCCGGCGCTTTGCACGGCCCGCACCATCTCCTCTCCCTCGGCGAGGGTGTGCGACATGGGCTTCTCGCAATAGACGTCCTTGCCGGCGTTGAGCGCGTCGACAACCACCTGCTTGTGCCAGAAATCAGGCACGGCGACGAGTACGCATTCGATGGACTTGTCATCGAGCAGCTCGTGATACCGGCGCGTGGTCTTCACGTCCTGACCGGCGATTTCGCGGGCCAGAGTGTGGCGGCCGTCGTAGAGATCGCTGGCGGCGATGCAGCGGGTGCCGGCGAGCGCTACGGAGTTGGTGAGCAGGGCCGAGCCTTCGGTGCCTACGCCGATGATGCCGAAGCGAACCGGGTCGTCGGCGTCGACTCCGGGGAGCTGCGTCAGTGTCAGCGCTTCCAGATTGACGGTGGGTACGCCGAGCAAGCTTGCGGCGGCGGCTCCGCTGCCTGCCTGCAGGAATGCGCGCCGGGAAATCGAACGAATTTGAGCCATGATTGCCGGTCTTCTCCCAAGACTGGACCACTATAGCCGAATCGCCGGGGGCGGGAAGCGCGGCCCTGGCCGATAACTTCCTCAGAGTGCCCGGAAATCACACGTACAGCATGAATTTGATGTAATCTGATGCCAATCTCGTGGGCGTACAGAAAATGTCATCGGATGACCTGGCTCGCCTCTGCGCCGTTCAGGCAGGCGTGGAGGAATGGGCGGAGTTCGTCCGCCGGTTTACGCGTCCGATTGCGCTGAGCGCGCTGCGTGTCGGCCGCCAGTGGAAAGAGACATCGCCGTCGGTGATCGACGATATTGTGCAGGACGTCTTTCTGAAATTCTGCGAAGACGACCGCAGGGTTCTGCGTGAGTTCGAGCCGCGCCATCACGAATCGTTCATGGCGTTTGTGAAGGTGGTGAGCGCGGCTACGGCGAACGATTATTTTCGCCGCCGCAACACATTCAAGCGCGGCGGCGGGGCCAGGGAAGAGCCGATCTCAG
>Ga0335075_10008721_pt1 | contig 15523 bp, 10 predicted proteins | sample Lox_Sample_24_FD_206723 | JGI IMG/M metagenome (GOLD analysis project Ga0335075, IMG submission 206723) | Soil microbial communities from Loxahatchee National Wildlife Refuge, Florida, United States - Lox_Sample_2.4 | ecosystem: Environmental > Terrestrial > Soil > Wetlands | place: USA... | reverse complement strand
CCGAAGAGCAAATAAATGGCGAAGGGTAATCCGGACTGGGAGGGTAATCCGGACTGCGGGATTTACCGGCTAACTGCTCGGCTGCGGCGTGGTGCAGTTAATGTGCGGGTCCACGTTAGCGTAGTTGAGCGGTCCTGCCAGGATCGTCACCACGGCCGTGCTGGCGCTGCTGCAGTCGAGGGGGCCTTTGTAATCACCACGCTGCCCGGCAGCTATACCGCCGATGACCAGCCAGATGACAAGTAGCGCCGATCCGATGTGCATCTGGACCTCCGTCAGCATCGTCGTTTCGCATCCGCGAAGGAAGCGTACCCGCACGTGCTGCCAATGCCCTTTCCAGAAATCTGGAAGTCAGGTCGGCAGCCCTGTTTTCTTCGCTCAGTCCAGGCAGTCGGCTCCCGCGCGGACCGGCCGCGCCAAGTCGGGTATTTCGCACATTGACGCTCATCATGCGCCCGGTTATCCTTCTCGCGCTCGCGCCGTCGCCGCCGTCCCTGAAAGCGCGGGCGCCGTAGCCGACTGACGTGGCAAGGGTACTGCGGGTGCTATTCCGATGAGCAGGCGTGGTCCGGCTGGAGCGCCGTCGCCATCCGTCCAAGTGAACGCCACGGCGTCTCTCCGGGTGAATGATCGCTAACTCGCCGTCCGGGCGCCGCGCTCCGCATACAGTTGGTCAGCGTGAGCCAAACGTGGCGTGTTGAACCGTCCGGACCGCTTCGCGGTGATATCCATGTACGGGGATCCAAGAACGCGGTGACCAAACACCTGGTCGCGGCCATGCTCGGCGAGGACCCGAGCCTGATCCGCAACGCCCCCGAGGTCGGGGACGTCGACATCACCGCGGCGATGCTGGAATCCATCGGTTACGCGGTCCAGCGGGAAGGAACGGCGATCGCGGTGGCGCCCGCGACGTCGATCACCCCGCGGGTCCCCGAGGCCTTCACCGGGCTGAACCGGATTCCCATCCTCATGCTCGGCCCGCTCCTGCACCGGGCGGGCGAGGCGTTCGTCCCGCTGGTCGGCGGCGACCCAATCGGCCGGCGGCCGGTCGACTTCCACGTGGACGCGCTGCGCGCGCTCGGTGCCGAGATCGAGATCGGGCCGACCGGGATCACCGCCAAGGCGAGCAAGCTGCACGGCTCCCGGATCGACCTGCCGTACCCGAGTGTCGGCGCGACCGAGACGGTCCTGCTGTCCGCCGTGCTCGCCGAGGGCAAGACCGTGCTCCGCGGCGCCGCCACCGAGCCGGAGGTCGTGGAACTCGCGCTGTTCCTGCAGCGGATGGGCGCACACATCGAGCTGTCCCCGGACCGGCGGATCGTGATCGAGGGAGTGGATAGGCTGCGTGGCGCGTCTACCACGTTGGCCGGCGACCGGCTCGAGGCCTTCTCGTATCTGGTGGCGGGCCTGATCACCGGCGGCGAGGTCCGGGTGCACGGCTGTCCGCAGGACCGGCTAGTCACCGCGATCACCACGCTGGCGAAGATGGGTGCGCAGTTCGACATCACCGATGAGTGGATCACCGCCTCGGCGCCCGAAGGGGTCCGCGGCGCCGCCGTCCACACCGACACCCACCCCGGGTTCATGACGGACTGGCAGCAGCCGCTCATGGTGCTGTTCACCCAGGCGGACGGGCTCTCGGTGCTGCACGAGACCGTCTTCGAGAACCGCCTAGTGTACGTACCGGCGCTGCAGAAGATGGGGTGCGAGATCGAGGTGTTCGCCGCCTGCCTCGGCGGCCCGGCCTGCCGGTTCCACGACGGCAACTCGATGCATTCCGCGGTCGTCCGCGGTGTGTCCAAGCTGCACGGCGCCGACGTCACGATGCCCGACGTCCGCGCTGGGTTCTCCGCGGTGCTCGCCGCGGCGGTCGCGGATGGCCCGTCCACGCTGCACGGCGTCCATCACATCGAGCGCGGTTACCATCGCCCGTTCGAGCAGTTCACCTCGCTCGGACTCAAGCTCAGCGTTTCAGACCTGCCAGGAAGCCCGGAGGGAACGCCTACTCCAGGCCGACCTTTATGAATCGTGCCGTTATGACCCCCGTGCCTGTTTCGCGCTGGCTGGCCTATCCGAGTCCGGCGACATCCCATAGGTAGATGTAGCCGGAGAAGTCACTTGTCGCCAGCATCTTGCCATCGTGGCTGAACGCGACGTCGTCTACGCCCCTGTCGCTCACGTGCTGTACCGCAGTAAGTTCGCGAACAGCGGTATCCCACAGAGAGACGATGCCGGTTACGTCGCCGACCGCCAAGATGCGGCCGATCGGACTGAACGCAACCGCGCTCACGTCCTGATCGTGCGGATCGGTCAGGTAGGTGTCCCATGTACGGCTGGCAACATCCCACAACCGCACCCCGTCGGTTGGCGTCCCGATGGCCAGCGCGCCGCAGTCATGACTGAACGCGATTCCCCCCAGGCCATGGGAACCATCTGTGGAGGGCGGCGGCAGGGCGGCAATCAGGCCGCGGTCGGTGAAGTTCCACACGTAGACCTCGCCGGTGCTGGCGATGCCGGCTGCCAGCGTCCTGCCGTCCGGGCTGAACGCGACCGCGCTCAGGGGTCCGGATCCACCGATGCCGCTCAAGGCGGTGATCCACTGGCGGCTGGGAATGTGCCACAACTGGACGCCCTGGAAGGCGGCCACCGCCAGGATGCTGCCATCAGGGCTGAACGCGACCCCTTGCGCACCTGTGGCAGCGAGGCTGGTAGCCGACGCGCGGTCCGCTACGTCCCACAGCTCGACACTACCCAGGCTGTCAGCGATCGCCAGGGTGCGGCCATCGGGGCTAAAGGCCATATCGGCGACGTCGGTCCCGTAGGGCAGGCTGGCGATCACGCTGCCGTCAGCGATATCCCACACGATGGCAGCGCCGTTGGTGTCGGACGTGGCAAGCATCGTGCCGTTCGGGCTGAACGCGATCGTGTCCGCATCGCCTTTGCCCGGATTCAGCATCCTGGATCGCGAGCTGAGGGTGATGCTAGTGCCCGCACCAAGACGCGCGGCGAAGGCGCCGCCGGTAACGCGGGCCATGAGGGCCGCTCCTGCGCCGTGGCGGCCAGGAGCGCGGCGGCCCGGGTGCCTGTCTTGCGTGGCGTGGGGTGCCGGGACGCGTTGTGGCGGGGTAGCTGACGGGGAGCGGGCAGTGATGGCCTGGTCCCATGCGGGCCGCGGGTCCGCGGTTGGCTTGGCCCGCGGTTCCGGCGTCTGGGCGGCTGCCTCGCGCAGGAAGGTGCGTGCCTGTTCGATGGTGGCGCGCTGTTGGGGGTCGCGTTGGAGCATGCCGGAGATAGCGGCAGCCAGGCCAGGCGAGCAATGCGGGGCGGGGATGTCATCGAGCAGGATGGCGCGCAGGGTCGCGCCGGTGGTGTCCCGGTCGAACGGGCCACGCCCCTCGGCCGCGTGGTAGAGCGTCACCCCGAGCGACCACAAGTCAGCCGTGGGGGTGATGGGCTGGGAGTTGAAGAGCTCGGGTGCCATGTAGGCCTGGGTCCCCATCATGCCGCCGCGGGTGAGGCGGGTGTCGCCGACGTTCTGAGCGATGCCGAAGTCAGCCAGCTTCGCCTGGCCGTCGGGCGTGGTCAGGATGTTGCCCGGCTTTATGTCCCGGTGCACCACCCCCAGCGCATGCGCGGCCTCAAGCACCGCCAGCAGTTGGAGGCCGTAGGCGGCCACGGTCGCGTCTGGGAGCGGGCCGTTGCGCTCGATCAGCTTGCTGAGAGTGGGCCCCTCGATGAGCTCCATGATCAGGTAGACCGCGTCGTCGGCTGCGGTGGCAGGCAGCACGTCATAGAGCGCGACCGCGTTCGCATGGTGGACACGCGCGGCGCTGCGGGCCTCTCGCAATGCCCGCTGCGTGAAGGTGTCCCGGTCCGCGTCGGCCAGTCCGCTCGGCGGGCGCAACTCCTTGATCGCGACCTGACGGATCACGAGCTGGTCCTCGGCGAGCCAGACCGTGCCCATCCCACCCCGGCCAAGTTCGCGCAGCAGTCGGTACCGGCCCGCCACCAGCCGTTCTCGCGGGGCTCGCATGCCTGCTTCTGACGCGTGCGAGCTCGCGTTGCTTTCCGGCACTGATCTTTCCCCGTCGCCTAAATGATCTTTACGGTAAAAGCGCAATGGCAGTCTATGAGAGATATTAACCATAACGTGGCCGGTGCTGAACTTACTGCCCATAGCACTGAATGGACAGGGCTGTTTCGTCATGGCCACGATGCTGACCGAAAGGCTCACGAACAGGTCGGCCTCCCGGGCCGCCCGTCGCCACCCTGGTGAACCACAGAAGGCTACGAAGGCATCAGTATCAAATCCTTTAACCTATGAAACAGCCCGGAACGTAGGCGTTGTGGCCCTGTGGTTGCGAGATGGTCCACTATGGGGCAGTATTCGGTGTGTCAAGTGTCGGGGGTCATTGACCCGGAGCGGTCGCATCATTAGCCGTGCATGCATCAACAAAGGGGGCTTTGTCATGCCTGACGTTAACGTGACCTATGAGCAAATGGAGAACGCGGCGCAGCGGCTGTCGGCTGGTCAGGAGGAGATCACCGGCCAGTTGACGCAGCTGAAGGCCATGGTTGACGACCTAGTCGGGAGCGGGTTCGTGACCGATGTCGCCAGCAAGGCGTTCGAGGAGGCGTACACCGAATTCAATACGGGGGTCACCCAGACGATCGAGGGGCTGGATGTCATGAGCAGCTACCTCAAGACGACCGCTGAGAAGTTCCGGGAGGTCGACCAGACATCGACGATCCAGGTCAATAGGTCATAGCTCCAGCCGCTGATCGCGCCTGGGAAGGGGCGATAACAGGGGAGGAGACCTCGTGGCGCTGGAACTGCCCAGCTATGCGATTCCCGCCTTCGACTGTCTGGACTTGCCGTGGCCAGGGATCGACGAGGATCAGTTGCGGGCGTGGGCGGCAAGCGTGCGCACGTTCGCCGATGAGATGAGTGACAGCTCGCGACGAGTCCGTCAGGCCGTCGCCGATCTAGCGGACTCATCCCGGTCGTCGTTCACCAGTGCGCTGGCCATGCGCTGCGAGCAGCAGAGCCAGCTTGTCACTGGCCTGAACGGGCCGCTGAGCGACTTCGCCGCCGCGCTCGACACCGCCGCGTCCCAGGCCGTGGCCCAGAAGCAGGTGGTGATCAATGCGGCGACCGAGCTGGCCAGCCAGTTCACCGCCGCACAGGCCCCGTCGGTCACCACGCCCGGTGCCAAGCAGGCGGCACAGACGCAGCAGATCGCCCAGGCCAGACAGACGGTGTCCGCAGCGCTTGAGTCCCTGGAAGCAGACCTGTCAGGACCGCTCCTCAACGTCGCCGTCCCGCAGGTCACCGACTACCTCAACGGCTTCGTCGGCAAGTTGCGCGACGACACCTTGGCCGCCGCCGGAGACGCCCAGTCGCTGCGGCTTACCTACCGGTCGCTGCACGAGACCGCCCAGAAGATCCGCGGCCAGGCCACCACGACGGACAAGGACGGCGAGGCCGCCTATTCCCACAATGCCAACCGCAACCTGCGGGACCAAAGCGGCGATGTGGGCGACCCCACCGGCGATGGCGGCAGTTGGCAGTCAGTGCTCCGGCTGGTCGAGCAGGCTCTCGGTGATGTCGCCAGTGTCTTGTTCACCATCACCTCCGATGCCATCTCCCACTATCAAAGGGTTAGCGCCAACGCCCTCGACAAATTCGCGGACGAAGTCAGGGCTGCCGATGACAGCCAACGCGCCCGCCACCCGGACCACACCACCGCTCGCGAGAGCGAACTAACGTTCAAGATCGCGGAGCGCGCCGGAGCAAAGGCGGCCAAGGAATTCCAGGACGGCAAGATCACAGATGCCCAGTTCTTCGCCCTGCTCAGAGCACATGATTATGACCCGGGCTGGCAGACAGGCGCGATGCGGACGCTCGGCAGCAACGGCCTGTCCTATTTCGCCAGCGGCCATGTCCCTCCCGCCCCAGCCGGCCAGCCGGCCGATGCGAACGTACAGGCCCTGGCATTTGCCGTAGCCGCCGCGATGGCCCACGGTGTCACATTCCCCATGCCGAAGGGTGACCCGGGCTGGCAGCCCGAGGACGTCACGCTGCTAGCCCCACTGTTGCGGTACGCGAACTTCACGCCGCAGGTGCTCGCCAACCTCGGCGCCGAGGTGATGAACGGGTCCTACGACCCGCAGGCCAATGCGGTCTGGTCGGCGCTCGCCGCGAATCCGAAGGCCGCGGCGCTGTTCGTGCAGCAGAACGCGTCAGCGATCCCTGATTTCGTCTCCGCCGGCAACCCCGACGGGGTACGCAACGATCAACTGAACGAGTTCCTCGCCGTGCTCAGGGCCGGCACTATCGGCGCCAAAGGCGCCGGCCCCCAGTTTGGCCCGGAAGCGGTCTCCGACTTGGTTACGGCCGTCTCGGAGAACCCGGACGCGCACGCGCTCAGCCAGGTCCAGGCACTGTACGGCGATATCATCCAGGCCTACTGGCCGGATCTGAACTATGCGGTGACGAACCCGTCCACTCTCGGCGGGCAATCGCTCGACAAGATGTCGCTGACTATGCAAGAGTGGGCGCCGTTCGTCGACGAGGCGATGCGTAATCCGAAAACCGCGGCTACTATCCTCGCGCTCGCGCACGCTCAGGCCTATCAGTACTTGCAGATGCAGGGAGAGCTGCCTGTTGACCAAAACCAGGGCAACGAGTACGCGGCGGACGCGGGCGCCGTCTATGGTTACTTCGACTACCAAGCGCTGAAGGTTTACAACCAGCTCAACTCGGAGAGCGCGAACGCAAATTCCTGGAAGAGCACGCTATTGGATGACGTAGTCAATGCCGCCATCTTGCTGGCTCCCGGCCCGGAGTATTCCATTCCGGAGACCCTTGGCGCGGACTTCATCCTCCCTATGATCAATCAAGTGCTTAACGCCCCCACTGGTAGCGCTAAACCATCTGTGCCGAGCCTCCAGTCAATTAGAGAGGAGGTTGCCATCGCCTACTATAACGAAGTAACATCTGCCAACAGTCCGTCCAGCCCGGCACTGCAGCGTTTGGTCAAAAGCGCGCAGGAACAGAATCCGCCATTCCTGGTAAACGGCAAGATGCCCAGCCTTGCCAGCCTAAAGAAGTCGCCGGCGCAGGAGAAATCCTTTATCAACTGGCTCAACGAAAATTCTGGTGTAATCGATCCCGTGGCGCAGGCTGCGCAGAACGAATACCTGTCGATCACCGCCGAGCTAGGCTAGCCAGGGGGCTGATAAGCGCGATTTTCCCTCACCGCCCGGCCGCTGCGGGGGTGCCGGCCGCCGCCAGCTGTATGAGCAGGGGAGTTCCGGTGGACGCGAGGTAGCCGCGGCCGGCGGGGCGGGTGAAGTACTGGTCGGGTTCCAGGGTCATGTTCAGTAGCCGCGCGTCGGCGCGCTTGGCAGGAGTGAGCAGGAGCGGGGTTCCGTTGTTCAGGGCCTCGTTGGCGGGCTTGGCTAGGGATCTGCGGTTGCCGGCCAGGATGGGGGCGGCGTCGGCGGCGATGATGAGGGCGCGGTGCCCGAGTTCGGCCGGCCGGGCGATCTCGTCGAGGAGCGTGGGGGATTCGCCAAAGCCTTGCTTGGCGGCCTGGACGGTGAGGCTGTCCGCGTCGTCCACAAGCACCACGTACCGGTGGTCACCGAAGGGTTCGACGGCCGCCCGCAGTTCGGTGTCCTCGAAGGCCGCGTTGGTGAGGACCCGGATGCCGTCCTCGTCGGCCAGCATCCGGGCTAGCGGGGACCGAGGCGACGCGAGCGCGAGGACATCGATTCCATGCCAGCTCAGCAGGCGGGCCAGGGTGGCGATCGCGGTGCTGCGGCCGGAGCCTTGCGGACCGGAGATGAGCATCAGGTGCGGGCCATCGTCGAAGAGGTCGACGCCGACCGTGGTCACGTCCGGGCCGCCGACGCCGATCGGGATCCAGCACGGGGACGGCAACGGCGATGGCAGCGCCAGGTCCTCGATGCCGATCCGGGACGGCAGCGACGGGAACAATCTGGGCAGTCGGTCAGCATCCAGGGCGGCAGGCTCATACGTGGCCGCCGTCTGGGACGCGAGTTCGGTCCCGGTGATGCCCGGTTGGCAGATCTGGACGTGGCGGCCGGTTGCGGCGTCGATGGCCCGGCCGGGGAGCGCCGGCGGGATGGTCATCCCGCCGCGCAGCTGGGTGCGGCGGGCGTCCTCGTTGGGGAAGGGCAGCAGCAGCCGCTGGTTGCACAGCCCGGGAACCTTGCCGTTCAGCAAGTCCTGGCCGCCGATCGGCACGATGTGCACGCCCAGCGGTGCCCCGATACTCATGGCCTCGCGCAGCGTCGGCCCCAGGCTCACGTCGGCGAGCGATGGGTCGGCGCGGCTCTCGAACCGCTCCCAGCCGTCCACGATCACGACGATGACCGGGTTGCCCTGCCCGCCCGGCTCGAAACGGGCCTGCGCGCGGCGCTGAGCCTCTGCGTCGAGCCAGTCGACTAGGCGGCGGATCCGGTCGGGCTCGGCTGGGGAGAAGACCCCGCCGCAGTGCGGCAGTGTCGCGTACTCCGACAGCCCGGCGGGTTGGTGCTCCACGGCGTAGAAGTGGACCTGATCGGGCCGGAACCGGGTGGCGAGGCTGGTGATCAGAGCGCGGGCGAAGGTAGTGCGGCCGGACTGCGGGCCGCCGGCCACCATGAGCCGGTCGGTGCCCGCCAGGTCGAGACAGTATGCGGGTTGCGCCTGCAGGTCGGGGTGATCGGCCAGGCCGAATGGCACGGCCGTGCCGGGCGCTGGCGCGGTCTGGAAGTCGGCCAGCCGCTCCAGCGGCAGCTGGGCGGGCAGCGCGGGCAGCAGCGGGCGGAACGGCGCGATCGCCCCCAGACCGCAGGCAGCATGTTCGATCGCCGTGATCACGAGTTCCTGGTCGGTGGGACCGCCGCGGCCGGTTACCGCGGGCTTGGGGCGCGCGGTGCCCAGGTCGGTCCAGCGCAGGAACGTGACGGTCGCGCCGCCAGTGCCGCCGGCGGGCGGTGGGTTGCCCAGGTAGCCGGACTGGAACAGGCGCGGCTGGCGGCTGGCGCCCTTCGGTGTGAAGATCATGCCGCGGCCGCGCAGCGCGCCGGGAAGGGCAGCCGCGTCCGGGACGCCGAGCACCTCGGTGCTCTCGGCCGGCTCGTTCTGCCGCAGGCTGATCCGCAGGTCGACGTTGTTCTTCAGCTCCGGCGACAGCTTCCCCTGCAGGGCCTGCGTGGCGAGCACGAGGTGCACGCCGAGCGAGCGGCCCTTGGCCGAGACGCCTACGAGCTCCTTCAGGAAGTCCGGTGAGGTCTCAAGTACGCGGGCGAACTCGTCGAAGACCATCACTAGCCTGGGCAGCGGCGGCAAGTCGGTCTGCGACCTGCGGGTGCGCCAGTAGTTGTCGATCTCGGCGCCGTACCGGGCGAGGATGGCCTCCCGGCGGCTCATCTCCGCGCGCACGGAGGCGAGCACCCGGGCCGCGTCCGCCGCGCTGAAGGTATCGGCCACTGTATCGCCCACGGACCGGATGAGCGCGACGACATGCGGGCAGTTCTCGAAGGGGAGGAACGCGCCGCCGCCCTTGAAGTCGACGAGGACGAGGTTCAGCTCGTCCGGCCGGTTCCCCAACAGCAAGGCGGTAACCAAGGTCTGCAACAGGATGCTCTTGCCCGAGCCGGTGGCCCCGCCGAGCATCGTGTGCGGCCCCTGCAGCGTGAGGTCCACCCTCAGCGGGCCGATCGCGTCGGCGCCGATCAGCGCCTGCGTGTCCGGTCCTTTCTCCTTCCGGCTCCACAGCGCGAGAATGTCTTCCGCGGTCGGCACACCGATGCCGAGCAGGTCCAGCAGGCGCACGGGATACGGGATCGCGGCCCTGATGTCGGCCTTGGACATCCGGTCACGCATGGGCGCCAGCGCCCGAGCGATCTGCTCCGCCTGCGCCAGGTCAATACCGTCGGCTACCCCGGTCACCGGCGGTTCGTTCCGGGTGCGGCTCAGGCGGATACCGTTAGCGGCCACTTCGCACAGGCCTCGGCACTCGGCCATGCCCTGACTGTCGGCGCACAGCGCATAGACGCCGACCTCAGGGCCGTCCAGCAGAATGGTCCCGATGCCCGGCACGTTCCGCAGGGCGAGCGCGCCGTCCATCACCACGACGACTTCCCCGTCAGCGCCGGACGCTGCCGGGCTCGCGTCGCGCTCAGCTTGTCTGCGCGCGATGAGCTGCCCGAGCTCATCGATGCGGGCGGTGCGGCTGGCGCTGGTGTTCCCGACCCAGCACGGTGCGGTTGCCGTGTCGCCCTGGTCCAGGTGCGGCAGCCAGCGAGTCCAGCTCAGTTGCTCGCCGGTGCTTGAGGTAAGCAGGACCAGGCGCAGGTCATCGGGAGAGCGGAGAGCGGCGAGCTGCACGATCAGCCAGCGCAACAGCGCTTGTGCCCGCGTTCCGGTGCCGACGACGCCGAGCACGCCGGTCTCCCGCAGGTCGACCGTGACCGGAACGCCACGCAGGACCGGCATCTCGAAACCCTCCCACGGCTCGCCGCGCAGCCGGATCGACGGCCCCTGGTCGGCTGCGCCCACCCGCAGCACTAGGCCGAGCGGCGAGCGCGCGTCACGCGACCACAGGTCCGCCCGCGCGCCGGCCGCCATCCCGGTAATCTCGGCGGGACCCGGGACGAGCAGGTGACGCACCCGGTCCTCTTCAGCGGCCAGCGAGGCGACTTGGTCTTGGACGGTGACACGGGCCGTGGCGATGGCGCGCCTGTCCTTCCTGTGCTGGGCGCGATCGATGCCATAGGTCGCGAATGGCACCACCACCCCCAGCATGCTGCCCAGCAGCATCAGCAGGTTGTGGTAGCCCGCGTACATTAGCGGCCCGATGACAAGGCCGCCGACGGAGCCGAGGATCATCTGAGTCAGGTTCTGTGACCGTGACGCCCGTGGCGGCAGGTCCACCTCGTGCTCCCGCACCGCGGGCGCGGGCGCGAAGACACGGTCGAATTCCAGCCGTCCGTCGGCGGTCTGCGTGACCCGCAGGGCAGGTGAGGCCGCGGGCGTCCAGCGGAGCTTGTTCGCACCGATTCGCACCACGCTGCCATCGGCCAGCGGCGTCGGCCTGGTGATCTTGGCTCCGTCCACGTACGTGCCGTTGGCTGACCCGGCGTCCGCGAGCACCGCGGCGCCATCGGGTGAGACCTGGATCAGCGCGTGCCTACGGGACACCTCCTTGTCGTGCAGGCACACGTCTGCATCGGCGGCCCGGCCGATCGTGTGCAGGCCGGCCAGCAACGCGGCCCCGAACCCGGCATCGGGACCGGAGATCACACGCAGCGCGCTGGCCGCGGAGCCGCGGGCCGGATGGTAGTCGGGACCCGGGCCGCCCACGCTGAGCACCGCACCGGGCAGGAGCGGGCTGTCGGCCAGCCTCGCGCGCGGATCGATTACCGTGGCCCCGACATAGCAATCGCGTCCATCAGGATCGCTGGGCAGTGAATCAAAAAGCGTTTCCACCAAGCTATCAGGCGAAGCAATTACCTCAATGTCCCCGGTTTCCCGCGAGTCCACGTCCTGTACCGTCAGTCTCAAGATCACCGTACTGCGCATTTCCTTGATCGCATGAGCTTCCCCGCCGCATGAGATTCCCCTGGGCACTAGCGTAATGAGAAGATCGCTAATTTTGCTATCGGTCTTACCGATATCTCTCGTACACTGCCATTGCGCGTGCTTTTTCCTGCGAAGATCATCTATGCGACGGGGCAATCGGTGGCGGACGGCAGCGATCGCTCCCGCGCGCCGGGAGACAGCGCGCGGGCAAGACTGCGAATGCGTGCGCGCGCCGTACCGTGAAGGTCATTAGTCAAGACGGGGGAAAGGGCAATGTCGGAAAGCAAACCCGGCCCGGGCGCGCCGGGAGCAGGCACGTCGGCTGCCGGGGAACGGCTGGTGGCGGGTCAGTATCGGCTGCTGCGCCAGCTTGGCCGGGGCGGAATGGGTGTCGTCTGGCTGGCGGAGGATCAGCTGATGGGGCTGCAGGTCGCGGTCAAGGAGCTCCGCCCACCGCCGGGCCTGTCCGCCGCAGACCACGAGATCTTTCACCAGCGGGCGCTCCGCGAGGCGCGCACCGCCGCCAGCATCAAGCATCCCAACGTGGTCATCATCCACAACATCGTGTCGGCCACCGTCGAGGACGACGCCACCTACATCGTCATGGAGCTTATCGAGGGCCCCACTCTCGCCACGGTAATCGCCCGCTCCGGGCGGCTCTCCGACGCCACGGTTGCCGTCTGGGGGCTGCAGCTGCTCTCGGTCCTTGAGGCCGCGCACGCCGCAGGCATCGTGCACCGGGATATCAAGCCCGCCAACATCATGCTCGCCGGATCCGGCCACGTGAAGCTCACGGACTTCGGCATCGCCTACGTCGTGGATGGCACCAAGCTAACTCGGGCCGGCGTCATAGGCACCCAGGCCTACCTCGCCCCGGAGCTATTCAAGTCCGCCCCGGTTACTCCGGCGGCGGACCTCTGGTCGCTCGGTGCCACCCTGTACGCAGCGGTGGAGGGGCGGGGCCCGTTCGAGCGAGAGAACACGGCCGCCACCCTGAGCGCCATCCTCATCGATGAACTGCGGATACCGCGCTGCTCGCCAGTGCTGGCCGCGGTCATCACCGGCATGCTCCAGCGTGACCCCGCCAAGCGCATCACCATTCAGCAGGCTCGGGCCCAGCTTCAGGCGGCCGCCTCTGGATTCCCGGATCGGGACTCGACCGTCATGTCGCCGTCGCGGGACTCGACCGTCATGTCGCCGTCGCGGGACTCGACCGTCATGTCGCCGTCGCGGGAAACGACGGACAAGCGCCGGCTATTGGCTGGCTCGCCAGCGGGCGTTACCAAGTTCAGCAACATGCCCAACAGCTTCATCCGCGCCCTGCTGTCCTCCGGCTGGTCATTCGTACTCGTCATATTGATCGTGATCTGGCCGCTTACGGGCGGCCCGCATCTCACCGCCTTCATCACGGTCATTGTCATCTACCTACTCCTTATGCCGGTCTACCTCTATCTCGTCACCTGGGTGGTCATGCCACGATGGTTCACGCTGAAGCTCAGCGCGCAGGGCCTCATCGTGGAACGGGCGAGGAAATACAAGCACCAGAAGAAGACCGTGGACGTCCGCTGGGACAAAATCATGAGGGTCGGCCCCCTCGCGCTCGGCTCAAGGACCTACCTAGGTGCCCGGCTCAGGGATACCGGCGGCGTTCCTCCGGAACCTGTGTACCTTTGCCCTCTCGGGTCGGCAGATTTTCCGATCGAGGAGATAAAGGCAGCGATCCTTTCCTACTGCCCGGCCGCGAAGATCGATCCGATGTGAAGCCTGCGCGGCTATCCGGCTCCGGTGACCTGCCAGTCGGTCCACCTCCACTCCGTTCCTCGGGGGAGGCCGTAAAGTGCAATCAACTAGATGACCTTTGCAGAGCGCCAACTTTGCAGAGCGCCAACTCCGGGGCGTGCAGTCCCGGCCTCCGCCAGCCTCGTGCTCGCGCAAGAATCAGGCAATGCACGTCAACCGGAAGTTCGACAGCCTGCGCCGGGAGGAGGAAAGGACGCATGAGCACTGCAGAAAGCGTCTCGTACTTGCGGTGGAAGAAGGACGTGGACCAGCACGATTATGCCGCTGCCTCCAGCTATCTCAGCATCCGCTTCGGGGAGAGCCGGGCGGAGAAGATGGCGGCGGAGCTGCGGAAGCTTCCAGTCATCACGCGGCGGGCCAACGACATCCTGCGGGCCACCGGGCGTGTCCCGCTGCCGCTGTCCGATCCGGGCGTGCTGAAGGACCTGAAGAAGGTGCTGAGCGGGGAGAGGCTGTCTCCGATTCTCGTGGCAGAGGCAGATGTCGCGGACGGCTACCACCGGCTCTCTCTCGCCTACGCACTCGATCCCTACGCGGAGGTGCCGCTCAAGCTCGGCGGAGTAAGGACAGCGGCAGCGTGAGCGGCAGGCCGAACGCCGGAAACAGGCTGTGATCGAACGTGGTGGTCTCGGCGATCCGCCCGCCAGCGACGCGGATGACGTCCAGCTTGTAGGCGATCCACTCAGGTGCGCCATTCCGCAGCAGGTAGCTAGCGGCGGCTGGCATCCGGTTCGCCGCCGTGGGCAGCAGCCGCCACTCGCCGAACTGCGCGCGATCGAACGCCACGGCCATCAGCTCCACCATCTTCTCGCGGCCGGTGAAGTACACCGGCTGCGGCGGCATCGAGATCCGCACGTCCTCGCGAACCAGCGCGAGCGAGGCCACCGGATCCTGCCGCTGGTGGGCATCGATGAACGCGGCTAGCAGGTCGCGGTCGGCTTCGGTCAGCCCGTCGGTGGACCAGCTGGCATCGCGCTCCGGCAGTCGCTCGGCCAGGGTGGCCCGCGCCCGCTGCAGTGCACTGTTCGCCGCTGCCACCGACATGTCCAGGGCGGCGGCCGTTTCCGCGGCCGAGTAGCCCAGTACGTCCCGCAGCAACAGCACCGCCCGCTGCCGGGCCGGCAGCAACTGGATCACGGCCAGGTAGGCCAGTTCGATCGTTTCGCGCCGCACCGCCAGGTCTTCCGGTCCCGCCTCGTCAAGCAGGACGTCCGGGTACGGGGTGAGCCAGGCCAGGTCGGCGATGGACTCCGCGGGCACGGCCTCGCGCCCCGCCTTGCGCAGCATGTCCAGGCAGGTCGTGGTCACGATCCGGTACAGCCAGGCGCGGGCACCAGGTCCGCCGTCGAACGAGGCCCGTCCGCGCCAGGCCCGCAGCAGCGCCTCCTGGAGTGCGTCCTCTGCCGCGTCGAAATTGCCGAGCATGCGGTAGCTGTGCACGTGCAGTTCCCGGCGGTGCGTGGCGGTCAGCGACGCGAACGTGGCCTCGTCAAGCATGGTTGATCAGCTCCCCGCCAGGACGGCGCCATCCGCCGCGGCCCTGATCGCCGCGATGTCCAGCTTGCCCATCGACAGCATGGCCTGGGCGGCGGCCGCCGAGCGGAGGGAATCAGGGTCGCTGAGCAGTTCGACGAGCCCGTTCGGGACTACCTGCCAGGAAAGCCCCCAGCGGTCCTTCAGCCAGCCGCACGGGCCGGGCTGGCCGCCATCCGTGAGCGCGTCCCACAGCCGGTCCACCTCGGCCTGGTCGGTGGCGGAGACGGCAAGCGAGATCGCCTCGGTGAACGGGTACTCCGGGCCGCCGTTCAGCGCCGTGAAGGGGCGGCCGGCGAGGGTGAAGGCGACCGTCATCACTGAGCCCTCCGGATAGGGCATGCCAGGCCCGTAGTGGGTGATGCCGGTGATCTGGGAGTCCGGGATCACCGAGACGTAGTAGCGGATGGCTTCTTCGGCGTTGCCGTCATACCACAGGAACGGGGTTACCTCTGACATGGCTGGGATCCTTTCTGATCAGGCTGACGGCCATGAAACGTCCGTACCCGCGGAAACTAATCGGCGACCGCGCCAACGGGCTCCGGGCCGAGGGGAGCCAGGAACGCCGCTGGTCCTCGCGGGTATGGCGAG
>Ga0335075_10008720_pt1 | contig 15524 bp, 17 predicted proteins | sample Lox_Sample_24_FD_206723 | JGI IMG/M metagenome (GOLD analysis project Ga0335075, IMG submission 206723) | Soil microbial communities from Loxahatchee National Wildlife Refuge, Florida, United States - Lox_Sample_2.4 | ecosystem: Environmental > Terrestrial > Soil > Wetlands | place: USA... | reverse complement strand
ACGTTCCGTCCTGGGTTACTGCTCGGCATCGCGGCATGGACAGATCGTCTACTTACTCCCGAGCCGTGACAACTAGCCGGCTTTCTTCGGATGGCCACTCGCGCATCGATGCCTTGCCGGGCTATCACGCCTGGGTCTGACGTCGTCCTCATCTATCTCGCCGTCTGTCCTCGATCAGGTGACCAACTGACCGCTGGAAGCGCCGCCTCCCGGAATAGACGATCTCTGAGTTGGCCAGTAGCGTCTGGAGGCCAGCGATCCCCTTGTTGGGCACCGGCTTCGGTCTTCGGCCGCGCGCCCGGACGGAGGCCGTCCTGAAGTAGCTACGAACGGGGTCCTCCCCCTCAGGCAGTTCGATCTTCAGGCCAAGATCCTGGAGGCGTCGGTCCATGTCGGACTGTAAGACCCCGAACAGAGCAGCCAGTCGCGCGACGTTCCGGACGTCCGCCCGAACGGCACGAGCAACCATGAGCCGTGGCATCAGGAAGCTGTCGGCGAAGTACTCGCAGACCTCCTCGATGATGGCCTTGCGGTCGTACTTATCGATGCCCAGATTGCGGTACGCGCTCTTCACTGTTGGGTCATCGAGGATGTGCTTAAATTCATGGGCAAGGGTGTAGCGGCGAGTAGCAACTCGGGCGCCTTTGCTGATCTTAACTAGCCAGTACCCTTGCTCCCATGTCGTCTTGCCGTATAAGCCGCACTCTGGTAAGTCGGCATCGACTTCGACCTGGATGCGTGGCAGCTGCATAATCAGGCTAACGTCCACCTCCGGCTCGGTGATCCCGAAGTACTTCAGCAGCTCGCTGGCCTGCTCTTCGGCTACCGCAAACGCCTCGTTCTTGTCGGCGTAGGGACGCGTCGGCCGTATGCTCCGCAGATCCCTAATAATGCTCTTGTCTGTGTGGGTCATTGTTACCCTCCTTTAAATCTGAACTTCTGGTGAGGACCCACCAAACTCACCGGTTAATTTTCTATCTCACGTCAGGCGTCCTGCCTTTGCTGCCGGTATACGTGGCCAGGATGTACTCGAAGTAGTCGCTCAGCCGGTCGATCGCCTCACCAGGGAGGCCGTACTTGGCATAGACGTACTCGCGGAAGTCAGGCAGGCTGGCCGGTACGGCGTAACCAGTCACGGCGCCTAGGTTCTCCGCGCTGATGTCCAGCACCTCAGTGATCCTGTCGAGGACTGCCAGCGTTGGGCGGGGATAGACGCCATGCTCTAACTGAGATAAGTACGATCGGCTGATGCCGATCGTCTCGGCCAGCTGGGCCTGGGACATGCCCGTCTTCACGCGGGCGTCTTTCAGCAGCCTGCCGAGCGGCGTCTCCTGGTGCTTGTGCTGTCGGGGATACGATCTGCGCATTATATTTGACTTTCCTGCACTAAGATTGTGCATCACTTTCTTTATTTTGTACACCTTAAGCAGATTCAAGGCTGCACTTCCCAAGGTACGGCGGGCAAGGCAGCCTGCCTGCTCTTAAGGTGTACTTGCCGACTCAAAATCGGCTTGGTGACTGCGGGTGGCGGCCTGCTCGTCGGCGCTATTTCTGGACCGCCTAACGTCCCGCAGCCACGCTCTAGTTATGCGTTAGTGACGCCAACAAGTCAAGGCAAATCTTGCCGTCTTATTGACAACACAGCATCTCCTAAAGAAGTTATTACGCCAGCAAGCATGATGTCGGAATTGCCGACAAGAGCCTTGCAATTCTTCATTGCTTGGTTCATACTGCCGGTCCAAGTGGGCAGGCAATCTAACAATCCTTAGGGAAGGGAGGTGCATAAAACATGGGTGAGAGAACAGTACGGTTTTCAGACCTATCAAACCAACAAGTAGAGGCGGACAAGCTGGCCAGCCTGACGGTCGAGCATCCGGATCACGAGCTGCCGTTACGGCTGGAGGCGACGCCGGAAGAATTGGAACCGCTCAAGAAACTCGGCATCCGGGCCGTCCGGCTGGAGGTCCATCTACCAGGCGAGGACCAAGAGCCGACCCGCTACATCGTTCCCGAGAAGGACTTCGACAAGCTGGCGACCGGACGCAAGATGGCCGAGGTCCTGGCTGAGGCCGAGCAGGTCGTAGTGACTCCGACACGGACCAACCGACGGTCGCACAACAAGACGGCCAACGGTGAGCCCTTACGGACCTTCAACACGCTGGGGAATGCCGGGCTGCCGCATATGGGCAAGGTCAGCGCCGAAGAGGCCAAGCTCGTCCGCGAGAACCTCGAGGCCGTCAACGCCAACCGGGCCGCGCAAGGTCACGCGCCGATCGACCCGGCCAACCCGATCGACGCCAAGCGGTATGGCTTCGGAGAGTCCGGCAGTACCGGCGCCTAGAGCGCATCCTGTTGCGAGGCCTCATCGGCGGTCGTCACCATCGCCAGACCGGAGGCCGACAGAGCCCCGCCAGTCCTTCACCTTCTATCTGGGGACTCACGAGGCAGCCTGGCTGAGCCGGGTGAGCTTCCCGCTCTTCGTCTCGCATCGCCGGCTGGCTCGCTACCGGCAGCTCCCAGTGGCCCGCCACCGGTGGGCTCTCGACTCGGGAGCCTTCAGCGAACTGACCGCCTACGGACGGTGGACCCTGACTGCTGAGGAGTACGTGGCCGCGGTCCGCCGGTACAGAGACGAGATTGGCCATCTGGCCTGGGCCGCCCCGATGGATTACATGTGCGAACCGACCATGCTGGCCCTGACCGGCTTATCCGTCCGGGAGCACCACCGCCGGACGGTCGAGAACTTCCTGCGCCTGCGCCGCCTGGCTCCCGACCTGCCGATCATCCCGGTGGTCCAGGGCTGGCAACTCGACGACTACCTGGCCTGCGTGGCCATGTACGCCGAGGCCGGGATCGTTCTGAGACACGAACCGCTCGTCGGGCTCGGCTCGATCTGCCGGCGACAGGCCACGGCCGAGATCGCCGCGATCGTCATCCGGCTCCACGGCCTGGGCCTTCGGCTGCACGGCTTCGGCGTCAAGACCGAAGGCATCCGCAAGTACGGCCGCTATCTGGCCAGTGCCGACAGCATGGCCTGGAGTCTTGGCGGCCGCCGCGTCTCGGGCTGCGCCCACCGGAGACCGTCACAGCGCCCGGTGGTCTCGGAAGCCAACTGCATCGACTTCGCCCGCCAGTGGCGCAAGCACCTTGTTAATCAGAGGAGAACTACCTATGGAACGAGATCAAGGAGAGGAAGAGTTACGAGGCACCCCTGAGCGGGGCGAGGCCCTGAAGATACGCAGCATTGTCATCCCTGCTGACGAAGAGCAACCGCTTCGCCAAGAAGAGATCGGCGCCACCAATCTGGCCCAGTACCAGGGCCTGGTCAGCGGCAACATCGAGGCGGCGGAGCTCCACGACCCGGCGTCGAACATCTACTTCAACGAGGAAGGCAAGCTGCTTCATCTGCCGCTCAACCGCCGGGCAACGTACCTGCTCTGGGCGCACAACCGGCGCTTCCGCTATGAGGACATCGTCGTTGGAGATGCCTTCATCGTCGGCGCGGTCGATCGGGTCGGCCGCGACACCGACGTGCCCGAGGAGTTCGTCACCAGGCTCCTGGAAGCGCGCAAGTTCAGGACGGAGATCCAGACGCATGACGAGCCCGGCTGGTATGGCAACAGCCTCCGCTTCGACAACTGGGTGGAGGCCTACCGCCATGTCTTGCAACTCGGGCAGCGCTGGAGACGCGTCAAGGACGTCAGGATCGTCCCGGAGGAATGAGTACGTCGGTCAGCGTTGCCGAGGACGAGATTGCCATCGGCTCGTTATGCACCGGCTACGGCGGCCTGGACATGGCCGTCATGGCGGTCTTCGGCGGACGACTGGCCTGGTGCGCCGACAACGACCGGCATGTGGCCACCATCCTGGCCAGACGCTTTCCAGGCGTCCCGAATCACGGAGAGATACGGACGCTCGACTGGCAGACCGTCGAACCGATTGACATCGTCTGCGCCGGCTTCCCCTGCCAGGACATCAGCACCGCCGGCAGAGGGGCCGGCATTAAACGGGGAACGCGAAGTGGCATATGGATCAACATCGTGCAGGGCATTCGCCTGCTACAACCCAAGCTCGTCATCGTGGAGAACGTGGCAGCCATCCGCAGGCGGGGCATCGACCGGGTACTCGGAGACCTGGCCGCCCTCGGGTACGACACGGTCTGGACGAGCCTACGAGCTTCGGATGTCGGCGCCGCCCATCGGCGGGAGCGGGTCTTCATCCTGGCCTACCGGCCGGAAGGACAAGCGCTTCTTGCTGCTGCCGACACCGGTAGCCAGCGACGGCAGCGGCGGCCAGCCGGCAGCCAAGCGCAAGGCGGGAGGTCATCAGGTGGACCTGAGCGACCTGGTCATAACGCTCTTCCCCGACGTCTAGGCATGACGGCGATCAGTGGCTGGGGACCGTACCAGGCAGCCATCCGGCGCTGGGAACTGCTAGTCGGACGGCTGGCACCACTGGCTGTCGAGCGGGGCACTCGCGGACAGGCGAGGTTGTCGCCGGCCTTCAGCGAGTGGCTGATGGGCCTGCCCGCCGGGTTCGTCACCGATCTCGGACTGCCCTACGGCGCCCAGCACCGGGCCATCGGCAACGGGGTGGTGCCGCAGCAGGCGGAAGCAGCTCTAATGCAGCTCGTCGGCATGGCCGTTATTGAACGGCATGATTGTGCGGCAGCCTGACCACGTGTGAGCTACTCGGGCCGTTCCCGGTGGTTGATCTCAGGAAAGAAGTCCAGCTGGTAAGGCGGGATGTTGAGACTGAGACCGTAGCTGACGACTGGCTTGAATTGGTCCGGCTGACGGCGATCTACTTTGAAGACCTTGTCGGGAAAGATTATGTAGTGCGTAGTCTCATTCTTGAAGTCGATATACCAGTGGCCGTTGTGACTGTTCTCGATCTCATGACTTAGCGCCTGCGCCAATCCGGCGGCGTCCTCCTCCGGGACCACAATGGTATACATCGTCCACTGCGTAAGCCACGGAGTCCCGTGCTCCGGCCTGACCTTCTCGACCCAGGTCGAGACGACCGGCAGGTATTTGAGCACGGAGGGATCGACCAGGCTCTCTTCGATTATTTCACCGCAGTAGGCGCCTGTAGGATTATCGGCATTCGACATTCGTATCTCCTAGATAACGCACTCATTATCCAACCAAAAGTCGAAGCAGGCAAGACAAACATGGTCCGCCGAAGATGGAGAACTTAAATAATCTAAATCGGAGAACACGTACATGGAATCTGAACGCAATGAGCGAAAGGAGAAGCCGAAAGAGGCACCAGAACTCACCGGGCCGGCTGAAGCCAGGCGGATCAGCGAAGGCATCGCCGAAGCCCTGAAATACGGCCGGGCTGTCGACGACGAGACGGCCTGGCTGATCGCCCGGGCCATCACTCCCGGCAGCGGCCCACTGCACACCCTGGCCACGACCGGCGAGATCGATCCGGATCTCCAGGCTGACCTGGAAGTCGCCCGCGAAGTGCTGCCAGAGGCTGCAGGGACATGGATTGCCGCTCTGGACGGCTACTGCCGGCGGCGAACCGACAAGGGCCCGCCGCCCTGGTGGCCGCAGCCGCCGGAGCCATAGCTGAGACGACAACTGCAGATAGCGCGAGGTGGGAGAACAACTAAACGGAGAACACACGACATGCCACCACGACCACAGAACCCTGAAGGAGGCGAAGAACAAACAGAAGAACTGGAAATCACGGCCGCTCAAGTTGAACGGTCCCAGACGCCGCGTGGCGTCACCTTTGAGTACGGCTACCTCAGTCCGCGGCCGCCGGAAGGAGATTCTTGGGACGAGTGGGTCATCGAGGAAGGCATCAAGGCGGCCTTACGGGAAGGCCGGAGTATCGATGACCGGACGGCCCACTACATCGCCGCCCAGCTCCACGAGGGCCAGGACACCGATCTCTACAGCCTGAGTTCGACCGGCCACGTCGGTCCCAACATCGACGCCGAACTGGCCCAGGGCTACCACTTGCAGACCGACCAGGTCCGGAAGTGGATCAGGTGGCTTGGTGGTTACTGCGCCTTCCGTCAAGACCTCGGTTCGGTTCCCAACTGGACGGAAAGCACTGCCGTCCAGGACCGAGCCGATTCAGTGGCCGTACGAGAAGCTGAGCGCGAGCGAGATCCCGAGTGGCTCGACTCACTGTTCGGCGAGCAGGCCAGCGAAGAGGTCGGAAATGTCGACGAACTGGGCTGGTACGGCCTGGTCCGCCACGATGGTCGTCCGGGCGGCTATGTCTTACGGCAGGACGAGCAGGGCTTCCGGCATGTCTGGGAGACCGACTCGCAAGCTGAACTGGACGAGTTATGGGCCAACGTCGGCCAGTTATACGACGAGTTCCGTCGCGACGTTGAGAGCCAGCCGACTGACGAAGAGAATCGACCGGAGCGTGAAGAGCCACAGATTCCCGAGCTGCCCCGTGGCACCGACGGCGACGGCTACGACTGGATGGAGCAGCTGCCGCGGGGATGGGTGCCGGTCGCATCGTGGGGGCGAGACGGCTGGGATCTCGCGTCATGGCCGTACGCCATCGTCGTTGAGTACCGCAACGCCGAACAGGGCGTCTACGCCGTCGGTACTTATGTCGAGGGTGACGTCACCGTCCAGCGGTTCGAGACGGCCACCGAACAGTACGAGGCCATTGACGGGATCGCCGAGTTCTACTGGCGGGCCAACCCGTCACGAGGACCGCAGGACCTGCCCGAGGGTGAAGGGTTACTACCTCACCATCGGCGGCCATACGTCGGCAATGGAGAACACGACGAATAAGCGGAGAAACTATGAATGGAAGAAGTACAACCCAACCAACAGCAGACTGACCGGTGGCGAGCAGCTCTACTTGCTCCGCTAGGCCGACAAGCAGCCCAAGCGGCCGAGGCGACGGCCGGTCAGGACATCGCCGTCAGCCCGGACGACGAACGTCCCGCCGATGAGCAGCATGATGGCTCAGTTGCCGTCATTGACGGACAGCAAGACGAATCTCCGGCACCCGGCGCAGAGCGCACACGCGTCATCGCCAGGGGCGGCATGAACGAAGCCCTGGCCAACGTCTACCACGATCCGACCCGTCACACCGTCACGTTGCTGCTCGATGAGCAGCACGCGACAGCTGTGATCTATGCTGTGCAAGCTCTAGCTGCCGACTACGAGGCGCATGCCCGAGAAGTCCGAGCGGTAGGGGCAGCGCTGCCGCCCGACTCGTACGGCCATGCCAACAGGCAGTACATCGCCATCCGCCATGAACGCCTCGCTTCACGCTTACGACGGGTCGAGTCGAATTACCGGACCGAGGTTAGCGAAGGCGGCAGGCCGGCCGAGTAGGGCTAGGTGCTACTTGCTCTGCCCGCACCGTTATACGCCCGGCGCCCAGGCTGCCCGACCTGACGGATCTGGCCGCAACCAATCCGCGATCTCGTCGGCAACAGGTGTCGAACTCCCCTGCTCCCCGAGGACCGCTCTGGCCAAGAAAGCCGTCGCGTGAAGCGCCGTTATCCGGGCGTTGTCGATCATCGAGCCGTTGATCGGCAGCGAGGCAATCCGAATAAAGCCGCCTGGCTTTCCCGGTACCAGATAAGCCTCCAGGATGTTCAGACTTGCGTGCGTGCCGATGCTCGACAGCACCCGGTAGATGACGTACAGGGGGCGGAAGCTCTCAAGGCCAAAGCCCTTCTCAGGCGCCAGCTTGCTCAGGGCATCAACGATCTCCGAAACCGGCAGCGGTCGTGCTTCGTAGTCTCCGAAGGCAGCGATGCGGTCGCTGAGGTCAAGCCCAGTTGGCTGCAACTGAGGTACGTACGGCTGATCTAGCAGCGGCTTGGCCGGAGCATCCGGGTGCGCCTCGTTCCACTGTTCGATGCCTTTGTTGGCCCGCTCAACCTTCTTGACACGTTTACGGGCTGATTTCTGCTCCGCTGCCAGCCACTGATCGAACTGGCTGGCGTCATTCTGTGTGCCTTCGAGGCTGTAGCGCGTATCCTGGGCCACCCGTTCGACGGCCTCAATACCGCCGTAGTGGATGTACAGGCCGACGAACCATGCCTCAAGGTGCGCACGAGCCAGCAGCCGGACCGCCAGTTCCAGATTCGCCGCGGCCGCAACCTCCATCTCATAGAGCAACCGGCAGCAGTGGCGCAGCACAGCACCGTCATACATGAGCCACCTGACGTGTTCGGTACCTCTGTCGAGAATCGCCCATCGGTCGCTCTCAAACGCTTCGTCCACCTCGGCCAACAGACGGACGATGCCATCCGACAGCTCCTCGGGCGTCGGCGACGGCAGAACATCGCCAGGACCGCTCTCGTCGTACTCCGGCTCTGCTTTCACGGCGATCAAGGTTAGGCGGCGGCAGCGACACCGTGCCAATGCATTTGAGCGGCTGGGAGCGACCTCCGGTCAAGGGCCTGCCGCCCGCCACGGCCTCAAACAAACCTTGCCGGCAATCTCGCGTCCTAAGCTCGCATCTGTGACTACCTACAACGGCCCGGCTGTACTCCTTACTGAGGACGAGGCGGAGATCCCGGTAACTGCGCGCCTGACGAGTTACCGCGACGGGCTACGGACAAACTGGCGAGGCAGCCTCACGCCGACGGCAGACGGCCTCCAGCAGGTACTGAACCTGTTCAAGGGGCGGCTCCGGCTGCCTGACGGAACGGAAGCCGACTTCCTCCGGCCGGACACCAGCGACTGGGGCAGAACGAAACAGCTGACCATCCTCGGCCAGGACGAGCCGCCGTTCTGAAAGCAGCTGCACTGCGACGAGACACGCAGGCTCTACAAGGTCTCGATAAGCAGCTCGTAGGCGTGGGCACCGACCACCCAGGCGCCGGCGTTGAAGAGCAGCGGCGAGACGTCGGCAGCGAGACACGCCGCTATGAGCTTCTCTTTAGCGGCCGCCCCAAAATCGTCCTTGTCGATCAGCTTGAGGCTCCGGCCAACTCGCAGCACCCAGGTGTCGACCGGCTGCAGATACGGATAGTCAGCGACGCCGACCACATCCTCCATCTCCTCGAGAAAGACAACGTCGCGGAGGTAGAAGCTGGCGAGCTTGTCGCCGACGGCGTGGATAGTATCCAGAGCGACGTAGGCATGGCGGGTCTTGCCGTCACGAATCGCCTCAACCGCCCAGTTGAAGACATTGCTGTCATACGTCCGCAGTTCGCTGCGCGCAAACCTGACCGACTCGACGACCATCCGTCGGTCATGACGGTTGTTGACCCCCTGGGCATGGAGGTAGTCGTCAAGGCCAGCTAGATCGATCGCCTCGAGAGTGCCGTAGCGGTGCAGAGCGGCAGCAGTCCGATCCCGGAAAGCAACCGAAACTGCATCTCGCCTTCCCCGCATGAAGAGCTTGCTGTGCAAGAACTCCAAGGCAGCTAGCGGATCGGTTCGGATGGCATCACGCCGCTCTCTGGCCTCGGCGAGGTACTGCTTGACATAGGCCCGGCCGTACCCTTCGACTGACCTGAGCTTGTGTTGCCGATCGCGTTCGCTCATCCCGATCCTTCATCCTTGCCCAGGTGCGCTTTATCGAGCTTGCGCATCAGGTGAGAGGCCAGGCCGAGCAACTCGAAGGCCTCGTCATCGGCCAGCTCGCCGAACTGCTCATGGGCAGGCGGGTTGCGGATCGCTTGCTGCGAACCCATGAACAGGAACCGGTACCCGGCCTGGATGTCCCTACCAGTCTGCGTCGTCAGGTCGGCAAGGACGAGCGTCGGCTGTTCGTCCCTGAAGGCGTTGCTCATCAGGCCCATGCCGTCGCCGCTCAAGCCGCTCATCTTCTTGACCCGGTTGTTGAGAGCCTTGGCCGCCTCGAAGATGGCCGCCGCCCGATGGCCGTCCCGGAGCAGCTGCTCGGCGACAGCCAGAACGTCAGGGTGCAGAGCGGCCAGTCGGGCGTCACGGAGGATCGGGCTGCGGACCCGCTTACCCTTAGCCGGATCACCAATGACCAGGTTGCCATCAACCACGTACCAGCCGCCGCGGGCCAGCTTGTCGGTCAGGTCATTCCGCAGACTGTCGCTCGGCCCGGAGACGAGGCGGTCGTCGAGCCAGGACCCGACGAAGCGGCGCAGGATGCGCCGCCCCTCCGAGCCCCACATCTCAAGGCCGATGAGCACGCCGCAGACGAAGTTACCGGGGTCGTCGCGGACGTCGGGCGTCCGCTCAGGAAGCGGCAGCCGATCGAGCGGAATACCGGCCTCATCGAGGAAGGCCAGCGTCTGCTCGGGCCAGTACTCCTTGGCGATGGTCTCGGCGACCTGCTGCAGGATCAGGGCGCTGATCGGCCGGCCGTCGTCTTCACCTGGGTTCGGCAGTGGCTGCTTAACGACGATGCCGCGGGCCCGGTCCTGGCCCTTGACGGTCAGAGCGAAGTTACGAATCTGCTGGAGGTATGAGTACGGATGGCCGGTGCGGTTGCTCGGCGAGCGGTCGTGGGGCGTGAAGGTCAGGTATCCCTCGCGCTCCAGGATCTCTAGCTCCTGGAGGAAGCCACGCACCAGAGCATCTTCGCTGACCTGCCGCCCAGCAATCTCGTTCATGATCTGTCGGCCATCGACCACCCAGAGCTCGTCGCCACCGAACTGCTCCTGGTGCCGATCGACGGCCTGCAAGATGGCGATGTTGTCCCAGCGGATCGGCATGCTTGAAGCCGCTTCCTTCCGAGAGGTGCGTTCAGGTATCTGAGTCTTCCGGGGGCAACGGCGCCCTCGGAAGACTGAACAGTCCTGTGATCTTTGCTGCGCCCTTCCAACCTAGGGTGGCACCCTGACAGTCGCGTCACTTTAGGGTGCTCCGCCGGATTAGCCGAGCAGTTCCATGACGATCTGGTTGACTTCCTCGGCCGAACTAGTGGCTGCCAGTACGTCGCGAATGTGCTGTCGCAGAGTAACGAAGTTGCCATCTTCATCGATCTCGAGACCGGCAATTAGTTCGGCTTCCTGGCGGCCCAGTTGCGACAGGCGCTGATGCATCGGATCAGCCGGGTCATACAGCGGGATCGGCAGCTTCCAGACGTGCTTATCGACATCGCGCTCGTCCTTGCCGTAGGACATCAGGGGACGGACAAGCTGCGTCAGTTCCGGATTGTTGAGAATGGCGCACAGGTACCAGCCTTCCGCCCTGGTGGTGACGGTGGCCCAGTACAGCTTATGGTCGATGATCGCACTCGGCGTGTCGACAATGGCCGCGGCAACGTGCATGCCAGCCTTGCCGTAGACGACTCGTAGTGACGTCCCCGGAATCTGGTCGCTCATACCCCGCCTGAAGTCGAGGCGATCCGACAAGCTGAGCTGCTCACTCTTCCGGTGCGTGTTCCACAGGTTCTCGGCCGTGTGGCACCACTCGTCCAGTCCTGGGTAGAGACCGAGATGCGGATGTTCCACGTCGAGCAGCTCGTCGCCCTCCAGCGGCAGAACCGCCTCGCGTGCAGGCAGGACTCGGTATGGAAGGATGCTTTCCCCGAGAAGCACTGGCCGAACAAACTCGGCCTCCACCACGCCCTTCATATCCGGCAGGCTCTTCCAGGGAGGCTTCTCCGTACTGCTGCGACGGGACTGGACGGCTCGCTTACCTGCACCCAGACCGAGCGGGCTGGCCGGCTGGGGCTGAACGAAGTATAGGAACCGCGGGGTAATCGTGGCGCCCTCGCTGAAGCGGTCTCCGTACGGCGATGTCGACTCGGCATCGTCGTCGCTGACTACCAGGGTCGCGGCCTGGCGGCTTAGGTATGGCTCCGCTTCGGTCCAGGTATGGGCAGTGCGCGGGAGCGTCCCCGTCCACCGGGTCGTCTGAATTGGGAGCTTCTTCGCCGAGCCTGCCGTGCGCTGGCCGAAGACGACTGACGAAGCTCGGGGAAAGAAGTGGGGGCGTAGCCGGCGTAGATCCCATGATCCTTGGAAGGCCACAGTCGTCAGCTCGGACGGGTCGGGATAGTTCCCGGACCGGAAGCCGGCGAAGTAGCCACGGTCCAGGGCGGCGTTGGGCATGACGAAGGCGAACGCCCCGCCCACTGTCAGGTACTGCTGGGCAGCCCGGGCGACGAACAGGGCGGACAGATCCTGGGTCGGTGCGACGGTCTTGCCATGCCAGAGACCCATTGCCTCGGACATTGTCCGGAAGACCTGCTGCATGTCGCCAGGCATATGACGGTATGAGAGCCATGGCGGATTGCCCAAGAGGACATCGACGCGGTTCTCCGCGCGGCTCAACCAGATCGGCCGCACCAAGTTGCGGATGTAGTAGCTCCAGATATGGTCGCGATGTTCATCATGGAGCCGACAGAGGACGCCGAAACTGTCGGTTATGGCGGGCTGGTCTTCTGGGGCAACAGCGAGCCGCTTGAACAGAGTGGTCAGTGATGGCACGGTGCCGACCGGTCTGGTCTTAGTAGCCAACGAGGCCAACTCGCCGACCAATCGGTCGAAACGTCCAGCGTCCGCCAGCAGATGGTCGGGGAAGTGGAGTTCGTCATCGAATAGCTGACTACCGGTTCCGGTAGGGATCAGCAGCTGACCCTCGGTGAAGAGATCGACCTTCTGCGCCCACTGGACGCTGTCGCCGAGGTAGACGGGCACACTGATCGGCCCGCGTGTGGTGTCGACCAGCCGGTCCTTGCCGATCGCCAGGAGATATGTTACGCGGGCCAGCGCGACGGCCACAGGATGCAGATCAATGCCCAGCACTCGATCGGTCAGGCTGGACAGAGCCTTCGCTAGCGGTCGGCCGTCTTCCTCGGCCGCCGCCAGGTAGCGCCGAACGGCGTGGAACAGAAAGGTGCCGGAGCCGCAGGCCGGGTCAAGCACCCGCTGATGGAGCGGATCACTGACTGCCTGGGCCACAACCTGGTCGGCCAACCAGTCAGGCGTGTAGTACTCACCGAGCCGCCGACGGGTCTCCGCCCCGATGACCGACTCGTAGAGGACCTTCAACACATCGTGCTCGACATTTGTCCAGTCGAAACGGGCCAGGCGCCGGGCCATCGTCCGGACAAATGAAGCACCGCCGGGTACCTCCAGTACCCAGTCGAAGAAGTCCTGCTCGACGACGCCGTAGATCTGACTCGTCTCGAACAGCTGACCGCGAAGGAGACTGGCCGCCTGCAGGTCGGTCACGTCCAGGCCGAGGATCAGATGGGCGATGACCTCGGCACTGTTAACCAGCAGGGTGTGCTCGATGAACAGGTCGTCGGTATCGGTGAACTGCGTACCCAATGCACTGGTCAGAAGCCGCGACCAGAGCTGGCGCTTGAGCTGAACGGTCGGAGTGGTGCGGTGCTCCGCATAGAGGTCGGCTAGAGCGGCCCGATCGAACGCGTACGAACTGCTGCTCGCGCCGAGTCCGTTGACGATCTCGCTTGGGGTCGGCGGCACGCCGGTCCGGACGGCCAGCACTCCTTCCAGCCATCTCAGCAGCTGACCGAGGGCGGCGCGCGACGGCTTGAGCTCGAAGCGGGTAACCTCGTCCAGCTCCTCGCCCTGGAGGCTGTAGGCCTGCCAGTCGGCACCATCCGTCAGGATTCCGACGTAGCGCTGGCCGGTCTGCTCGGCACGGCTGGCCACATACCCGGCGAGTTGCTTTCGTGCGTCCTTGACTACTGAGGCTTTGCGGAGGTCCTTCTTCACCTCGATGACGGTGTAGCCGACCTCGACATCGATCCGCCGATGGCCGGCAACCGGTGCCTCCAGGTTGACGTCAAGGTCGTGATCCTCCAAGCCCAGGCCGCCGGTCAGCAGCAACTGGCGGATGTCGGCCTGGACTGTTGCTTCGGAGCGAAGCTTGTCGCGGTTCGACAGCCGCCCGATTAGGGCCTGGAGCTGATCTGCGAACGCTGCCTCAAGCGCTGACTCTGTTGCCACGCAAGAGTGTCTACCACGGAGGCATCGTAATCGGTACAAGCCGCGCGACGGTCCAAACGATCTGTTGAGTCGAGCCATGAAATCAGCGGCCCCGTGATCCCGCCGACAACCCAGCGGCGATTCGCGCTACTTTGACCTGTCAGGCAGTTCATGCTGAACGCGCTCGATTTCCGAGCCCGTGACGGACCTCGGTGGCAGACTACGCGTCGCACGGGTGTCCGACTTCGAGGGCCGGAACGAGATGGCGAGCCTTAGCCGGGAGTTCATGAGTCACACGTTGGATGTCCCGTGCCCCGTCTGCGGCTATCTCGTATGGGTGATCATGGCTGAGATCGTGTCAGGGTCGATGGTGATCTGTCCGTGCTGCCGAGTCTCGATTCGCCTGGTAGACGAGACCGGCTCGGTGCAGGTAGCCGCCACGGTGATACAGGAGGCCGTTGACTCCCTCGGCGACGTGTTCAAGCGGAGGTCTTAATGAGATGGCGGCAGGATCTGCAGGTCAAGCTGCGTAACCGGTACAGGGCTCTGTATACCGCTGATGGTTACCGGATCGCTCACGAGATCGACCTTGTTGTCGGTTGGATCTCTAGCCAGCCTGCTCTCGCCTACATCCTGGAAGAGGCGCGGCTCGCAGAGACTGTCCCGAGCTATGACGAGTGGGCCTCTGGCCTGGGCAATAGGGGGCTGTGGGAGTGGCCGACCAAGACCGAGGCTGGTCGTGCCATATTCGTCTGGGAGCTGCTCCGTCATATCAGCGGCAGCGACCAGGACATTAAGCGATTCCTTTTCGTCTTCTCCTCAGAAACGAAATACGATGCTATGGCCCGCGACTTTGCCGAACAGGTTGTGCGGCCATTGTTCGACTACCTGGACGAGCAGATAGGCGACGGCTCCAGCGTCTTGTACGCGCTGGAGCGGTACGTACGGCAGGTCGAATGGTTCGACCTGCAGCGCCTGTACGCCGAGTTCCAGGCCAACACCCGGCAGGGCGAAGACGTCTATGACCGTCACCTGCGTGAGTTTCTCTTCCGCGAGGGCTTCGACATGCCCTACTCGCAGCTGCGCTCTCCCTCAGGTCAATCCGATGTGCTCTCCCGCCTCGAAAGCGACGATCCGCTGGTCTGCGAGCTGAAGGTCTACGACGGCGACAACCGCGACATCGGCCACCTCGCCAGCGGAGTGACCCAGGCGCTGCAGTACGCGAGCGACCACGGCAAATCCGCCGCCCATCTGGTAATCATCAATCTCACGTCCCGCCCGCTCCAGATGCCCAGCGATGGCCCCGAGAACGCCTATCCGCCCTACCTGGACCTGCCGGGTGCCCGCGTCTACCTGATCCAGGTACGTGGCCTGCCTCGTGAATCCGCCAGCAGACAGGGCAGGACCGAGCCGCTGATCGTCCAGCGGACGCAACTGGTCGGGGACTGAGCGATCGGCGGCCCGACACGGCGTGTTGTGTCATCAATCCGGTGGCCAGTGATCAGCGCGCTCATTCCAAGACTGCCGTAGCTACGTAGGCACTCGACACCCCGTCCGGATTGCAGCCCACGCCACGCCGTGGGTGTGACACGCCGTTGTAGGTGGTTGGAGTCCGGGCAGGTCACTGGATAGTCTGGTTGTGGTTCAAACAACCAGAGCTATTCTGAGGTGGTGGATGTGCAGC
>Ga0335075_10008718_pt1 | contig 15527 bp, 9 predicted proteins | sample Lox_Sample_24_FD_206723 | JGI IMG/M metagenome (GOLD analysis project Ga0335075, IMG submission 206723) | Soil microbial communities from Loxahatchee National Wildlife Refuge, Florida, United States - Lox_Sample_2.4 | ecosystem: Environmental > Terrestrial > Soil > Wetlands | place: USA: Florida... | reverse complement strand
CCCGTTCGAGGCTCCCTACTTCAGCTGCGTGCCGTATCTTCTTGGAGAAGGACAGGCCATGCAATACTCCGTGTGGCCGAAATCGCGGCGCCGGACCGCCGTGCCCCGCCTTCCTCTGCGACCGCCTGATGACTATCTGCGCAACGCGATGGTCGAATCTCTCGCGAGCGGAGACGTCGAATTCGACATCCGCCTGCAGCTTCAGACGGACTCGCATCTAATGCCGCTTGAAAACAACGCCGTGCTCTGGCCGGAGAAGCTTTCTCCGCGCATCCCGGCAGCCACGCTCCGGTTGCCGCGGCAGAAGTTCGATTCCCCGGCCCAGCTCGCCTTCGCGCGACAGCTTTCCTACAACCCATGGCACTGCATTGCCGAACATCGCCCGCTCGGTAACCAGAACCGCGCGCGGCGCAGGATGTACGACACCCTCTCGAGACTTCGCCACAGCATGAACGCCGTTCCCCTTTACGAACCCACCGGAGACGAGGTTTTCGATTAGAGCGCGATGACTCCTCAATCCAACCTGATGATTCTGGCGAGTGTCGATCTGCAGCGCGAAACAAAGCTCCGCTCCGCGCTTGCGTCCATGAATCGTGCGCCGGGAATCGTCGATCCATTCAACCCGCTGGTTCCCTTCGGGAAGTTTGCGCAAATTCATTTCGCGCGCATCCTCATCCTCGATGACCAGACGCTGGGCGACATCGCTGTCTATGGCCTGCCGGTTGTCAACCTGCCGAAGTATCTCGCGTTGATGATTGATTTCGACGGAGAGACGGAGCAGCTGCTCGATGATCTTGTGCAACAAGCCGCGGACGGGCTAAGGCTGCTCTTCTCCTATTGCCAGGGATCGATTCCCGGCGCGGATCTTGGGGCATGGATGAGAGAGCACAGCGTGTCTGCAGCCGCCTCGTATGTGAACTGGGTTGGGCGCACCGTCAAGCAGGTTACAGAGGAGGAAGCGCTGCGGCAATCGTTGCAGACCTTCATCCGAGAGAACTCTCCCGCCCTGCAGACCATGCATCCGCGGCAGGCTCGCGACATGCTGAGAAAGCTCATCTCGTCGGAGCAGCAAGCCGGTGTTATTACCTTGACGCCTGCTGAGCCAACTCCTCTGGGATGGGAATTGCGCAATTTGATCGGCATCATCGGGATGCCGCTCCTTTTGCTCGCCGCGTCGCCCTTTCTCCTGCTCTACCTTCCGTTCTTCATCCTCAAACTTCGTTGGCGCGAACGGTCCGATCCTGTAATCGCACCGCGCGTCGACGCAGAGCATGCAAATCTGCTGGCATCGATCGAGGATTGGGATGTGACCAACCAATTCAGCGCCATGGGAAGTCTCAAACCGGGCCCTTTCCGTCTGTCGACAATCAGGTTTGTGCTCGCAGTTATCGATTACACCGCGAAGCACATTTTCAACCGTGGAAGGCTTGGCCGCGTCACCACGATTCATTTCGCGCGATGGGTCTTTCTCGATGACAAGAAGAGAGTGATTTTCATCAGCAACTATGACGGCAGCCTCGAGAGCTACATGGACGATTTCATTAATAAGGTCGCCTTCGGATTAAATGTCGTCTTCAGTAACGGCATTGGTTATCCGCAGACGAGCTGGCTCATACTCGATGGCGCCAAAGACGAGCAGACCTTCAAGAACTATCTCCGCCGGCATCAGATGCCAACCCAGGTCTGGTATAACGCTCATCCCGGCTTAACGGCTCGCGACAGACACCGGAATGCACTGATCCGTGAAGGGCTGGAGCAAGAGACCATGACGGATTCCGAGATAAAAACATGGCTGCAGCTTTTTTAGACAATCCGCGCAGAAGCCTGGCCGCCGCCGAAACGAGCGGCGCCTCTTGTGTCCGCGGCTTCGTAGATTCGCAGGTGGTTCAACGGATGAGAAAGCAATGAGCGCAGTCGACTTCAACGATGTTCAAGGGCTGGTGCGCTTCGGATTTGGCGCGCTTTCAGAAGCGTGTTTCCTGCTGTTGAATATCCGGGACGCATCGGTAGCGCACTCATGGCTGGCCACCGCGCCGGTCACGACTGCGGTTGAGTTGAATGCGCCGCCGCAGACGGCGCTGCAACTGGCGTTCACCCGCGAAGGACTTGAGGCGCTCGGGGTATCCCAAGATGTAATCGCCGGATTCTCGCCCGAGTTCCTCTCCGGCATGGCCGGCCAGCAGAGCCGTTCTCGCAGGCTCGGCGACCTGGGTGCGAACTCGCCGCAATATTGGAAATGGGGCAGCACGGGCAAGGTTCCTCATCTCATCGCCATGCTCTATACGCAACCGGGCGGGCTCGAAACATGGAAGGAAACCATTCAGGGGCCGGCATGGAATAACGCTTTTGAGCTTCTCGATTGCCTCACCACGTCGAACCTTTTCGGCACCGAGCCGTTCGGTTTCAATGACGGAGTAAGTCAGCCCACGCCGGACTGGAATCGCATGCGTAACACCAACGGCGACCAACTTGAATATGGCAACCTGCTCGCACTCGGCGAGTTTCTTCTGGGCTATCCCAACGAGTACGGCAAGTATACCGACCGCCCGTTGCTTGATGTCGATTCCCCGTTCAGCTCAATCCTGCCCTTCGCCGAGGACGCGGCCGGCAAGCGCGACCTGGGCCGCAACGGCGCCTATCTAGTCTTCCGGCAGTTACAACAGGACGTGCGTGGCTTTTGGAGATTCTTCGACCAACAGGGCAACTCTGATCCGCGCACCCGGCAGCATCTTGCCGAATCCGCCGTAGGCCGCAGGATGAATGGCGACCCGCTTCTTCCCTTGAGCGCCAGGCCGATCGAAGGCATCGATTCGAAGACGGCGGCACAAAACCGGTTCACGTTTGATACCGACAGCGATGGGGGCCGTTGCCCTCTGGGCGCGCATATTCGGCGCGCGAATCCGCGCAACGCGGATCTGCCGCCCGGCTCGAACCGCTTGGCCGGCCGCCTGCTTCATACCTTGGGTTTCGGCAATAAAGGTTTCCGCGACGATGTCATCGCCTCCACCCGCTTTCACCGCATTCTCCGGCGCGGCCGCGAGTATGGGCCGGCACTCTCACCGCGGCAGGCCATCGAGGACATGCCCGATACCGGTGAGCATGGAATCCACTTCATCTGTATTTGTGCGAACATCCTGCGCCAGTTTGAATTTGTTCAGAACGCCTGGCTGTCAAGCACCAAGTTCGACGCCTTGACGGAGGAGAGCGATCCACTCGTGGGCAATCGTGAAGCAGTCGAGGGGTGCCCATTCACGAACGCCTTCTCTGTACAGCAGGAGAACGGGGTGAGCAAACGCGTTATGGATCTGCCCCGGTTTGTGACTGTGCGCGGCGGCGCATACTTTTTCTTGCCGAGCCTGAGTGCGCTGCGCTATCTTGCAGCGATCGCACGGTCCTAGAGATTCTTTCCTCCCCTGTTGTGGCGCGGGCGAATTTGTAAGTCGCCGAACCTGGCAAGAAAACGAAGTGGACGGAGAAAGTGATGAAAAAGATTCTGTACTGCGCGGATGGAACCTGGGATGGAAAATCAAATGGAACGAACGTATTCAAGCTTTTCAGCTCGCTGCTTGTTACCTCTGACCAGATGCCTTTCTACGACAGCGGCGTGGGAGCCGACGGAAATCCGATCGAGAAATTTGTCGGGGGAGCCTTCGGCGACGGTCTCTTCCAGAAGATCAAGGATGGCTACACCAAGATCTCCCAGGTGTACGAGGCTGGAGACCAACTGTTCATCTTCGGTTTCAGCCGCGGCGCGTATACAGCGCGCAGCCTGGCGGGAATGATTTGCGTCTGTGGTCTTCCCTCGAAAAACTTTGATGACCATCTGGTCCAGACTGCCTTTGAGGCTTACCGGAACAAGGGCCAGAGAAGCACGATCCTTGCCTCTCTTTCCTCGCAGTATGCTCTGTGCAATCCGGAGATAACCATGGTTGGGGTTTGGGACACGGTGGGCTCACTCGGCATACCATCCGTCTTTGGACAGGTCGACCCGCTCATCTATGGATTTCTCGACACCGCTCTTCATCCCAACATCAAGAACGCCTTTCACGCCCTTGCCATTGACGAGCGGAGAAAAGAATTCCCGGCCACGCTTTGGACATCCACTCCCGTGGCGGGGCAGACGCTCCAGCAGGTCTGGTTTTGCGGAGTACATGGCGATGTCGGCGGCGGCTATGATCCCAACAGCACCGCCGCGACCACACTGCTTTCCGATATCACCCTTAGCTGGATGATGGATAAGGCGCGCAGCCTTGGCGTGGCGATCTCACCGGTGGCGATCGCGAAATATTCGACGCCGCTCGATCCCACACTCGCGCTCGATGAGATCCATGAATCATGGACCCCGCTGTGGGGCTTTCCCGTGCGCCGGAATATTCCGGCCTCGTCGACGCTTTCCAACAGCGTGCTCATTCGCTGCCAGCATCACGGAGGCTACAACCCAGGAAGCCTTACCATGCTGCCGAGCGGACTTCCGGCCTCCACTTATCAGGTGCTGGCCGTTGTGGCCGACCCGCCAGCGGAGGTTCAACCGGCGGCCGCGGTGCCGGTGACCGCGTAAAGGCGGCGGCGCGGTTCAGGAGAAAAGCTCGTGGAAATAGCTGTTGAGCATGCGATCCTGCGGATCGTATTGCTTGCGTGTTTCGGCCATCACCGTCAGACGGTCCCCGTACGCTTTCTTCACTATTTCCGGGGTCAGCCCATAGGTCTGGTTGAGCAACGGCACACCATTGCGCTCGCTGCAAAACTGGTTATAGACCGCCAGAAACTCATCCCATCCGGGATTCGCCGTGGAAACCGGATCGATCGTCATTACCGGACCGCCCCACGAGTAGGAAAGCAGCGACTTCTGGTCCTGCGCGATGTGATAGCCGACATAGAGCAGGTTCGACCGGTATCCGGTCCGCGCATAGTAGTCCTTGCAGAAGTGGAAAAAATCCGTGATTGCGGCGGCATAGTCGTCTTCAGGGAAGGCGAAAAGGCTGAAGGTGTAACGGCTGTTATCGGAGACCGGAGGGTAGTGAATGATCTGATCGCCAGGTATCGTGTAGTCGCTTGAGACGATGGTCTCAAGGGTCAGGCGCCACGAAGCGTTGAAGGCGTCGATAATTCCATATCGCACGGTTGGATCAGCAATCGTCTTCTCCATCTCGTAACCGAACTTCGGCCCCGAAGTTCCCCAGATATGATTTCGAAGCGGCCATGCGATGCAGTTCGGCTCGCCGCGCGCGCCGGGATTGTAGTGCCGGAATTCGATCGTGATCTTGTCGGCGAAGGGAAAGATGTAAAAGAACATTGACTCCCCAAGCGTCTTGAGCTCCGGCAGCGCGCTTACAAATTCCTCGAGGCTGTAGGTTTTGTGATACACAGCCATCGGCGTCAGCGGCCGAACCTTGTAAGTGACTTCATAGACCACGCCGAACAAGCCATAGCTGCAGCGCACCTTCTGCATCAATTCAGGCTGCGTGCTTTCCTCCACCTCGAGGAGATCGCCGTTCGGCAAGACCATTTTGACTCCGGTGATGTAGGACCCAACCTGCCCGTACTCTCCCGGAAATGAAGCATCTTTCGTGCCCGCGCAGGCGGCGCTTCCCGACGTCAGGCTTCCGATTTCAGTGTTCACATAAAACTGCAGCTTGCGCGCCTGCAGCGCCTTGGCAAGATCGATGTGGATGGCGCCCGCCTGAACCGTCAGCGTATCTTCGCCGATGTTCAGGATCTGGTTCATCTTCATCTCGATCAGCGTCCCGCCCTCTGCGACGCCGCAGGGTGAGGTGGAGTGATTGGATCCGACGGCGCGAACCGGTGAAGGATATTTCACCGGGTCCTTCATCACCGCCACAATGTCGTCGACCGAGTTAGCCTCAACAATCACGCTCGGGTGCGAAACGATATTACCGAACCAGTTGGTTACAACAATGTCCGCCATAGCTTACCTTTCATGACCGCGTCGTCAACATCACCGCCTGCCGGCGGACGCCATTGTTCTGTGTCGGCATCTCAGTCCGCAGCGGCGGAGCTGGCTCATCCACAGGCTTGATATGCATAGGAGCCTCAACGGAAGGAGATTCGGCGAGCAGGTTGAGGCAACAACCGCAGCATGCGTGCGGCAGCGCAAGACCGATGAATAGTATGACGCGCATTCTGTTCGCGTCAATGCCGAAATTACTTCACGGCGTTAATGCCCGGCTGCACCCAGGAGACGACGAAATCAGTAATCTCCGGGAACTGTGCGACGATCAGGCCGAGGGCGGGAACCCCGACAAAGCTCAATATCCTGATCCAGAAATTCACTCCCAGCTCGCCCGGCTGCGTATTCGTAATATGGCTCAGCGTGCTGTCGCGATCGAGACCCGCGTACACCACGGCAACGACCGCTGCCAGGACCACGAGAAGCAACAGCAGCGTCAGAGCGAGCACGGGACGCGGGGTGAAAGGATAAAAAGCCACGGAAAGCGCGATGGCCGCAAACACACCTGTCGTTGAGAGAACCATGGTGCGCATGCGGGCCAGCATATTCTGCAGGTAGCCCACGTAGACCATGCAGACAAACTCCTCGGCGAGCTTGACCGCCGGTGTTTCGCTTAGAGCCAGATGCTCTTTAGGGGCGCCTTCCGCCGTTTTATCCGCGAGGTCGAGCGACGTCCTCTCGGCCAGCCACTCGGGCACCAGGAGATGAGTAATGATCTCTTCGGTGCATCGGGAGAGGCTTCGTCTCACCGCCAGCGCGTCGCTATTGTTTACCATCGCCAGGTCCGCACCCTTACTGCGTGTCTCGATAAAGCGCAAGGCATGGGGAAGCGTCTTATGGACGGCGCGGCGAACTTCTGCGTTGCCGCAGTCGCGGGCGTGGAACGAGTCAAGCTCATTGCGAAGATGGACCAGCGATTCGAGTTGATGCGAGAAGATGGTGTATCGCGCGCGCGAGGAGGTGCCGCTGAGATTCCATAGGGAACGCATCGAAAGACCTTGGAGTGCCGCGAAGGTTCTCCGCAGCGGTAGACGATTGAGCGCGAGCAGCAGGCGCTTCAGACGGAACCAGGTCATCAGAAGCTGGCCGCAGTCCAGCATGAGCAGGTACAGCCCCACACCGAACATGGCATGCAGCGTCCAATTGAAAGACTTGCTTTCCAGACTGTGCAGGATGGAGTCATAGCCCTGCGCCCAAGGCCGCTGAAGCACGCATGCCTGCAAAACCAGAAGAAACAAAGGGAGCAGATAGAAGATTGTATTGGTCCCGTGGTAGCGCGGGAAGGGTGTTGCCGGGCTCTCGATACTTTCGGCCATCTCGTTGCTGATCCGTGAAAGGCCCGAGGGCAGATGGTTTCGGCGAGGGAGAATCGGCCGGCCACGGCCCAGCAGCGCCAGTCCGCACAACGTCTGCCAGAACCACCAGTAGAATCCACCCAGCATCAGCAGCAGCGAAACGACCGGCGAAATGCCGCTGGTGATGTGAACCGAACGATAAGCTGTGGTGACACCGCCGGGGTCGCTGTAGTCGAAAATTCTTATCGATGCCGCGCTCCATCCGCCGATAAGAACGAATGCGAACGCAATCCACAGGAAGAAGCGCAACCGCCCGAGGCGAATGCCGAAACGGTTCTTGGATCCGGAGAATGGCCTCGGCCACATATCGAGCACGACTACGACGCACGCGGCTGCCGCAAATGCTCCTACAATCCATGCCCATATCTGATCGGTAGGACGAAGCCACGGATAGATTCGGGCGGTGGCCAAAAAGAGAAGAAGCAGCAATGCACAAACTGTCGCCGAGCCCAGCGCCTTGAGCGCGAGCTGCCGGTTACCGGGAAGGGGTGTGAACTGGATGAAGATGCCCAGGTCCTGCCGGCTCCAGCCGTACTGGCAGGCTGCGAAGTGCACACAGGCCAGCAGCACGGCCAGAAAGCAGCAGAACTTCCATGGGTCAGAGAGCGTGAACCATCGCAGTACGGGCGCGCTCCCTTTTTGCGCTTCGCTGCCGGGCGGCGTAACCCGCGCCAAGTTCGAGGCGGGAAGTTCTCCCTCGTACGAATCCGTCAAGACCGCGAGCGGCCAGTATCCGTCTCGTCCAATTACCGATAACCATGTGGAAGCTGCCGCTGAATTTGTTTCCCCGTCCGGCTCCCAGAAAGGCTTTGCATAATCCGGGATGTCCGCCTTCGCGGGATGAATGTAAGGCGAGGGATCCGATCTCTTTGCCGCGTCGTCCGTGGTGAGAAACCGCGCCGCAAGGTACACCCCCTCCATAATGTCGCTGCCGAAGATGCGGTGGGCGTGCTGAGGAAGGTCCGTGGTCTGCGTTGTCCAATCCTGCCCGCGCGGCAGAAGCGGAAAGGCGGTGAGAGCAACAACGCCGCGGAATTCCGTGGAATCGATCTCGCGGCCAAAGAGCATGTCCGCACCCATGGTGACGATGTAGGCGCTGGGGTAGGCACGGTGAAGGAAACGCGCCAGAAACAGGTAGTCCAGCGAGTTCGTGCTCCTAAGGATCACGTAGCGGATGCCATGGGTTCGCAGTGAGTTCACGATTCCGTAAAGCTGCGCTTCCTGGGTAAGCGCCATACCCTGCCCGCTGAAGGGCTCAATGGTGTCCGTCTCGCCTTGTGTTGTCGGCTCATACTGCGGCTGCAGGACCGCGTGCGGCGCGACCGCCGTCTCGGTCGACGTTCCGGTCGAAAAGATCGATTGCTCCTGATATGCGGACCGGATCGCCGAGATGTCCCGCGGGTAGTAGAGATGAACCGGCCGGTTTGTTTGCGGATAGGGCGGCTCGCAGGGCGGCTCGGTGGAGATATCAGGCGCCGCTGCTCCCGTTGCATCGGTCGGTTTCGGATGGGCATCGGGAAGGCCGCCGTATGCTGTTTCGTCTTCGGAAACAATGGCGACCTCGGAAAGGAGATGTCCGCGATCTTTCAGAAATCGATAGAACCGGTCGATCTGAATGGCGTCGTTCTCGTCGAAATCGGCGGTCCGAATGGGTAGCGACGTAAATCCATGCAATTGAGTGTTCAGCCATCGCCACGATCCGCAGCCTCGGATCCTGCCGGAATAAAGCAGGACACTGGTGAATGAGCTGCTGCCGGTATCGACCCGCGCAAGCGCCCGGACGACGGACGGCATCGAGCCGGAAAATGTCGGTCCGAGAATGCGCAGAGACCGGTCCGTGCGTCCCCTTGCGGCGTACTTCTCAATCCAGGCCAGCGCATTCATCCATTGAACCTGGTTGAGCCCCGCGGTGGGGTTTTCGGATACAACGAACGCAAAAATCCCGCATTGATAGGGCTCGCCGCCACTCCCCGTTGCCGCCGTCTTTTGCGTGGGACAGTCCGGCAGCAGGCTGGTGGTCATGTTTCGGCGGAAGAGAATTAGTCCCGGGCATTGTTCCCGGTGAACCCTCTGTTCGGCGTCCGCGGTCTGGTCCGAGCGGCTGGACGAGCTGGAGGTTTGTTTCCTCCACGGAAGCCATGACGAGTCGTAGGTGTACTTTTCGTCCTGGAGCGCCTGCTGAATCGCCTCCAGCGTGCGATCGAATTGAAGGTTCAGGTGCGTGTGCAAAGGATCGGGCACGGTCACGATCATGAATCTGGTGTCGACCGGAATGGAGCCGGGCGCTAGCGCTGCTGTCTGCGGAAGGCCATAGAGATATCGCTGCACCAGCGAGGTAATTTCTCCCTTACCCTTTGCGTCCTTGCCGGGAGGAGCATCGGCAAACGCCTCGCAAACGCCATCGGGCGGAACCTCGGGAGCAGCGAACTGAGATTGGGCGCCGGTGTTTGCGCTCGCAGACGTCGGCGCGGGACGGGACGCAAATCGAGCCCCGGCTAGTAGAATTGCCAATAGCGCCAACGTTCCCGTACCGCGCTTCATGGATGACACTCCACCTTTTTCGTTTTGGCTTATTAGCGTTCTGCCTGCCCGAATCCGGCCTTCCGAGCAGTTCGCCGATCATGATCACGTAAGCTGTCGGGCCGCTCGTTCCTCGGAATTCTGCGTCATCAGGCGCGATCCCCGCAAGGTAATAATCGCGAGCAAGGTCTCGTTGGTGTTATGATCGTTGGCCCTGTGCAGTACAAAACCGCAACCTTTCGTCATCAGGTTCGGCGGCCTTCCTTCAGAGCTCTCTGCCACACCCCGATACGGATGTGGCAACGCCCATTGCCGGATAGTGGCCGAAGCGCGCCAGGCGTTTCAGAACAAAGCTGAGAATTTAGCGCACGGCATCCAGCGCCTCGGCAAGGGATTGGGAGCGAGGTGTGCCGATTGCCTCCCGGTTGGGATTTTTCTTGAGCGGCGTGTTTCCCCCTGGGATTTGTGTTTGAAATTAATTTGAAATTAGCGAGGAGAGGCCGCTCCTGGGCGGCCTCTCCTCGGATCTCGCGGCTACACTCACAAAGAGGGCGCAGACCATCGATCGAGCGTCGAGGCCATGGTAGGCACGGATACGCTGCCAGGTGATTTTTGTGAAATACGGAGGGTTGGGAATGATTGGTTTTGCCCCTCGGAGGTCTGCCGGCGTGATCCTGGCTGTCCTGGTTGCCTTGCTTTCGTCGCCGCTGGTAGCGCAGCAATCGACCCCCGGTTCACGGACGGTGATGGACGCGCATAACTGCTATCCCTACTTTGAGTGGTGGGGCGACCGGATCGACCGGGCTCTCTCGACCGGTACACCGTTGGCCATCGAGCAGGACCTGGCCTGGCACACGGACCCCAAGACCGGGCGAAGCTGGTCGGTTGTCACCCACGGCCAACCAACCTCGGGGACGGAGCCTACCATGGATCAATACTTCTTCGAGAAGGTGCGGCCGATCGTTGAGAGGGCGCTGCGCGAAGGAAATCACGGCAACTGGCCCCTGATCACCCTCAACCTCGACTTCAAAGACAACAGGCCTGAGCACCTGGCAGCAGTCCTGGCCCTGCTGCGAAAGTACCAGCCATGGCTGACGTCGGCCGTGAAGGGTGCGAATGTGGCGGATGTGCAGCCACTGGACGTCAAGCCGATTCTGGTTCTCACCGGCGAAGCGGACGCGCAGCAGACCGTCTTCTACGACCAATTGCAGACCGGAGATCGGGCGCTTCTCTTCGGCGCGATCCACGCTGAGGATAAGGATCCAACGGCGCCGCCTGAGGTGATCGACGGAGAGAAGGCTACCAATTACCGGCGCTGGTGGAATAATCCCTGGAAGGTAGTTGAAGCGGGCGGCCAGCCGCACGCGGGTGAGTGGACACCTGAGAAGATGAAGCGCCTGCGTGCTCTGGTGGAACACGCGCACGCGAACGGCCTTTGGATCCGCTTCTACACCCTCGATGGAGCTACGACAAAGGAGCTGAGCTGCAACGGCTGGTTCAGCGGCTACAACTTCGGCTCGCTCGATGCAGCGCGCATACGCTGGCGGGCGGCCATCGCTGCGCATGTCGACTATCTCGCTTCCGATCAGTACGAGCTCGTAGCGCGCCAGATTCATGAAGCGAAGGCAGCGAAATGACGAGCGCGGTCTTCTTCCGCTGGTCTGTGCCGCTCTTTTCTGGAATCACACCCGCAGTGGTTCGATGACGGCGGACATATCCTTGTCGGCATAGCCGGCTTTGGCAGCTTCTGCGAAGCGCGCCTCCGCCGCCTTGGCCGTGCTCAGCTCGACGCCCAGCGTTTCTGCATCAGTAAGGGCATAGCGCAGATCTTTGTCCATGAGCGACAGAAAAAAATGTACATCGTACTTTGCTTCCACCATGCGGCTTGAAATAGCCCCCAGCAGTGGGCTCCCGGGCGCACCATTTTTGAGCACTTTCAACGCCCGCTCGAGGTCGAGGCCGCTACGTTCGAGCCACACCAGTCCTTCCGCCAGTGAAGCAACCTGCACTCCGCAGAGAAAATTGTTAATCAGCTTCATGCGGGCGCCACTGCCGAGCGGGCCGAGGAGTAGGGCATCTTTACTCATCGCGGCAAGCACAGGACGCACACGTTCCAGCACCGCGGGATTGCCGCCGACAAGGAAGAGCAGCTGGCCTGCCTCGGCCTGTGCACGGCTTCCGGTTACGGGAGCATCCAGGATGTCGAGGTTTCGCTCGACTGCGAGAGCCGTGAGTTCGGTGATCCAGGCTGGGGTTACCGTACTGGACTCCACCAGCACCGCGCTCGGCTTCGCGCCGTGCAGGGCTCCATGCTTGCCGACCCATGTATCGCGCGACGCCGCCTCATCCGACAGCATGCTCAGGATCACGTCAGCATCGCGAGCTGCGTCTGCCGGGCTATCGGCAATCACGGCGCCAAGAGAGACCAAGGGCTCGGCCTTGGCGCGAGTACGGTTGTAGGCATTTACAGGGAAACCTGCGGCGAGCAGGTTTTTCGCCATGCCGATACCCATTGTGCCGAGGCCGAGAATTGCTACCCGTTGTTTCACGTTGTCTCTCCTGTATTGATTCCGATTGCGGCTGAGCCGATCCCTCAAACTAAGAGGCGCACCTGAAGGAGTTGGTGATGGCCTTTTTCTTCGATGCGAATGGGGTTGCGCAGAGCGCGTCCGTAACCTTCGAAGCGCACCTCCATCCAGTCTCCATCCTCCAGCGTTAATCCCTCGCCGAAGCTGAGCGAATGGGCGCCGAAAAAATGCACGTGGATCTGGCCGGGAATGCGGTTCCCCTCAAACTTGAAGTGATGATGTTCCAGATTGGCCAGACTGTGCGACATGTTCTCTTCCCCGGTCTCGATCACCTTTTTCCACAGCGTCGCGCCGTTACGCTCGATGCCCACTTCGCCGCAGATGGCGTGAAAGTCTCCGCCGATGACCAGTTCCGGACCGATGCTGCATTGACGGAGCTTGGAGCCGGCGAGGTTGAGATAGTTGCGCCGCTCAAACTGGTGGTCAGAAAATTCGTTGCCCGCGCACATGCCGATGCGGTATGGGGCACCATCGTCAGCAATGAGATATATCCCGGCGATCTCCGCTTCCTCGCCACCATCCTCCGCATGCGATGGCACAGCCAACGGCGCAAACGGCGCTTGAATCGTGGAGCCGCTTCCCTTATAAAACCACTCCGGGGCGATGCCGATCTGACCCTGGGCAGGGCGGCCGCCGGCGATGCCCCATTCAAACATCCGCATGCTGTCGGTGATCGGCCTGGCAGCGTCGGTCACGGTCTGCACATGCATCGCCTGCCTGTCCTTGGCGCTCCCTAAATGCGTGAGCCCCGTTCCGGAGACCAGAACGCGCTCCGGCGCGCCCGGAACATCGATCGGCGGCAGCAGACGCCACTCGCTATTGCGGGAATAGATGTCCTCGTAAGAAATTGATTCACCCACGGCAAGCCTCTGCGCGCGGGCGCTCAGCGAATCCTGGTCGCGAATGCACGCCGCTGCCAGTTCGTAGACTGAACTCACGCCGTCAAGGCATTGCAGGTAAGGCTCTTCGACAAGTGCGACACGCCGCGCGGAACCGTTGCCGATTTGTACCAGACGCACCAAATCTGTCTCCTTTTATCCAACCACTGTGAAGCGCTTCAACGACTCTTCATTAACGGTGAGCCCAAGCCCGGGCCTTGCATCATCGAGATCGATATATCCATCCACCGACACCGGCTCGCCATCGAAGATGTACCAGAAGAGCTCGTTCCCCACTTCCACATCTACTTTTGGAAAGAATTCGGAAATGGGTGCGTTGAGGCTGGCCATACTTACGTGATAGTTATGCATCTGTCCCGCGTGAGGTACAACCGGGACTTGGAAGGATTCCGCAAGCGCGCAAATCTTTCGCGCCTGGCTGATGCCTCCAACGCGATTGGTATCGAACTGTATGTAGTCCAGCGCATTGTTCTCGAGCAGCTCCCGGAATCCAAAGATAGTAAATTCATGTTCTCCGCCCGCGATGGGAACGCGGCCATAGCTCTTCAGTTCCTTGTAGCCGCGCGTATCATCTGGAATCACCGGCTCTTCGAGCCAGCGCAGGTGGAAAGGTTCGAGCAGCGGCAGCATGCGCCTGGCGTAGTCCAGGGACCATCCCATGTACGCATCGGCCATTAGGTCGACGCCTTCGCCGATGACCTCCCGCACATTGCGAAGCAGCTCCAGGTTCTTTTGCATGCCGGTTGCACCATCGATCGGGCCCCAGCCGAAGCGCAGCTTCATGGCTTGATAGCCCTCGTCTTTATAGCGCTGCGCCTCTGCCCGAAGTTCGGGAATCGGCATGGCATAGAGACGGCTGGCGTACACCGGAATCTTGTCCTTGGTGCGTCCCCCTAACAGCCGGAAGACCGGCTGCTTCGCATCCTTACCGAGCAGGTCCCATAGCGCGATATCCACCGCCGAAATCGCGGTCATGGCTACGCCCTTTCTACCAAAAGCCATCGTCCGGCGGTACATCTGCTGCCAGAGATATTCGGTATCCCACGGGTCCGCTCCCATAAGTAACGGTTTCAGATACGTATCGATCAGCGTCTTGGTCACAACAGGCGAGAGCGCCGCGTTGCCAAGGCCGACGAGGCCGTTGTCGGTAAAGATCTCGACCAAAACCCAGCCGTGAAAGGCGAAGTTGCCCATCGATGCCTGGCGAAAAGCGACAAGATCCATGGGGTTGGTGCAGAAATGAGGCGGCAAGGGAACAGTCTTGCCCTCCCACTGCACCACGCGCGTGCGCACTTCGGTGATCTTCATGCGTGACTCTCTATCTCCTGGATATCTTTGGATCGAAGAGGTTGAATTCTGCCGCCGACAAAGACTAGCACTGAGAAGCCGATCAAGTGGAACATTCCCACCAGAAGAAACAGGGTGCCGTAGCTGAAGCCATGGCCAAGCATCGCGCCGGCGATCAGGCCGAAGATTGCACCGCCCATCGATCCGCCGAAACCCACGAGACCAGATACCGTGCCCACCGCAGACAGCGGAAACACATCAGCGGGTATGGTCATGATCAAACCCGACCAGGACTGCTGGGAGAAAAACGCGATGCTGAAGAGCACCAAAGCATAGCGCACCGGCACTAATGGGACCAGCATTACGGCCGGCATCATTGCCGCGTTAATTCCGAGCACCAGCTTGCGCGAACGATCGAGCGAGCGTCCGCTGCCCAGCAGGCGGCTGGAACTCCATCCCCCGAGAAAGCTGCCGACGCCCGACGCAGCGTATGGAATCCACGCGTAGTAACTAACATGCTTGATGTCGAAGCCGCGTGCATCGTAGAGGTATTTCGGAAGCCAGAAGAGCAGAAAGAACCATGCCGCATCGCTCATGAACTTGGCAAAGACCAGTGCCTGTACTCCGCGGAAGCCGATGATCTCGCGAAAGGTGAGTTGCTCCGCAAGCAGCCTCGCGTCGATCGCATTTGCCGACAATGGAGCAGCGTTGCCCCGATAAGAGACGGCCCACCACAATACCCACAGCAGACCGATGCCTCCGGAGACAAAGAAGACCGCCCGCCATCCGCTGTAAATCAGCACTACGCCGATGAGCGGCGGAGCCAGCAGCGAGCCCACCGCGGTTCCGGCGTTGATGAATCCCATTGCCGTTGCGCGCTCCTGCATCGGCAGCCACTCGGAGATGACGC
>Ga0335075_10008717_pt1 | contig 15527 bp, 13 predicted proteins | sample Lox_Sample_24_FD_206723 | JGI IMG/M metagenome (GOLD analysis project Ga0335075, IMG submission 206723) | Soil microbial communities from Loxahatchee National Wildlife Refuge, Florida, United States - Lox_Sample_2.4 | ecosystem: Environmental > Terrestrial > Soil > Wetlands | place: USA... | reverse complement strand
TGGCGGGATCGACACGCGGCGCTCTTCTCCAGCCAGCCCATCGTCAAGAAAACTGTTCGTCGCTATGTTCAGTCACGTATCGCGCCAAACAATCCGGCTGGCGTATTTCTCGCCCCTTTCGACGGAATTGCGCAGATCTGGTTCGACGACGTCGACGGCTTTCTCGAATATGTCCGATCGTCCAATTACAGCGAAATAATTCGACCCGACGAGGAGAGATTTACGGACCCCGCCAGAGTGCAGTTCATGTTCTCCGAAGAGACCACAATCATTGGGTAGCGGGTGATGTGTCCCAACGCGGTTCGGGCAGGTCGATCGGGCCCTTTCGCCTGAGCCGGCCAGCCGCCAATCGCAGCCCGCCCAACAATCCGCTATTTGATCGTCTCGATCTGGTCGTGGCTCTTGACCCGGATGTGGGCGGGGAGCGGAATGAAATGCGCGTCGGCGAGATATTTCTCGTTTTCTTCGTCGGGCGCGATCGCCCACAGCAGGAACCGGCGCAGCGCCGCCGCGGTCTCAGGATTCGGCTGCTTCACCGACACGATCGCATATTCGTAATTGATCAGCGGATAGGCGTCGGCGCCGGGCGCGTCGACGAGACTGAGACGCTCGTCCGCCGGCGTCCGCGGCGAGAGCCCCGCCGCCGCGGCGGCGATCGTCTCAGGCGTCGGCAGCAGGAACTGGCCGTCGTAGCTTTGAAGCGCCGCGACGCCTAAGCCCGCCTTGGCGATCTCGTCGTGAAAGCTCACCCCCACATAGCCTACCGAGTAGGGCGTGGCCGCGATCTTCGCCACCATGCCGGCGTTGCCGACCGCGCTCGAGGCGCCGGAAACCGCGGGCCAGGCGACCGTCGTGCCGTAGCCCAGTCTCTTCTGCCAGGATTCGGGCGATACGAAGCCGATCGTGTTCTCCCACTTCTCGGTCGAAAACGACAGATATTGGGTGAAGACGAAGGTGTCGCCCGAAGCGTCGCCGCGGTGGATCGGAGCGATGTCGTTGGGCGGCAGCTTGACGCCCGGATTGAGCGCGGCGATCGCCTTGTCGTCCCACGCGCGGATCTTGCCGGTGTAGATTGCGGCGAGGACGGGGCCGCTCAGCTTGAGATTCTTCTCGTTGAGGCCGGGGATGTTGTAATTGACCGTCTGCGCCGAGATCGCCATCGGCACGTTGATGATGGAGGGATTCTGCTCGATCTCGCCGTCGGACATATAGGCGTCGGACGCGCCGATCCTGACCGCGCCGGAAATCGCCTGCTCAATGCCGGCGCCCGAACCGGTCGCGGCGGAAGAAATCGTCACGCCGGAATGGCCTTTCATATATTCGGCGGCCCACACCTTGAACAGCGGGTAGATGAGGGTCGAGCCCGTTTCCGCGAGCGTGACGTCGCCGGCGCGGGCGGCGGACGGATGACCGGCGACAAGGCCAAGCGCGATGAGACCAATCGCGGGCCCCGCGCATAGGCGCGCGGGGCGCAAAGCGAGCTTTGCAAACGTGATCATCGGGCTCTTCCCCCTTCAGGGCTCGCTTGCCGGCATTTGCTCCGGTCACGCACCCTTGCCGTGCAGGTTTTCGAGGCTCACTCCGGTCGTCTCGATGCGGAAGAGCCAGGTCACCGCGGCGCCGAGCAGCGAGGTGACGATGAGGCAATAGAGCAGCGCCTGCGTGCCGATCGAGTCCAACAGGATGGGGAACAGAAAGGCGGTCATGACGGCGCCGACCTTGGCGAAGGCGGCGGCGAAGCCGGCGCCCTTGCCGCGAATGGCGGTCGGAAAGACCTCGCCCGCGAGCAGATAGGTCTGCGCGTTGGGGCCGAGGTTGGTCATGAAGTTGAACAGCATGAAGCCGGCGAAGATGAGCAAAAGCTGCTCGCCGTCGACGAAGAACCCCGAAAGCGAAGCTAAGAACAAGCCGACCGCGCAGCCGACGAAGCCCCACACCTGGAGCGCGATCCTGCCGACGACGTCGGCGAGCATGACGGCGAACAGGATGCCGAGAATGAGCAGCGTGGTGATCAGCGCCGCGCCCTTGGCGGCGGTGATGTCGTGCTGGATCACATCGACGATGCTGCGCGCGTGGTCGGAACTGCCGCCGACCGCCGCGGCGAGGATGGTGGGCGTGAAAATGCCGATGCCATAGGTTCCCAGATCCTGGAGGAACCAGGGGACCGAGGCCAGGATCGTGGCCCGCCTGTTTTCGCTGTTGAACAGGGCGGCGAAGCTCTGACCCGACTCGGAGGCCTTGGACTGAGGCGCCGCGAGCTTGATCTGCGAAGGATATTGCGGCTTGCGCACGAGCAGCCTCGTCGCCTCCCGCTCGGCGCGGCTGATTTCGCCCCGCGCGGACAGCCAGTTGGCGCTCTCGACGATATAGAAGCGGCCAAGCGTGACCAGCACGGCGGGGATGATCGCGCTCGCATACATCCAGCGCCAGGCGTTGAGCTGGGGGAGGACGGAGAGAACAAAAAAGCCGACCGCCGTTCCGAACAGCGCGCCGACCGCCTGGAAGGCGAAGGCGCCGAGCACGAGCTTGCCGCGCTTCGAACTGGGGATGTTCTCGGAAATGATCATATGCGCCGTCGGGTAGTCGCAGCCGAGCGCGAGCCCGAGCCCGAACAGGAAGATCACCACCTGCACGTAGTTCGTGGCGAAGCACAACGCCACGAGGAACGCGACGAAGATGACCATCTCGACCACGAACATCGGCTTGCGGCCGAAGCGATCCGACAATCCGCCGAGCGCGACCGCGCCGATCAGGATGCCGAACAGGCTCGCCGCGCCGATCATGCCGTGCTCGAAGGCGCCGATCTGGAACTCGCGCGAAAACAGCGGCAGCGCCACGCCGGTCATGAAGACGACGTAGCCCTCGAAGAATTTGCCGGCCGCCGCGAGCGACCAGATGAGCCATTGCATGCCGGTCATCGGCACGGACGGAAGCCTGGTCCCATCCGCCCACATGGGCAGTTCGTCGATGTGGTCCTGGACCGAGCGCAGGCGTAGCGTGTTCGATCGCGCCGCGTTGGCCGGACCCGGCGCCGTGATGTTGGCCATTTGTCGAGGCTCCCGGAGTTCTCGCTCGCTCCTCTGTTCTTATTCGCCCCGGTCATTGACAGTCTTATGACAGTGGGCCCGATTCCGTCGCGGTCGCGCCGGCGGGCGTCGCAAGGCATGGGTCCGCGATTTCCCCGCTGGCAGCCGCTCGGGCGAGCCGCCGCACCGCATCCGGATCATGCGCCGGCAGATAGATCGTTGGCCGCGACGCGGCGTAGGCGCGGATGGCGGCGAGCGTCGCCGTCGCTTGAGACTCGTTATCGCTGACGCCGTCGATCGCGCCGGCGAGCATCGTCGCCTCGTTGTACGAGGCGTCGCCGGCGACGAGCACGGCCTTCTCGCCGTCCTCGACGATGATTGAAAGATGATCGGGAGTGTGGCCGGGCGTCGCGACGGCGACGATGGCGCCATCGGCGGTCAGGCGCTTCGATCGCGCAAACGGCCCGTAAGGGCCGCTGTCGATAACGAGGGGCTTCGGATCGAACGTCTTGGGCCAGCGTTCGGGCAGAAACCCGCGAAGGCGCCCGGCAAGGCCGGAGGCCCGCTGCAGCTCGCCGGGGCTGACCAAGATTTCGCTCTTGGGGAAATGGCCGAGCCCGCCGTCGTGATCGATGTGCAGGTGGGTCAGCACGACGCGCCTCACGTCGGTCGAGGCCAGGCCGAGCGCCCTGAGTTGAGGCCCGGCCTCCTCCTCCGGCTCGATGTCGAAGCGGACGCACCAGCGGAAATAGGGATGCCAGCGCGGCAACCGTTTCAGCCCGGCCGACACGCCCGTGTCGACCAGGGTCACGCCGTCGCGATGTTCGATCAAGTAGGCGTTGACCGGCAGCCAGTCCGACCACTCGGCGTCAGTCAACGGCGCCAGACGGCGCCTGAGCCCATGCCCCTGTCCGACGATCTGGCTCGCCTTGATTTGAACTCGGCCGGTCTCGATGACGTGGACGCGCATTGCGGTTCATCCCCTAGTCGCGACCGGTGCGGCTAAGATTCGTGTCGCCGAAGCCGCTCGCGTATTTGAGGCCGTAGCCGAGCATGCGGTCGAAGCCGATGTGGGCGATCAGGATCAGCGCCGCCGATGAGACGACAGGCGAGCCGATAGCAAAGCCGGCAAACGCCAGCGGAACGCCGAGCGCGTAGGTATGGACGAGGTTGTAGGCGAGCGCGCCCGCTTTCGGGCCGGCGAGATAGGCGAGCATGGAAAGATCCGGCGAAAGGAACAGAACCGCGAACGCCAGCCACGAGAAGCCGCCGTGGCCGTAAAGCGCAATCGCCGCGGCGAAGGCGGCGGCGCCCTCGAGGCGCAGAACGCTCCTTACGCCGCCTGACGCCAACTCGCCGGCGGCGCGCGCGGGAGCTGGCGCGCCGGCATGGACGAAGCGGGTGAGGATCGCTGTCATCGAGGCCTCCTTCAACGGCGGCGCGTGGCGCGACCGCCTGGCCCTCTCGATACGCCCGCGCTGACATCTGCGGAATTGCATATTTATCTTGATCAGCTATACATTTTCGTATGAAGCGCGAACCCGGCTGGGACGAACTGCGCACCTTCCTCGAAGTCGCGCGCGACTTGAGCCTCAGCGGCGCGGCGCGGAAGCTCGGCCTCGCGCAGCCGACCGTCGGGCGCCATATCGACGCGCTGGAAGAGGCGCTCGGAGCGACGCTGTTCACCCGCTCGCCGCGCGGCCTGAACCCCACCGCGGCCGCGACCGCGCTCGTCCCGCACGCCGAGGCGATGGCCGCCGCGGCGGCGGCGCTCGCGCGTTCCGCCTCGTCGGCGGCGGCTGTCGATCGCGGAATCGTGCGCGTCACTGCGAGCGAGATCATGAGCGCCGAAACGCTGCCGCCGATCTTCGCTTCTTTTCGCGCCCGCAATCCGGGGGTCGCCGTCGAGCTCGCGGTCACCAACCGCAACCAGGATCTCGCGCGCGGGGACGCCGACATCGCCGTGCGCATGGTCCGCCCGACCCAGAGCGGGCTCGTCGCGCGCCGCATCGGAGACACGCGCATCCGGCTTTACGCCCATCGCGACTATATCGCGCGGTTCGGCGAACCGCGCTCTCTCGCCGATCTTAAGCATCATTGCCTGATCGGCTTCGACCGCGACAACCAATCGTTTCGGTCCGCGGGCGCGTTCGCGCAGTCGCTGACGCGCGGGGACTTCGGCTTTCGCTGCGACAGCGACCTCGCCCAGCTCGCGGCGTTGCGCGCCGGCGTCGGCGTCGGCGGCTGCCAGGACGCGATCGCCCGGCGCACGCCCGAACTTGTCGCGGTGCTGCCGAACGCGTTTCAGTCCACGCTCGAAGTGTGGCTGGTCATGCACCGCGACTTGAACACCGCGCCGCGGGTGCGGCTTCTGTTCGACTGGCTCGCGTTGGGGCTTAGGGATTACGTCAAGAGACGCCCGGCCGGCGCGAAGCTCGCCGGCGCATGATGTCAACCGGCGCGCTCGCCTACGCCCGGCCGCGTCTACAGCTAACCCGGCCGCGCGACCTCGAGCACGAGATCGGCGACGCGCTCGGCGGCGTCCGGGACGCCGACCGACTTCGCCGCCGCCGCCGCCGCTTTCAGCCTCTCCGGCTCGGCGAGACCGCCCCGCAGGATCTCGGCCAGCCGCTCGGGCGTGAACTCGTTTTGCGGCACGACGATCGCGGCGCCGACCTTGGCGAGCGCCGCCGCATTCGCCGCCTGATCCTGATCGAGAGCGTGAGGAAAGGGCACGAGGACGGAAGCCCGTCCGATCACCGCGAGCTCCGAGACGGTCGAAGCGCCGGCGCGGCCGATGACGAGGTGGGCGCCGGCGATCCGCGCGGGCAGATCGGGGAAGAATTCCGCGATCTCGACCGGAAAGCTCATCCGCGCGCAGGCCGCCGCGACCCGCGCGCCGTCCTCGCCGCGCGCCTGCTGGGTGAGGCGGATCCATTGCCGCTCGTCCGGGTTCAGAATCGCGAGCGCCGCGGGCACGACATCGGCCATGACCCGCGCGCCCTGCGAGCCGCCGGTCACCAATAGATTGAAGCGCTGCCCGACATGTTCGGGATAGGGCATCGCCGCGGCGGCGATGACCGATGGCCGAACCGGATTGCCGGTCACGCGGGTCTTGGCCTGATCGACGCCCTCGAGGCCGGGAAACGCGGAAGCGATGAGATTGACGCGTGGGCTCAAAAAACGATTGGCCCGGCCCATCACCGCATTCTGCTCGTGCAGGACGGTCGGAATTCTGAGGAGCCACGCGGCGAGGAGCGGCGGCACGGTCGGATAGCCGCCGAAGCCGACGACCGCGCGCGGCCTGATGTGTCTGAGCTTGAGCGTCGCCGCCGCGAGGCCGACGCCCAAGGTCAACGAGGCGCGCGCTTTGGCGAGCGCGCCGGCGTCGGTCACGGTTGCGGCGGGAAAGGCGTGAATCGCGCGGGCGGGAAAATCCGCGCCGAATTTGAGGGCGCGCGTGTCGGTCGCGAGCTCCACTTCAGCGCCGCGCCCGATCAGCGCCGCGGCAAGCGCGGAAGCGGGAAAGAGATGACCGCCCGTGCCGCCGGCGGCGAGCAGGACCGGGCGGGCTGAACTCATTCCTCGATCGCCGCGGGATGATCGAGATCGGCGGCCGGCCGCTTGCGCGTGGTGGCGATGAGGAAGCCCATGCCGAGGCCGAGCGCGAGCAGCGACGAGCCTCCGTAGGAGATGAACGGCAGGGTCATGCCCTTGGCCGGCATGGCCCGCAAGTTGACCGCCATGTTGATCCAGCTCTGCACGGCGAACATGACGGTGAGGCCTGCGGCCGCGAGCCGGCAGAACGGATCGGGGCTGCGTGCGGCGAGGATGAGCGCGCGCAGGACGATGAAGGCGAAGAAGGCGATCAGGACCATGCACGCGATCATGCCGAACTCCTCGCCGATGACCGCGAAGACAAAGTCGGTGTGCGCGTCGGGCAGGATTCGCTTGTAGACGCCCTCGCCGGGACCCCGGCCGAACCAACCGCCGTTGAGGATGCTTTGCAGCGCCGTGTCGACCTGAAAGGTGTCGACCAGGCCGCCTGTCGAATCGGGATCGAGAAAGCGCAACACGCGGTCGTGCACGTGCGACGACAATTCGAACACGGCGAACCCGCCGGCCGCGCCCATTCCGCCGACGGCGACCACCCAGAACCAGTGCAGGCCGGCCAGGAAGAAGAGCGCGGTCCAGACGACCGCGACCAGCATCGTCTGACCGAAGTCGGGCTCGAGGATGAGCGGCACAAGGGTGAGGGGCAGCAGCACGAAAGACAGAAGCTTCGCCCAGATTGCGGTCGGGCCGGTCCGCCCGCCTTCGGTGAAGGCCCAGGCGGCGAGAACGACGAACGCCGGCTTGATGAACTCCGACGGCTGAAGGCCGAAGATCCAGCGCCTCGCCCCCTTGACCTCCGCGCCGAACATGAGCGCGAGAATGATGAGCGCGAATGAGGCCGCAAACGTCACCAGCGCCGCGCGCCGCACATGCCGCGGCGAGAGAAACGAGGTCGCGATCATCAGCGCCGCCGTCGGGATCAGCATCAAAGCCTGACGATTGACGAAATGGAAGGTCGAAAGATTGAGCCGCTCCGCGACCGCCGGGCTTGCCGCGAGCGCCATCACGAGGCCGATCACCATCAGCGCGATGAACGACCCGATCAGCCACCGGTCCGCGGTGCGCATCCAATCCGCGACGGGTCCCCGCTCCAATCTCGAAACCATGCGCTTTATCCCCCTGGTTTTAAGCGCGCGCGTCCGCCCGCGCGCGCCGATCGAGCCACCTGGCGACGCAGGCCCGGAAGGCCTCGCCGCGCGCCTCGAAATTCGCGAATTGATCGAAAGAGGCGCAGGCCGGCGAAAGCAGCACCGCGGGCTCGCCCGCCTGTGAGCGCGTCGCGTCCTCCGCCGCCGCCCCGACTGCCGCGCACAAGGTCCCGCAGCGTTCGAACGGAACGGCGCCTTGAAGCGTGCGCGCGAATTCATCGCTCGCCTCGCCGATCAGATAGGCCTTGGCGACGCGCGGGAAGAGCGGCCGCAGAGGCTCGACGCCGCCCGCCTTCGCTCTCCCGCCGAGGATCCAGTGAATGTCGCGGAACGAGAGCAGCGCCTTCTCGGCGGCGTCGGCGTTGGTCGCCTTCGAGTCGTTGATGAAAAGGATTCGGCCGAGCCGGCCGACCTCCTCCATGCGATGAGCGAGCCCCGGAAAAGTCTCGAAGGCGCGCGCGATCCGCTCGCGCTCAAGTCCAAGCGCCCGCGCGGCGGCGTAGGCGAAGGCCGCGTTCTGCCCGTTATGGGCGCCGCGCAGCGCCCGCGCACGAGCAAGGTCGGCTACCGGCGCGGCTTCTCCACGCGCCATCACGCGATGCTCGCTGACCCAGACGTCGGCGAGCGGAGATTCTGTTCCCGAGACGGCAATGACGCGCCGAGCGCCAACACGCGCCTGGAGCCGCGCATAAATTTCGCGGCAAGGCTCGTCGTCGACGCCGACGAGCGCGACCTCGGCGTTCGCGACCAAGCGCTCCTTGATCGCCGCGTAGCGGGCGAGATCGCCGTGGCGATCGAGATGGTCGGGCGTGATGTTGATGAGGAGGCCGACGCTCGGCCTCAGCGAAGGCGCGAGATCGATCTGATAGGACGAGCACTCGACGACATGGATGCGATCTGCCGCGGGCGGCGGCAGATCGAGGACGGGCACGCCGATATTGCCGCCCATCGCGACTTCGAGGCCCGCCTTCCTCAGCACATGGGCGATGAGCGCGGTGGTGGTCGATTTGCCGTTGGTGCCGGTGATGGCGACGAACGGCGCGTCGGGCGCTCTCGCGTTACGCTCGCGCACGAAGAGCTCGATGTCGCCGGCGATCGGAACCCCGGCCTTATCCGCGAGGTCGACCGTCCAATGGGGCTTGGGATGAGTGAGCGGCACGCCGGGCGCGAGCACGAAGAGCTTGAAGCCGCGCCAGTCGGCCTCAGCGAGATCGGCCAGCGCAACGCCTGCGGCGGCGGCGCGCTCGCGGGCCGCGGAGCTGTCGTCCCAGGCGGCCACGTGCGCGCCGCCGGCGACGAGAGCGCGCGCGGTCGAAAGTCCCGAGCCGCCGAGGCCGAAGAGGGCGACGCTCTGACCGCGCAGGGTCTCGACGGGCGTCATCGTCACCTCAGCTTGAGCGAGGCGAGGCCGACCATCGCCAGCACGAAGGCGATGATCCAGAAGCGCATGACGATCTGCGGCTCCGACCAGCCGAGCTGCTCGAAATGATGATGGATGGGCGCCATGCGGAAAACGCGCTTCCCCGTCAGCTTGAACGACACCACCTGAACGACGACCGAGGCCGCCTCCATCACGAACAGTCCGCCGACGATGGCGAGCACGACCTCGTGCTTGACGGCGACCGCGGTTGCGCCGAGGAGGCCGCCGAGCGCCAGCGATCCGGTGTCGCCCATGAAGATTTGCGCAGGGGGAGCGTTGAACCAGAGGAAACCGACGCCGGCGCCGATCAGCGCGCCGCACACCACCATGAGATCGCCGGCGAACGGCACGTGATTGATGAGCAGGTAGTGCGAATAGAGCACGTTGCCGGCGATATAGGCGATGAGCCCGAGCGTCGCGGCGCAAATCATCACCGGCACGATCGCGAGCCCGTCGAGCCCGTCGGTCAGGTTGACCGCATTGCCGAACGCGACAATGACGAACGGGCCGAACAGCAGAAACCCCCAGCCGAAATCGAACACGAAGCCGTTCACGAACGGCGCCGCGAGCTCAGTCGCGCCCTCGGGGTTGACCTTCATCAGCGCGTAGCAGGCGAGCGCGGCGATCACATATTCGCCGGCCAAGCGCGCGCGGCCCGAGAAGCCGCGATCCGATTGCTTCGTCACTTTCAGATAGTCGTCATAGAAGCCGATGACGGCGAAGCCCGCGGTGACGAACAGCACGATCCACACATAGGGGCTTTCGAGATTGGCCCATAGCAGCGCCGAGACGAACAGCCCGAACAGGATCATGAGGCCGCCCATGGTCGGCGTGCCTTTTTTGGTGAGGAGATGCGAGGCCGGTCCGTCGGGGCGGATCGGCTGCCCTCCGTGCTGCTTCAGTCGAAGCGCGGAGATGATCGCCGGACCGAAGAAGAAGACGAGAAAGAGCCCGGTGCCCGCGGCGCCGAGGGTGCGGAAAGTGAGGTAGCGGAAAAGGTGAAAAACGCCGGGAAGCTCGGACAGCCAGGTCAGCATGCCCTAGCCTCCGGGCCGCTGAGCGAAGCGATCGCGCAAAGCCGCGACCAGCGGCCCCATGCGGCTGCCGTTCGAGCCTTTGACCATCGCGATGTCGCCGCCGCGCAAGGTCCGGGCGACCTCGTCCGTCAGTTCGCTCGACCGCTCGGTCCAGGCGGCGCGCATCGGCGCCGGCGCCGCGTCGAACAAGGCGCGGGTGAGCGGGCCAGCGCCAAACAGAAGATCCACCTTGTTCGCGCTGAGATCGGCGGCGAGCTCGGCGTGCATCGCCGCCGCTGTCGGCCCGAGTTCGAGCATGTCGCCGATGACCGCGATGCGGCGGCCCTTCGGTCCGGGCTTGGCCGCGGCGAGCAGCTTGAGCGCCGCGCGCATCGAGGCGGGATTGGCGTTGTAGCTCTCGTCGATGATGGTCGCAGGCCCGTCGGGCGTCGGCAGCAGGAAGCGCTCGCCCCTGCCCTTCTGCGGCGAGAACGCGCGAAGCGCCGCCGCGCACGCGTCGAGGCTAGCGCCAAGCGTTTCCGCGGCGAGCAGCGCGCCGAGCGCATTCTCCGCCATATGGACGCCCGGCGCGCCCAGTTCGAACGCCAAGTCGCGGCCACACATGCGCGCCTTCACGCGCGAGCCGCCGTCCCTCGCCTCGACCTCGACGAGCCTGGCGTCGCACTCGGGCCCCCGGCCGAAGCTCAAAACGCGCGCGCCGCGCGATAAGGCGGCTTTCATGAGCCGGTCGAATTGCGGCGCGTCGCGATTCAGGACCGCGGTTCCGTGCGGTTCGAGGCCGAGGAAGATCTCGGCCTTGGCGTCGGCGATCGCTTCGATCGAGCCGAGGTGCTCGATGTGGACGGGCGCGATCGTCGTCACGAGGGCTGCGTGCGGCCGCGCCATGCGCGCAAGCGGCGCAATCTCGCCGGCGTGATTCATACCCATCTCGATGACGCCGAAGCGTGCGCTCGCCGGCATTCTGGCGAGCGTCAGCGGCACGCCCCAGTGATTGTTGTAGGACGCCGCCGAGCCATGCGTTTCGCCGCAGGGCGACAGCATCGCGCGCAGCATCTCCTTGGCCGTGGTCTTGCCGACCGAGCCGGTCACGCCCACGATCTTCGCGTTCGAGCGGGCGCGCGCCGCGACGCCGAGCCGCGCCATCGCTTTCAGCGTGTCGTCGACGGCGAACACAGGCCCGAAAGCGGCTAGCTCAGGCGCTCGCTCGCGCGATACGACGGCGGCCGACGCGCCGGCTTCGAAAGCGCGCGCGAGGTGGTCATGACCGTCATGCGTTTCGCCCTTGATGGCGAAGAAGAGATCGCCCGCTTGAAGCGTGCGGCTGTCGATCGAGACGCCTCGGACAGGCTCGTTCAGCAACGCGCTCGCGCCGGCGCCGAGCGCGCGCGTGAGTTCGGCTTCGCTCCAGAGCGCCGTCATCGGGCCGCCTCGAGCGCTGCGCGCGCCTCATCGGCGTCGGAGAACGGCAGCGTGCTCGCGCCGACGATCTGCCCGGTCTCGTGGCCCTTGCCGGCGATCATGAGCGCATCGCCGTCGCGAAGCATCGCGACGCCTGCGCGGATGGCCGCCGCCCGGTCGCCGATCTCGATCGCCGAAGGCGCGGCGGCAAGAATCTGCGCGCGGATCGCCGCGGGATTCTCGGAGCGCGGATTGTCGTCGGTCACGATCGTCACGTCGCTCAAGCGCGCGGCGATCTCGCCCATGATCGGCCGCTTTCCAGGGTCGCGGTCGCCGCCGCAGCCAAACACGAGAATGAGGCGCCCGCGCACGAAGGGCTTGAGCGCCGCGATCGCCTTCTCGAGCGCATCGGGCTTGTGCGCATAGTCGACAAAGACAGTCGCGCCGCGGATGTCGCCGATGCGCTCCAGGCGTCCGGGCGCGCCTTCAAGCGTCTCAAGCGCCTTAAACACCGCGTCGGCTTCGCCGCCTGTGGCGATGCAGAGCCCGGCGGCGACGAGCGCGTTGGCGATCTGAAAGTCGCCGGCCAGCGGAAAGTTCACCCGCCGCCCGCGGCCGCCATATTGAAGATCGAGCGCCGAAGACAGGCGATCGCGCCGAGCCGAGTTCAGCCGAATCGTCTCGCCCTTTACGCCCACAGTCATCGCCTGGAGCCCACGCGCGCGGGCCGCCGCGATCACCCGCGGGGCGATTGCGCTATCGGCGTCGATGACGGCGGGCGCCCCATCCGGCAGGAGCTCCTTGAACAGCCTGAGCTTGGCGGCGAGATAATCCTCGACCGTCGCATGATAGTCCATGTGGTCGCGGGTCAGATTGGTGAACGCGCCCGCGGCGAGCCGCACCCCGTCGAGCCGCTTCTGGTCGAGGCCGTGCGACGAGGCCTCAATCGCGAGGTTCGTCACGCCGCTCGCGGCGAGCCGGTCGATGAGCTTGTGCAGGGCGATCGGATCGGGCGTGGTCAGCGATCCATAGACGGTGAGAGGGCGCGATGCGACCCCGATCGTGCCGATCGAAGCGGCCTCGCGGCCAAGCGCCCGCCAGATCTGGCGCACGAAGGCGACGACCGAGGTCTTGCCGCTGGTGCCGGTGACCGCGACGATGGTTTCCGGCTGGCGCGGATAGAAACGCGCGGCGGCGTGAGCGAGCGCGGCGCGCGCGTCGGCGACCTTAACGAAGGCGGCGGCGGGGGTCTCCGCCCAGCGCTCGGCGACGATGGCGGCGGCGCCCTTCTCGATCGCCTCGCCCACATGCCTGAGCCCGTCGTCCTTGGCGCCGGCGAGCGCGAAGAACACGTCGCCCGGCGATGTCTTGCGGCTGTCGAACGCCAGGCCCGCAATCGCCCGCTCGCCAAGCGCGCGATCGGCGTCCTTGAGTTCGAGGATGTCGCCAAGCCGTCTCATCGCCCCCTTATCTACTCCCTGCCGATTCTGTCGGCGTCGCCTCCATACCCCAGCCGGGCGATGATGGGGAATGGCTGAGTTGGCAGCTCCTTCCTGGGCGGCACGCCCTCGAGCGGCTCGACCCGGCGGATCAGCAGGCCGGTTGTGCGGCCGGCGTTATAGGCGGCGGTGTGAAAGCCGTAATCGCCCGGCAAAGGCTGGGGATCGTCGTAGATCGTGAGGTAGAGGTACTTCGGCTTATCCGCCGGCGTGATCGCCATGAAAGTCGTGAAGACTTTATTCTGCGAATAGCGCCCATGGATGATCTTGTCGGCGGTCCCCGTCTTGCCACCGACATAATAGCCCGGAACGTTAGCGAATTTCGCTGAGCCATGGGTGGCGTTCGAGCGCAGGAGGTAACGCATCGATTCCGAGGTCTGCGCGCTGATCACGCGATGGCTGACCTTCTCAGCCTGCGCTTCGGTGCGCATCAGGAAGGTCGGCTTCATTATCATGCCGCCGTTGACCAGGGCGCACACGGCCATCACCGCCTGAATGGGGGCGACATTGAGGCCCTGACCGAAGGCGATGGTCATTGTGTTGAGCAACCCCCAGTGCTTGGGCACCAGCGGTTCGGCGCTCTCCGGCAATTCGGTGCGCAGCCGGTCGAGCTGGCCCATCTTCTTCAAGAAAGCCTTGTGGCCCTCGACGCCCACCATCAGCGCGAGCCGCGCCGCGCCGATGTTCGAGGAATGGGTGAACACTTCCGGCACCGAGAGCACGCGATGGGTGGCGTCGAAGTCGTGGATCGTGAACCGCCCGTAGCGCAGGCTCTCCCGCGCGTCCACATGCGAGCCGAGCGTGGCCTTGCCCGATTCGAGCGCCATGGCGAGCGTGAGCGCCTTGAACGTCGAGCCCATCTCGTAGACGCCGACGCTGATGCGGTTGATCTTGCTCGGGTCTTGAGCGCTGCTCGGATCGTTGGGATCGAAATCGGGCAGCGATTCGAGCGCGATCACTTCGCCGGTGTTGACGTCGATGATCATGCCCGCCGCCGCCTTGGCGTGGAAACGGCCCATGCCGTCGACGAGTTCGTCGCGCAAAGCGTGCGTGGCCTTAAGATCGATCGACAGGCGGACCGGCTTCAAGAGATCCGGATCGACCGTGAAGCCCGCGACATGGGGATCGGTCAGGCTCTGCTCATCGAGATATTTCTCCATGCCGGCGATGCCGACATTGTCCTCATTGACATACCCGATCACGTAGGCCCCGATCGGGCCGTTGGGATAGACGCGCATGTTCTCCGGCAGGAAGCCGACGCCCGGCAGGCCGAGATGAAAGATCTCCGCCTGCTCCTTCGGCGTGATGTGCCGCTTGACCCAGATGAAGCCCTTCTTGGAGCTCAGCCGCTCGCGCAGCTCCCTCGCATTGAGGTCCGGAAGCACGGCGGTGAGGAGCTCGACCGCCTCGTCGACGTCGATGATGCGGTTCGGCTCGGCGAACACCGACATGGTCTTGATGTCGGTCGCGAGGATGGCGCCGTTGCGGTCCAATAGATCGGGCCTTGCGCCGGAGATCGCGTCGTCGGCCGCGGTTTTCAGCGTCTGCGGCGGATCATGGCTGAGGCCGAGCGCGAGCAGCTTCACGCCGAGCCCGGCATAGGCCACGAACAGCCCGAGCGCGATGGTGCGGACGCGCGCGCCCGAACGGTCGAGCCGGGTCGAGAGGAGTTCGCGCGCAAAGGCCTTGAGCTTCGTTATTCTTGCGCCCGCCGGCGGCGGAGGCCGCGCGCCAGGCGGCTCGAGATCGACGCCGAAATCCTTCGGCAGATAGTGTCTCAGCCAAGCGATCGCGGCGTCGGCGAGCGCGTCCAGAAGTTTGAGGCGCGCGCGCGCTTTGGGTTTCGCTGTCGAGGCCGGCGGCTGGGTCTCGGCCATTGTTCACCTCACCGGCGGAGTGGCGGCGGAGGCGGTGATCGCCGGGGTGGAGTTGTCGGCGGTGAAGCCGAGCGATTCGAGGGCGCGGCCGATCGAGTCGATCTTGGGCTCGGCGTCGGGCAGCTCGTCGACGGTCGCGATCTGGCTCAGCGCCAGGGGCTGAAGGCCAAGCTTCGAATCGGCGAGCGCCTGGATACGGTCGGGCCGGGCAAGGTGCGCATATTCCGCGCGCAAGAGGCTGATCGCATCTTTCTCCCGGTCGATGAGGTGGCGCGTCTTCACCAGCTGCTCGGAAGCGTAGATCGTGCGGTACTTGACGCCGTAGACGTAAGCCGCCGAGCCGATCAGCGCGGCGATGGCGACGGCGTGCAGGATGCGCCACATCGTTATTCATCTCCCCCTTCGCGCCGGCAGTCGGGCCAGCGCCTCGATCCCCTTGTCCGCGCCCAACGGCGGCGCGGCGGTGCGCAATGCGAAGCGCAGTTTGGCCGAGCGCGAACGCGGGTT
>Ga0335075_10008716_pt1 | contig 15529 bp, 14 predicted proteins | sample Lox_Sample_24_FD_206723 | JGI IMG/M metagenome (GOLD analysis project Ga0335075, IMG submission 206723) | Soil microbial communities from Loxahatchee National Wildlife Refuge, Florida, United States - Lox_Sample_2.4 | ecosystem: Environmental > Terrestrial > Soil > Wetlands | place: USA... | reverse complement strand
ATGCTGATGTTTTACTTCAAGTCCAAAGAGGGGCTGTTGCGCGAGCTGCTTGCCGAGCTGCACGCCCGTCTGCTCGTTTCGTTCAGAAAGATGGCGTCGGTCGAGCCCCGCCGGCCCGAACCACTTTTGAAGCGATTTTGGCGTTGGGGCTCGAGCGAAAAAAACTTTCCGCTCTTGCGGCTGCTCTATGAGGCGCAGGTGGTGGCGGCGCAGAACCCCGCGGAATTCGGTTCCTACCTAAAGGATGCGTCTGCGGCATGGCAGGCGGCCACGCTCGAGTTCTTGTCGCCGTCGCTTCGCAGCGAGTCGATGGCGACCTTGTGCGTAGCCGTTTTCGACGGACTTTTTTTGGAACTGATGAGCACGGGCGAGCGCGATCGCTTGACGCGCGCGCTCGACCGGTTCATCGGGCTTACTGCGCCGTAACCATCCACTCGTTGCCGAAGCGGTCGATCACGTTGCCGAACTTGCCGCCCCAGAAGGCGTCGCCGAAGGGCATGTTGATCTTGCCGCCGTCGGCCAGCGACTTGCAGATGCGCTCGCCGTCGGCGGCATTCTTGGCCTCGACGCAGAGCGCAATGTTGCCGGCGTCCGGATCGATGGTTTTCGACTCTCGTCCGTCCGAGGCCAAGAAGCTTACGCCCGGGGAGGTAAACGATGCGTGCATGACTTTGTTTCGCCAGTCTTGCGGCACCCGATCGGCCATCGGGCCGTCGGCGTTGCGCGAGATTTCGTAGCTTCCGTCGAAGATCGGCTTGTAGAACTCGAGCGCTTCTTCGCAACGCCCGTAGAGGAAAATATAGGGCTTCAGTTCCACCGTTGGTTCCTTTCGCTGTGGTGCAGCCGGTGAGATGTCAGGAGTTGTAAACCCGGCGCAGCTCGTCGATGTCGAGCTTGGACATTTGCAGCATCGCGGTCATGGCGCGCTGCGAACGCTCCTCGTCATCGCCGCTGATCACGTCGCGTAAGCCGGCGGGCACCAAGTTCCATCCGAAGCCGAATCGGTCGGCCACCCAACCGCACGGCAGCTGCTTGCCGCCCTCGGATAGACGCTCCCACAGCCGGTCGAGTTCGGCCTGCGTGTCACAGGTGACGAAAAGCGCGATTTTTCCTTGGGTGAAGCCGTCGTCTTCCGGGGGAGCGCCGGAAGGCGACGGTGCGTTGATGGCCATGAACTCCTGGCCGTCGAGTTCGAAATCCATCGTCATGACGGAGCCGCTCGGACCGGGCCCGGCTTCACCGTAGCGGCTCTCGCCGGTAATCTTCGAGTTCTTGAAGACGGAGACGTAGAAGTTCACGGCTTCTTCGGCTTGACCGGTGAACCACAGAAAGGGCGTGATGCTCGCCATGAGGGAAGTCCTTTCGAAGCGGGAATGACTGGCATCATAGCAAAGTAGACTTGTAAAAAGCAAGTATATTGCGAAAAAAAATCTCCGGTGCTACAATGCGGGAGTGATCAAGCGGAGCTACGGGCAGTATTGCGGCTTTGCCCGGGCGCTCGAATTCGTGGGCGAGCGATGGGCGTTGATGATCGTGCGCGATCTCATGGTCGGTCCGAAACGCTTCAGCGAGCTCCAGCGCGGTCTGCCCGGGATCCCCACCAACATTCTCACCAGCCGCCTCAACGAGTTGGAGGATTCGGGACTCGTCCGCCGTCGCGTGCTCCCCCGGCCCGCCAAAGGCGTCGCCTACGAACTGACCGAGGCGGGGCGCGAGCTCGAAGACGTGGTGATTTCGCTCGGCCGCTGGGGCGCGGTGCGCTTGGGCGATCCGCAGGCCGGCGAGGTCGTCACCGAAGATTCGATCGCGACGGCGCTGATGACGACGTTCCGCCCTGAAGCCGCCGGAAAGGCGAACCTTACGTTCTTGCTGCGCCTGGGCGACATCGCCGTGCACGCACGCGTACGCGACGGCGCCGTTACCGTGGAGCGCGGTGCGGTCGCCAAGCCCGACCTTACGATCGACACGGGCCCGGCGCTGCGCGCCCTGCTCGCGCGCGAGATTTCGCCATCGGAAGCGATGAAGAAGAAGCTCGTACGCCTGAGCGGCGATCCGCGTCACTTCGGCCGCTTTCTCAGAATGTTCCGCATTTAGCAGCGCGGAACGTCACGACGTCGCAGCAAGCGCGGCGTCAAAGGCTTCGTTCGAAGGATACCAGTCCTCGCCGCGACCCTCCGGGGTCAAGTCGAGGAGATGCCACGTCGGACAGAGCAGATCGATGCCGCGTTCGCGGTCTTCCAGCATCGGGTGCGCCGTATAGACGTGGCGCACCCGGTCGCGGTCCTTGGCAAAGACCGCGACGGTCGAATCCGGACGCCCCTGCGCGTCTTCGGCGTCGAGGTCGCATGCGAAGGCGGGTCCGTCGTCGGACAGCACGCGCAGACGATTCCACCCGCGGTGCGACGCCCATTCGCGCAGGCGCGCACTCGGCGCGCGCGACGCGATGACGAAGTTCGCGCGCTGCGTCAAATGCGGCGCGATCCCGTTGAATCCGTCGATCCACATCGAGCACATCGGACAGAACGAATCGTCCTGCGCCCAGTACATCAAGTGGTAGACGATCAGGTACCGTTTGCCCGGCGAAAAGAGCTCGGACAGGCCTATGCGGTTTCCGTTTTCGAGGAACGCGTAGTCCGGCACGACCGGCCCCGGCGGCAGTTGACGGCGCATCGCGGCCACGGATTCGATGCGGTCGCGCAACTCGATCTCGGCGGCGCGCAAGCGGTCGCGCGATTGGCGATACGCGTGGTCGGCGCCCGGCATGACGAGACTAGAATCCGCCATTTCACTCTCCTTTAAAAACGAGCACGGTAGCGGCGACGGCGCCGGCCGGCAGCGCGACGTTGGCGACTCCGATGATGCCGACGTTGAATATCCAGCTGTGAACGAAGGCCGGCAGCGCAAAGCATGTTTGCGAGATCATGAGACCGAGCGGGAGCGGTAAGAGGAAGTATGCTCTCGAGCCCGTTCCCCCTGTCGAGCGCACGGCTGCAAGCGCACACGCCAGGCGCCCCAAGGACGACGAAGAGGCTCGGATCGACCATGATCCCGACCAGACACACGAGGACCCACGCTACCGGTCGCGCGTAGCGATTTCCGAACCGCCGCAGTACGAGGAAAGCGGCGCACGCGGTGAAGACCAGATTTGCGAGCAGACGCGACACCATCGGCTGCAGCTTCCAAAACGATGCGGCGCTCCACGCCGTGCTGCCCACTACGGCGACCGTTACGCGAGCGCCCGCGCGAGTTACGGTCAGAACCGTCGGGCGTGTGGCCGGAAGTTGATACGTCAGGGCGACTCGCGCGTCTGCCGTTTGATTTCGCAGATCCACCCGGTCGCCGTCGATCAAACCCGCTTGGGCCGCCGCGCCGTTGGGCCGAGGCGCGATGCGCAGCAGAAACGGACCCGCGACGACGATGTTCGCATCCCACCAGCCGAACCACGGACGCGCTCCCGAACTCGTCGGCGGCGATCGTTCCCGTTAGCAGCAGCGCCGCCGCGCATGCCACCGGCAGCGCCCAGCGATACGCGCTCGAAACGTCAGCGTACAAAATCGATCGCAAGGGCCGGCGTGGTGCTGGGCAGCGCGTTGTGGCCCTTTGGAACGATCCGCGTCCCGAGCAGTACTCCCCAGGTGGCCGCCCAGTTGTACTCGATCGCCGGCGCGAAGGCGTACGCGGCGCTCGAGCCAAGGCCGGTCGCGAGGCCGCCTGCGTTCACCACCCGCGTGTTCGCGGCGTAGCGGTAGGTAACGTCGAGTGCGGGAACCCAGTTTCGCGTGGCGCTGTATTCGCCGGCGAGATCGACGTAGCTCGACGCACCCGGGTACGCAGCGCCTTGAAAGGCCGTATCGGTGCCGTAGACGCTGGCGCCCTGCACTGCAACGCGGCGCGAAAACGACTGCAGCAGGTCGAAGCGGGCGCGGACAATCCGGCCATTCGGCAGCCAAAAATACTTCTGCGTGTAGATTCCCAGCGACGTGGTGTACGCCCCGGCTCCGGTGGCGTCATTCGGCCGATCCCCCAAATCGTCGTACCGGCCGGTCGGAATCGTCTCCTCGAAGACCAGCGCGGTCGCCGGCACCGGATTCCCTTCGCGAAACTGCGTCAGGCCGTACTGCACGATCGCCGTCGTGTCGCCGAACGCCATGCCGGCGCTGCCGGTGCCTCGCGCGGTCGCGATATAGCCGCTCGTGACCGTCACGCCCGCCGTAAAACGGTTCGTGACGCCGTAGAGCAGATAGGTCAGCGTTCCGTAATCGTTCGTAGTGGACGATACGGTATCGAGGAGATACGGCTCGACGAGGATGTGCCCGCCGGGCAGCGTGGCGGCCGAAGCCGCCAGCATCGGACCCGTCCACCATGCGTCGGAAAGCGCCTGACGCGCGGGCGCAACCGTCGACTGCTGGGCGATTGCCGGTAGGGTGCAGAACGCCACGCAGACGACTGCTAGGCCAAAGCGCCTCATGGGGACGCCTATCGCGCGAAACGAGCGTACCAGTTATCGTTCCAGATTCTCCCGCCGTCGCTCGAAAAGGCTTGCGTGAGATCGAATGTCCGCGGCGTGACGTCCGAAAAGACGAAGCGCACGCGAACCGTCCTTCCCGCGACGTTTTCGGTCGCGTAGAACAGGCCGCGACCGCCCTCGAAGCGCCCCACCATCGGCGTCGGATCCAGGCTGCCGCTTTTAGCATTGGCGAAGTAGACGTTCCACGTCTGCGAGCGACGATCGAAGATGCGAAGCGTCAGCGCTTCGATGTGCGACGTCGCGTTGGCGACTTCGAGCTCGCCCAAGTTGGCGCGTCCGTCCCAGACCTTACGGACCACCGACGTGCCCGTAAAAGTCTTCCAATCGCGGGTGTCGCCAAACGGGTTCGGCAACATTCGCAGGCTCGCCGTCCAACGCCCGAACTCGAAATCGAAGTCGTGCTGGTGCCCGAGAGCTGCGGGGCTTTGTGCGAACCCACTTGCAGCCCCGATGAGACAGAGACACGCTGCCGGCAACAACGCCCGTGACGCGGCGCGTGCGAACGAGTTGAACACGAACTCACGATAGCAAGCCCCATGGTGCCGGAAAAGAACCACCTTGGCTCAATTCCATGGGGCCACTGTATTCGGCCGAATCGCGGGCTTTCGTGCCGGCCGGGGCCACGACCGCCGTTGGCGCCAATGCTATCGGATTTCAACGCTGCGACGGCGTATCTCGTCCCGCGTTCACGTAGAGGGCACGGCCGGGGATGTCGAACGTGACGACGTCGTTTTTCCAGAATTCGTTGCCGACGTTGCAGTCGTAGATGAGGTTCGCGAACATGACCGGCGGTTTTTCTTTGGCCGTCGCAGGCGCGCCGTGGAGGACGAGCTGAGGGATCGGCGCGACGATGCTGTCCGTCGACGAGCCGTGCACGTGCTTGAGGCTCGGGTCGGCTAAATCGACGCCCAGCGGCGTCGCAAACCGCGGGTCGAGGAAGTACCCTTGCGAGCCGGTGTCGATCTCGCAGAGCCCTTGCTGGCCGTCGCCGAAGTCGAACGGCGCGAAGAGGCCGAGCGAGATTCCGCGATCGTCCTGCAACACCAGCGGAGCCCGCGCCCCGTGACGGATACGCTCCGCGAGCGACGCCGGATCCTCGAGAATGAGGACGTCGTTCGCAAAATCGAAGGTGACCGGAACGTTCCGAAACGCCGTCGCCGAGATCAGCCCGCCGATGCCGGTGCCGTTGAGTCCGTCCCACGTTCCCACCACCGGATCGTCGATGCGAAACGAGCCGACGGTAATCGAGGACAATCTCGCCGTCGGCGTATCGACGCGTTCGCCCGACATTCGCCAGCTCGTGAACCGTCCCGTCGGCGCGAGTCCCAAACGTTTGGCCACGTCGGTCGCGAGCACGTCGATACCCCCGCCGAGATCGACCAGCATCGGAACCGTGAGGCGTCCGTCGAGAGTCGCCTGGACCTGCACCAGGCCGCCGTCGACGTCGGTGAATGGGATTCGGGTCTCGGCGTGGGCCGAGAGCGGAAGCAGCGCGAACGCAGCGGCCGCAATCGCGCCGAGCATCGTGCCGGCCGTAAGCGCGCGACGCACCGCTAGCCGTCCAGCCGTTTGCGGTACACGATGAATCCCGAGCGCTCGGCGATGCTCTCGTAGAGCCGCTGCGCGACCGCGTTGGTCTCGTGCGTCTGCCAGTAGACGCGATTGCAGCCGGACGATGCCGCCCACTCGTAGACCGCTAGGATCAGCGCTCGGCCGACTCCTTTCCCGCGCGACGCTTCGGCCGCGAACAGGTCTTGGAGATAACACGTAGGCACGATCGACGTCGTGCTGCGATGCAAGAGGTAGTGCGTCAGCCCCACGAGCTGGGCGCCGTCGTCGGCGACGAACGCGTGCACCGGCTCGTAGGGATCGAAGAAGCGCGACCACGTCGCGGCGGTAATCGCCGGATCGAGGGCGGTGGCGCCGGAACGCCCGTAGAATGCGTTGTAACCGTCCCAAAGCGGCAGCCACTGCTCGTAATCGCTTTGCCTAATCGGGCGAACTTCCATTCCGGTGGCTTCAACGTGCCGGCGGGAAATCCGTGACGCCCATCGCTTGTCGCGCCGCCAATTGCACGATCTCGGAAGGGTCGGTCCGCGCAACGTAGGCGATGTCGGGAATCGCCGCGCTGCCGAGCATGCCGAGCCCGTCGAGCGCTGCGACGCGCGTCGTCACCAGCGGATCGTCGTCGGCGATCGTCGCCAGCGTGCGCCGGGCGGAGCTGGTTTCGCCGACGCGTAGCGACAGTTGGGCGAAGGCCCTCACGGCGGCATTGCGTTCTTCATCCGGCGTCCCGTAGCGCATTTTGGCCTCGATCAGCGGCAACGCTCGGGGATCGCCGAGCGCGGCAAGACCCGCCAGCGCGCCGCCGGCGAGCGTCTCGCGAAACGACGGCGTGCGAACCGCCGTGACGAGCCGCTCGTAGGTTCCTGGACCGCCGGCGGCACCCAGCGCCGACAACGCGCCGGCTGCGAGCGTCGGATCGGGATCGTTCGCCAACCCGTAAAGATCGTCGATGACGGCGATGGTCGCATGGCGCAATTCGGCGGCCGCACTTTCGGCCGCGAGCCGCACGCGTTTGTCGCGATCGTGCAGGGCCGCGTCGATAGCGCCAGCGTCCTGGAAAGCGACGGCCGCCTCGGCCGCATCGGCTCGAAGGCCGTAAAACGAATCGGCCCGCACGACTTCGCGGATGGCGTTCGACGCCGAGTCGCGTTCGAGCTCGCGCGACGACGCAAATCCCTCGAGCTGGCCGAGCGCCCACTCGCGGTCGGCGACGTGGGCGGCGTGGCGCAGCTGATACCGGAGCTCGGCGAGCGGTTTCACGAAGGTCAACTGCCGAACGACCTCGTTGTCCGGATCGAAGAGTACCATCTGCGGCGGCGACGTCACCATCGGAATGCCGACGGTCTGGTCGTTGCGGTCGATGACGGATTGGACGCGCGCAACGCGGTGGTCGAAAAACGCCTCGATCACGATCGGCATTCGAAACGGCCGCCGGTCCGCATTCTCCTGTCGCACGCGGACGACCAGCCTCCTTTGCGGGGCGTCGTACGCGTCGCTCACCACGTAGTGCGGATAGTCCGGCCGGAAGAACCACTCTTGCTCGAACCAGTCCAAGTTCTCGTGCAAGTACGCGCCGATCGCCGCGAAGAACTGCTGCGTATCGGCGTTGCGGTACTGGTATTCGTTTAAGTACGCGTGCAAAGCGCCGAAGAAGCGGCGGTCGCCGAATAGGTAGCGCAGCATGTGCAGCGCCTCGGCCGGCCGCTCGTGACCGCTGGAGTCGAACAGCTCGAGCGGATCGCCGTATTCGTAGGTCACGATCGGGCGTAGATAGCGTTTCGTTTCGTCGAAATATCGCTCTTGGGCGCGATAGCGCGCGTACTCGAAAGCGGCGGTTCCGAAGCGCTCTCCGGTCCACAGCTCGTCGAAGTAGGTGGCGAAACCCTCGTTGATCCAGACGTTCGACCAGTCCGACATCGTGACGTCGTCGCCGAACCACTGTTGCGCGAGCTCGTGCGAGACGACCAGGTCGCACGAATCCTCATCCTCCTGTACCGGAAGGTGCAGCGCGCGCGACGCGATCGTCGTGGCCGACGCGTTCTCCATGCCGCCGAATGCAAACCGCTCGGCGGTGGTCTGGTCGTACTTGGCGAACGGGTACGGAAAGCCGATGACACGCTGGTAGTACGCGATCATGGCGCCGGTGCGCCCGAAGCAGAGTGCATTGAGTGCGGCGTCCTTGGGCTGCACGTACGAGTCGATCGGAAGACTTCCGAGCATCGAATGCAGCCCGGCCAACGGTCCGGCCGCGAACGCGATGAGGTAGGCCGACTTAGGCCGCGGCGAGTTCCAGTCCCACGTTTCGGTCTTCGGGCCGCGAACGCGCGACTTCAACGAACCGTTGCCTACGACCGTCCATCCGCGTGGAACGGTGACGATTAGCTCGCTAGGCGTCTTTTCGTTGGGCTGGTCCCAGGTTGGAAACCAGCGCCGGTTGTCGGTGGGCTCGCCCTGCGACCAGATCTGGGGCGTAACGTGCGGGTAGCCCGTATCCGGTCGCACGAAATACACGCCGCGCTGCGGCACGGTCCGATAGGTGAACTCGATCGGAATGCGTTCGTTCGCCGCCGCCGGCACCGGAAGGAGCACGGCGATCGTTTGCGCGCCGGCGTTCACGCGGTAGGAGACCGGTTTGCCGAACGCAGTCACGCCCTGGTACGTTATCCCGGCGCTGTCGAACGGCACTTGCGTAAGCCCGGCGCGTTTCGGGCGCACGATCGCGAGCTCGTCGCCGAAGAGCTCGCCGCGGGCGAGGTCGAAATGCAACCGGACGATCGTGTCGTCGAATCGGTAAGGCGCAACCAGCGCGGGATGATAGGACGGCGCCGATACGCCTGCGGAGCCCGGCGGCGTCGCGCGCGCGCAGCCGGCGGCGAGCGCGAGCGCGCAGAAACAGACCGCGTTCGGACGAATCATTCGCCGCGGTTGTGTGACAGGATGCGCACCATCGTGCGTCCGTCGATCGCGTCCGGACGCGTGAAGTCGAGCCGGGCGCTGAGGCCTGCGGCGTAGGCAGTCGCGCGATTTCGCGCGGTGAGGCTAACCTTGGGCGCGATCGCCTCGAACGGCTGCAGGCGGGCTGCCTGCGAAAACGCCGCGTACATCGGGACGGCCGTCGCATCGTATTCCGACAGCGGCTTCAATCCCAGCAGGATCTCCATGGTGCGCAGAATGCTGACCGTCGAATAGTGCGCGTGCTGCAGGCCGCCGCGCGAATACGGCGAGACCACGAAGCAGGTCGTGCGCTGGTCGCTGACGTGATCCGGACCGTCTTGGGCGTCGTCTTCGGTGACGAAGATCGCCGAGGATGCCCAAATCGGCGAATGCGAGATCGTTTCGATCATCCGCCCGAGCGCGTAATCGTTCTGCGCCGCGTAGGCGATCGGCGTCAACTTCCCGGCGCGGCTGCCGTAGGTATGATCGTTCGGCAGCCATACGTATTCGAGCTGCGGAACCGCGTGGCGCCGAACGAGATCGAGGAAGTCGCGCTGCCACTCGCGTTCGCGGTCGAGGTCGCTGTAGTCGAGATTCCAGCCGACGTAGTGCGGATCGGACATGCCGCCGAAGCTCTTGCCGGTTGCCACGCCGGGCCCTAGCGCGTCGGGGACGTTGGCCATCTCGCCGTAGTTGCGAAACGTGACCCCGGCGGCGCGCGCCGCTTGCCAGATGTAGCCGTTTCGCGAGAGCGCCGTTCCGATGTTGGAGAGATGGTCGTCGACGGTGTCGCGGTTGGCGTAGACCGACGGCCAGGTGCGTTCGACGTAGTCGTTCACGAACGCAGCGTCCGCCCAGTAGTGACCGCTCTCGCTCACCTCGCCGCTGGCGTAGGTGTTGTCGAAGAGACCGTACCGGGCAGCAAGCGCGTGCTGGTTCGGCGTCACTTTTGCGCCGAACCACGCCAGCTGCGCGTCGCCGTTTCCGGCCGGCACGTCGCCGAGCACCTGATCGTACGTCCGGTTCTCTTTCAAGATGAAGAAGACGTGTCGGATCGGTCCGCCTTGATGCACGACGGGATCGCCCGGGAACGCGGCCGAACCCAGCGCGCCGTACGAATACCCGTCCGCAGTTGCCGCGTCGCCGCCGTATGCCCGGAGGGAGCCGGTTTGCAGGGTGGCGACGTACCCGCGATCGCCCTTCGCGAACGGCGCGAAGTACGGATTCGGATGCGTTCCTTCGCCCTTTCCGTCGACGACGTAGATCCGGCTTCCGATCGGCACGACGTCGGTCGGATACCACCCGGTGGGAATGCGCGCCGCAACCGCGCCGTTCGCGATGACCGCGACCGCGTTGGATGCGCCCAGGCTCGCGAGCACGTCGCTTCCCTTCCGCGCGAGTGCGTTCGGCGAGGTGCCGTCCAGGTGCATGCCGGCCGCGAGATTGCCGACGTAAGCTTCGGCGAGCCGGCGTCCCGTCGACGCGTCGTACTCGCCGACGGTGCCCGCGTCGCTCTCGGCGACGTAAAGATCGTTGCCCGCGACGAGGAGTGCGGTCGGATGCAGGCCGGTGCGGAATCGGCGCGCTGCGAGCGTTTGGCCGTCGACCGCGACGACGTCGTCGCTCGAAGCGTTGGAGGCGAACAGCGTGCCGTCGTTTGAGAAGGCGAGTCCGCCGACGTGACCGCCGATCGGAATGGGCTTCGCGCGAGCGACGCCGCCGAGCGTTCCGATCCGCACCGCCGTGTCGCCGTCGGTGGCCACGGCGATGGTCGAGCCGTCGGCGGCGACGCTGACGGGATACGAGCGTGCCGGCATCGCGACCGTCCGGACGGTGCGATCCGCGACGTCGACGTCGAATAGCGCATCGGCACTCGCGCCGGCAATCAAAACGTGGCTTGGGTCCAGCCAGAGCGGCCGGCCATACGCGTCCTTCAACTTGAACGTCGCCGTAAGAAGAAGCTCGGGAAGGTGGTACAACCGTAGCGACGGCGGATTGTAGCCGGCCTCGACCACCGCAAGCGTGTTCCCGTCGGGCGAAGCCGCGGCGCCTTGCGGCAGCGTGCCGGTTTCGGTGGGCGCTTCCGCCGGTACGGAGAGCACCCAGCCGTTCGGCAGCACGGCGCCGGAACGCTGTGCGCCGGCGCTCGTTGCGGCGAGCATTAGTACGGCAGCCGCAGTGACGCCGAGATACGAAAGACGCGAACACTTCCTCACGCCAGCCCTGTTGGCCGTGCACATCATGTGACCTGCTGTCACGGGGGGCCGCCACGGCCACTCAAGGAGCCGGTGCCCGCGGCCGGCGAACCTGCCGCAAGTGCAAACCGTCGTCCGTCAAGGCTTGACCGACCAGGTGATCGAGCGCGTTCGCGCGCTGGTCGACGATCGAACCTATCGCGTCGGGGACCGGCTTCCCAACGAAACCGAGCTGTGCGAGATGTTCGGCGTCGGCAGGTCCACCGTGCGCGAAGCGATGCGCGTGCTTGCCAATCGCGGCGTCGTGCAGGTGCGTCACGGGCAGGGGACGTTCGTGGCGTCGCGCGCCCCCAGCGAGTCGTTCGAGGAGCGCGTCGGCCGCGCCGACCTTGCGGACATTTACGAAGCTCGGCTTTTTCTCGAGCTGCCCTTGGCCGAGCTGGCCGCAAGCCGGCGCAACGCGCGCGACGTGGCAGCCATGCGGGCCGCGCTCAAGAAACGAACGCACGCGATTGCCAAACGCGACGTGGCGGCTTACACCGCTGCCGATTTCGCGTTTCACTTAGCGATCGCGCGCGCGGCCAAGAACCGCGCGCTGCTCGGCGTCTACGAATCGTTTATCGCGGCGGTTCAGCCGCTGCTGGTCGCCGCGATGACCGAGTCGTACATGGTGGCCGAGAAGGACACGCTGCACGCGGCCCTCTGCGACGCTATCGCGGAAGGCGACGTGCGCGAAGCTTGCCGCTTCGTTCGCCGCCATCTGAACGCATCGCTCGAGGGCATCAGCGGGAACCTCGCATAGCGCGCCTCACTCCTCGATCCGCGCGCGCTCGACGTGAGCCGGCGTCAGCGTCGCGCCGGGCTTGACTGTCCCGCGTGCATCCAGCCGGTTCCAGCCTACGTTCGCGAGGTAGTAGAATTCGTTGCCGACGACGACCCCGTGCGTCGGATCCAAGCGCGACGTGCCGCTTTCGACGACGCGCTGCGCCACGACGCGCGTGCGATTGGCGGCGAGCGCGAAGGTCACGACGCGCTCGGGCAACGTTCCGTTCTGCACCGCGATCAACCGGCCGCGGTAATAGTACAAGCCGTCGGTTCCCTCGAGCGCGAAGCGGCGGTCCATCGGCAGCCAGCGTACGTGCCGGCTTTTCAAATCGAGCAAACCGATGCCGCGCACGTAGTCCGGCACGAAAACCATCGCGGGCGCGGCATAGGCCGGCGTTTGCGGCGAGATGAAGTCGCGGGTGTCGACCGGTTTCAACCGCGCATGGCGTTGGTCGAACGTATACAGCACGCCGCCGGTGCCGTCCGACACGAGCGGCGCTCCGTCGGGCGCCAGCGTCATATCGCCGAGCTGCGCCCCTTTCGGCGCTTCGGCTCGGAGAACGAGCTTTCGGGAGGAGAGGTCGTATGCGAGGAGCGCGGAGCGGCCCCAATCGGCTTTGGCCACGGAGGCGAAGCCCTCGATTGCGTCCTCGGTCGCCCACACCAGGCTGCGCCGCGCGTCGACCTTGAGGGCCAGCATCGGCCAACCGTCAGGCGCTCGCGCGAAGTCCGAGACGCGTCCTGCCGGGTCGAGCGCGACGACTTTTTTCTCGAGGACGCTGGTAATGAAGAAGCGGCGGGAGCGCGCGTCGTAGTCGATGTCTTCGGGCACCAGCCCGGGATCGGCCAACGCGAACGCCTGCGTCGCTCGCGAAACCGGCGCTGCGTTGGCCGCCATTTCGCGCAAAATCCGGACGAACCGCGGGCCCGACTTCAGGCGCGAGAATTCAGGAAGCGCCTCCACGACCTCAGCGCGCGACTGACCCATCACCGCAACGCTCTGCAGATCGGCCAGGGCGGCCGAATCGTTGCCGAGTACCGCGTCGGCGCGCGCCACTTCGAGGATCGCGTCCGGCGAGCCGTTCAGGAGATCGAGCAACTCGGTCGCACGCGCCTTGTAGGCCGGCCAACTCGCCGTGGCGTGCGCGCGGTGCATCGCCTCGAGCAGCCCTGCGAACTGCGCGATCGCCGGCAGCCCGTTCGCGGCGTCACCCTTCGCCGGAAGCACCAGCGAAGCGGCGACGGCGAGGACGATCGTGGCCGGCCGGCACGCCCGAGCCGCGCCCGTCACGGCGACGCCGAAGCCGAAGCGCGGAGCTCCGGAAGGACGGCCTGCAGATCGAGGCGCCACGCGTTGGAGTTGCCGTTGTTCCATTGTTGGAGCCGCCGCAGGTCGATCTCGGCTTGCGCGAGCGTGCGCGGCATTGGCGGCCGCACGATGCGGTTGCTGACGAAGTAGAGCGTCGTTCCATCGGCAGCGACGAGCGGGCCACTATCGCTTCCCGAACCGCGTGCGACGTCGCCGGCGTAACGCAGGCGCTGCACGCCGCTCCAGCCGTCGCCGCGGGCAAACGCGATGAAGAGATGGAGCTGTTTGTCGGCGGCGCCGTTTCGTCCCAAGCTCGCGAAGACGATATAAGACTGATCCGGCGCGACGCCGGGATCGTAATCCTTGGTGGCCGGATTGCTGAACGAGAGCGCTTCGGGCGCGAGATAGCTGCCGTTGCGCAGCCTCGCGCGATAGAGCTGGTGCTCGAAGCGCGCGCTACTGCGTAGGAAGTAGAGCGTCCCATCGGCGGCGATGCTCGGCGCGAAGACGTAGGCGTTGAGATTCACGCGGTCCGGCAAGCGCACTGGCGAGCCCCAGCCGGCCGGCGTGCGATCGACTCGCCAGAGATTTGCCGGACGCGCATTACCGACGGGTCGCCGCGAGACGAAGACGACGTAGCTGCCGTCCGGCGCGAAGGCGGGATCCATGTCGGGCCAGACGCCCGAAAAGGCAGCGATCGACGGCTGCGACCATCCGTCGCCGGTGCGGCGAGACTCCAGGACCGTCGCGCTGCGCGTGAACAGCATCGTTTTTCCGTCAGGCGAAAACACCGGCGCGCTGTCGACTTCTCCCGAAACCACGCCGGGCGCGAAGACCGCCGGTGCCGGAGCCGGCACGTCGGCGTACGCGGCCAAACCCGCGAGTGCGATCGAAATCGCGACGCCGGCTGCGATCGTCCGGCGAACGCTCACGATCCAGGGCCTGCGAACGGAAGGCTCCAGACGTTGGTATTGCCGTTGTCCCAAGACTGGATGCGCGCGAGATCGGCCTGGGCCCGTGGGCGGGTTCGCGGATACCGGATCGGCAACGTACGATCGCTCGTGAAATAGAGCCTGCGTCCGTCCGGCGAAAGCCGCGGTTCGTTGTCGTTGCTTCCGCCGTTCGCCTCGTCGCCGCGATAGCGCAGCCGATGGAGGTTCGTCCACGTGCCGTTGCGGTACGCCGCAACGAACAGGTGCTCGAACGTGTCGGCGGCGCCGCTTCGGCCGGAGCTGGCGAAGACGATAAACGTTCCGTCGGGCGCGATCTGCGGATCGACATCGGCGGTCGCCGGAGTGCTGAACGAAACCCTCGTTGCCGCTTCGTACGAGCCGTTTCGATAGCGCGCGTCGTAGAGTTGAAACGAGCCGCCCCTCGAGATCGAGAGAAAATAGATCGTTCCGTCGGCGGCGACGCTTGGAGCGAAGATCTGCCGGCCGATATTGACCGTCGCCGGAAGATGCCGCGGCGCGCTCCACCCTCGCGCCGTACGGTCGACGCGCCAAAGATTGGCAACGTGACCGGCCGTGCCGGGAACGGGGCGCGTGGAGACGAAAATCACGTACGATCCGTCGGGAGCCATGCTGGGATGCTGATCGCTCCATCGTCCGGAAAACGGCGCGATTTCCGGACGCGACCAGCGGCCTTTTACGAGATGTGACTCGAGAACCGTCGAGGTTCCGTCGCCGCTCCGCGCAAAGTAGATCGCCTTTCCGTCGGGCGCGAATGCCGGAGACGCGTCGTCGGCCGGGCCCGATACGATACCCGGAGCGAAAACCTGCGCAGCAGCGGCGCCGCTTCGGGGCACGGCGCCGGCGCACCCAAACGCGATCGTCGCAGCCGCGGCGTACGTAAGAATGACGCGCTCGTGTCGCCGCTCCATGATCTTAGCCTAACGGCGGTTCGGCGCGACCGCAACCGCGGCGGCGCGACTTTGAGCCCTTTTTGATCGTCGCTGGTTTTGTGATTAACGCCGCACGACGAGATAGGTCACGACGTCCCAGGAGTTTCGGACGCCGACGAAGAGCAGCCCGAGAACGGCCGCCGCGACGGCGTAGACGCCGGCCTGGTGCGCGGCGCCGAGGAACAGCGATCCGGCAAAAAGCAGAACGTAGAGAATCGAGGGCACGATGTGGTACCAGGTCCAGTCCTCGGCGTCGAGGCGGTAGGAAT
>Ga0335075_10008715_pt1 | contig 15529 bp, 13 predicted proteins | sample Lox_Sample_24_FD_206723 | JGI IMG/M metagenome (GOLD analysis project Ga0335075, IMG submission 206723) | Soil microbial communities from Loxahatchee National Wildlife Refuge, Florida, United States - Lox_Sample_2.4 | ecosystem: Environmental > Terrestrial > Soil > Wetlands | place: USA... | reverse complement strand
GTGCCGATCAGCTCGCCCTCCTTGCGCATCGCCAGGTCGATCTCCGCCAGGCGAAAGCCGTCGCTGTAGCGCGCCAGCGCGCGCAGGCGCCCGGAGGGCACGTGTCGTCCCGCCGCCCCCTCCCCCGTTGCCTGCTCCCCCGTCGCCGTTGCCTCCTCCAGCTCCGGGGAGGGTGCGCCGCCGGCCACCAGGTAGCAGCGCGCGCGATGCTCGCCGCGTCCCACCCGTCCGCGCAGCTGGTGCAGCTGGGAGATGCCGAAGCGCTCCGCGTTCTCGATCAGCATGACGGTCGCGTTCGGCACGTCGATGCCGACCTCGATCACGGTGGTGGACACGAGCACCTGTGCTTCACCGCCGGTGAACGCGGCCATCGCCGCCTGCTTCTCGCGTGCGGGCATGCCGCCGTGCATGAGCGTCAGCCGATGACCTGCCAGCTCGCCCTCGCGCAGCCGGTGCAGCTCGGCGGTGGCGGCGCGCAACCCTCCCTGTACGCTCGCCCCTGCCTGCGCCGCACGCTGCTCCTCTGCGGCGGCGTCGGCGTCCCGCGCGCGTCCGTCGGCGACGCTCGCACCGTCCTGCTCGTCGTCACCCCGTTCGGTGCACTCCGCGATCAACGGGCACACGACGTAGGCCTGGCGGCCGGCGGCGAGCTCGGCGCGCACCTGCTCGTAGGCCTGGGCGCGCTGTTGTGAGCCGCACACGAGCAGCGTCTCGATCGGCTGGCGGCCGCGCGGGAGCTCGCGCAGCGTGCTCGTGTCGAGATCCCCGTAGCGCGCGAGGGCGAGCGTGCGGGGGATCGGCGTGGCGGTCATGTGCAGCGTGTGCGGCAGCTGGGTGGTGGCCTGCGCCGGCGCGAGGGGAGCGGGCTCGACGCCTTCGCCACCTTCCAGCGCAGCGCGCTGGCGGACGCCGAAGCGGTGCTGCTCGTCGATCACCGCGACCGCCAGCCGCGCGAAGTTGACGTCTGGCTCGATCAGCGCGTGCGTGCCGACGATCAGCGACAGCTGGCCGCTGGAGAGCTTGCCGAGGATGTCCGCTCGCCGGCGGGCGGGGGTCGAGCCGGTGAGCAGCGCTGCGCTCACCGGCTGCTCGCCGAGCAAGGCCTGGATGGTGGCGAAATGCTGTTCGGCGAGCGTCTCCGTCGGCGCCATCAGCGCGGCCTGGCAGCCGTGCCCGACGGCCTGCAGCATCGCGTACAGCGCGACCACCGTCTTGCCCGAGCCGACCTCCCCGAGCAGCAGCCGCTGCATCGGCGCGGCACACGCGAGGTCCGCGGCGATCTCGTCGACCGCCCGGCGCTGATCGCCGGTCAGCGCGAACGGCAGTCCCTGCTCCAGCCAACGCTCGCCGAGCGATCCCCGCTGCGTGAGCGCGACGGCGCCGCTGCGCGCCCGGCGCGCGGCGCGGCGGCGCAGGAACACGAGCTGCGCGAGCAGCAGCTCCTCGTAGGCGAGCCGCCGGCGCCCGCGCTCCAGGTCGCCTGCCGCGCGCGGGAAGTGCATCGCCGCCAGCGCGCTCGCGCGGTCGGGCAGTCCTTCGCTCACGCGCGTCGCCGCCGCGAGCACCTCCACCACGTCCTCGAGCGCGTGCCTGGACTCGCGCACGAGCGTGAGCAGCTGCGTCGAGCTGATCCCCTCGCTCGCCGGGTAGTGGGCGACCGCGCCGCTCGCGTCGGCCTGTCCGCCGCCCGCCTCCGCGCCCACGTCCGCGCCCGGCGCGTGGTGGGAGACGTTGAAGCGCCCGCGCGCGTCGGCCTTGCCGTGCAGCAGCAGGCGCGTGCCCGGCGGGTAGCGCTCGACGAGCCACGGCTGGTTGAAGAACGTCGCGCGCATCGCGCCGGTGGCGTCGTGGACGGTCGCCTCCACCAGCGGGCGCATGCCGCGGCGGCGCACCGCCCGCGCGGCGATCGAGCGCACCTCCACCGCCACCGTCGCCTGCTCGCCGGCCCGCAGCGCGGCGACCGTCCGCGCCTCGCGCCTGTCGCTCGGCAGGTGCTCGATCAGGTCTCCCACCGTCTCGATGCCGAGCGCGCGCAGGCCCGCGGCGATCTTCTTGCCAGGCGGCTCCAGCCGCTCGCGCAGCCGCGACGGGCGCGGCCAGCGCAGCGGCGCCCCGCTCAGCTCCTCGTGGCTGAGCGGCGCCGTCGAGGCGAAGCGGCGCGACAGGCCGGCGATCGCGCCGGCCCCGGGGGCTGCCGCCTCGCCGGCGCCGGTGACGCCGGGGGCGTGCACGTCGCTCGCGCTCTTGGTCCCCGGCATCGCCCCGCAATCATGATCGCCGCGGCGGTCGTCACTCGGCCGCGAGCAGCCACCAGTAGGAGGGCTGGCCGCCATAGCGCAGCTCGAGCTCGACCCCGCCGTTGACCATCGCGCCGACCTCCTCCAGCCCCAGCGGCGCCCGCTCGCCGTCGAGGACGCTGATCAGCTCGGGCGGCCCGTGGCCGTTGTCAGGCTTGGCAAGCGCGTGCAGCACCGCTTCCAAGGTCTCGCGCGGCTGGCCCCAGGCGAGCACCTCGTCCTGCACGAAGCCGACCGCGTCCCCGCGCTTGAAGCGCCCCTGCGCGTCGTCGCGCGCGGCGGGCGCGACGGCACCGGTGCGCACGTGCGCGAGCGCCTCGCTCATCGCCTGCGCGTTCTCCTCCACCGGGCGGTCGGAGGCGAACGCCACCGCCGCGGCCAGGCCCGCCTGCTGGCTGGTGGTGGCGATCACGTGGACGTCCTTGCGGGCCATGCGCGCGGCGTGCTCGGCAGCCATGATCACGTTGCCGCTGTTCGGCAGCACGATCACCTCCTCGGCGGGCACGGCTTCGATGGCCGCGAGCAGTTCCTCGGTCGAGGGGTTCAGCGTCGCGCCGCCGTCGAGCGTGTGCACGCCGAACTCCGCGAACAGCGCGCGCATGCCGTCTCCGCTAACGACCGCGACGGCATCGGAGCGTGCGCCCTCGACATCGTCGTGGAGCGCGAGGCGCGCCTCGCGCTCCTGCACCTGGGCGCGCATGTCCGTGCTCTCCAGCGCCGAGACGGCACCGACGGCCGCGAACAGCTGCGTGGCGCGTGCGGGCGTGTCGGTGTGGACGTGGACCTTCAGCATCGTCGCGTCGCCCACGACCATCACCGAGTCGCCGATCCGTTCGAGCTGCGCCTGGAAGCGCTCCGGCGCCAGGTTCTGCCCGGACACGATGAAGTTGGTGCAGAAGCGGTAGCGAGCCGAGCCATGCGGCCGATGGTGCGCTCCGCGGGCGGCGGGAGCCGCGTAGTGGTCGAGCTCGGGCGCGGCGCCCTCGCGGAGCACCGCGACGACGCCGGCGAAGATGATCGTGAGCCCGTAGCCGCCGGCGTCGACGACACCCGCCTCGCGCAGCGCCGGCAACAGCTCGGTGCTGCGCTTGACCGACTCCTGGCCCGCGATCAGAGCGCGTTCGAGCGTCGCGGCGATCGCGAGATCCTGGGTCCGCGGGTCCGCGTCTGCTCCGAGGCTCGCGCTGCTCGGGTTCGCTTGGATGTCCTGTGCGACCGCCGCGGCCATGTCGGCGGCGACGGTCAGAATCGTGCCCTTCGCGGGTTTCGGCACCGACGTGTGGGCGTAGCTGGCCGCCTCGTCCAGCGTGCGCGCGATGAGCGAGGGATCGATCAGCTCGCCGGGCGTGCTCACCAGTATCTCCGCCGCACCGCGGATCAGCTGCGAGAGGATCACCCCGGAGTTGCCGCGCGCCCCGCGTAGCGCGGCGTGCGCGACCGAGTCCACGATCTCTTTGCGCCCGATCTCGTCGATCGTGCGGTGCTCGTCGCTGCCCTGCAGGCGATCCAGCTCGGCGAGCACCGCCCGCAGCGTGAGCGCCATGTTGTCGCCCGTGTCCCCGTCGGCGACGGGGAACACGTTCAGGTCGTTGACCTCCTGACGACGCGATTCCAGGTGGGCGAGCGCGCCCGCGACCGCAGCGCGGAAGCGCACCAGGTTGGTGTCCGTCACGGAGACTAGGTCTATCAGCTTCGCCGGGCCGCGCGCAGGACGACGGACGCCTATAGCGCCTTGGCGACCTTGCCGGCTTTCAAACAGCGCGTGCACACGTACACGCGCCGGGGGGCCTTGCCCACCATGATCCGCACCTTCTGCAGGTTGGGGTCGAAGCGCCGCTTGGTGGCGACCATCGAGTGGCTGCGGCTCTGGCCGAACGCCGGACCCTTCCCGCAGCTGTGACACACCTTTGCCATCGCCGGCAGTCTATCGATCCCGCGTCGCGCGCACTGTGCGCGATGGTCATACAGGGCGCGCGCCGCGTGGAATATCCGCCGGCGCGAGCGCCGCGCCGCGTCGCGCCGCGCCGCGGGCCTCACTCGAGCGCGCCCCGCAGCGCCGCCATGCGCATCACAGCCTCCGCCGCGTGGCGGCCCTGGTCGCGCTTGCCTCCGCCGGCGCGGGCGAGGGCCTGCTCCATCGTCGCGCACGTGAGCACGCCGAACGCGCACGGCACCCCCGTGTCGAGCTGCACGCGCATCACGCCCGCCGCCGCCTGCGCGCACACGAAGTCGTAGTGGTCGGTCTCGCCGCGGATCACCGCGCCCAGGCACGCCACGCCGGCGAAGCGTCCCGTGCGCGCGGCGTAGGCGGCCGCCAGCGGCAGCTCGAACGCGCCGGGGACGTCGAACACCTCGACCGCGTCGTGGCCGGCCTGGGCGAACGCGGCCCGCGCGCCCGCGAGCAGCCGCTCGGCGAGGTCCTCGTAGAAGCGCGCGATCGCGATCGCGAACGCGCTGCGCTGCCCCGCGGCGGGCGTCATCCCTTGCGCCGCTCGCGCCGGCGGCGCTCTCCGCGCAGCAGCTCCTCGTCCAGGTTGAGCCCCTGGTGGTGCAGCGTGTGGCCCATGCGCTCGGCCTTAGTGCGCAGGTAGGCCTCGTTGTGCTCGTTGGGCGCGTGCTCGATCGGGATCTGCGCGCTCACGTACAGCCCGTAGCCCTCCAGGCCCCTGATCTTCTTGGGGTTGTTCGTGAGGATGCGGATCGACGACAACCCCAGGTCGACGAGGATCTGCGCGCCGATGCCGTAGTCGCGCAGGTCCGCCGGCAGCCCCAGGCGCTCGTTGGCTTCGACCGTGTCCAGGCCGTCCTCCTGCAGGCGGTAGGCACGGAGCTTGTTCAGCAGGCCGATGCCGCGACCCTCCTGGGACAAATAAAGGAGCACGCCGTGCCCGTCGCGCTCGATCATCGACAGCGCCGATTCCAGCTGCTCGCCACAGTCGCAGCGCAGCGAGTGGAACACGTCGCCCGTGAGGCACTCCGAGTGCACGCGCACGAGCACGTCCTCGCGGCCCGCCACCTCGCCCTTGACGAGCGCCACGTGGTGCTTGTCGTCCACCAGCGAGCGATAGCCGACCGCCTCGAACTCGCCGAACGTCGTCGGCAGGCGCGTGGAGACGACGCGCTCTACCAGCTTGTCGTGGCGGCGGCGGTAGGCGATCAGGTCGGCGACCGTGATCATGCTGAGGCCGTGGCGCGCGCAGTAGTCGATCAGTTCCGGCACGCGCGCCATCGTGCCGTCGTCGTTCATAATCTCGCAGATCACCCCCGCCGGGTTCAGCCCCGCCAGACGCGCCAGGTCGACCGCCGCCTCCGTCTGCCCGGCGCGCTCGAGCACGCCCCCCGAACGGCTCTTCAGCGGGAACACGTGCCCCGGCTGCACCAGGTCCACCGGCCGGCTCTCGGGGTCGATCGCCACCTGGATCGTGCGTGCGCGGTCGTGCGCGGAGATGCCGGTGGTGACGCCGTCGCGCGCCTCCACCGACACGGTGAACGGCGTCTCGAACGGCGACTCGTTCTTCGCCGCCATCAGGTCCAGCCCGAGCTCGTCGCAGCGTTCGGGGGTCAGCGACAGGCAGATCAGCCCGCGCCCCTCTTTGGCCATGAAGTTGATCGCCTCGGGCGTCGCGAACTGCGCCGCGAGCGTCAGGTCGCCCTCGTTCTCGCGATCCTCGTCGTCGCACACCACCACCATCTTGCCCTCGCGCAGCTCATCCAGCGCCTGCTCGATCTCCGCGAACGGGGTCGTCGTGCGCGGGCTGCTCACAGCCGTGCCTCCTGATGGTGCTCCAACAAGCGCTCTACGTGCTTTGCCAGCACGTCCGCCTCGATGTTCACCAGCGCGCCCTCGCCCGCATCGCCGAGGTTGGTGCGCGCCAGCGTCTCCGGGATCAGCGAAACCGACAGCCAGTCGTCGCCCAGCGCGCTGACCGTCAGGCTCACGCCGTCCACCGCCACCGAGCCCTTCTCCACCATGTAGCGCGCCAGGCGCGGCTCCACCTCTATCTCCAGCACCCGCGCGAAGCCCTCCTCGCGCACCGCGCGCACGCTGCCGGTGCCGTCCACGTGGCCCTGCACCACGTGGCCACCGAGACGGTCGGACGCGCGCAGCGCCAGCTCCAGGTTCACGCGCGAGCCCTCGCGCAGCTCGCCCAGCGACGAGCGCCGCAGCGTCTCGAGCATCGCCTGCGCGCAGAAGCCCTCGCCGCCCACCCGCGTCGCCGTCAGGCACACGCCGTTGACCGCCACCGAGTCGCCCTCGCCGAGCTGCGAGGAGATCGGGCTGGCGATCCGCAGCGTCGCCCCCAGGCCGTCGCGTTCGACGGCCAGCACGCTGCCCACGTCCGCGACCAGGCCCGTGAACATCAGCGCGCGACCCCCCTTCTCATCTTCATCGTCCAACGCATCGGCCGCACCCCGCTCGCAAGCTCACCACTCGCGCAGGCGCGCCGAGATCAACAGGTCTTCGCCGATCGTCTCGCAGCCGAAGGACAGCGCGCGCAACGCCCCGGAGATGCGCTCGACGCCTTCGCCCTCCAGCGGGTCGCGCGCCGCGCTGCCGCCCAGCAGCAGCGGCGCCAGGAACAGGCGGACTTCGTCTATCTCTCCCGCGTCCAGAAACGCGCCCGCGAGGTGCGGGCCGCCCTCGAGCAGCACCGACGCGACGCCGTTCGCGCCCAGCTGGTCGAGCGCCGAGCGCACGCGCGCGGGCTCGTTTTCGCCCGTCGCCACCAGCACCTGCACGCCCGCCGCCTCCAGCGCGTCGGTGTCCGCGCGCGCCGCCGCGCGCGAGACGACGATCGTCAGCGGTAGCTCCGCCGCCGCGGCCACCAGCTGCGAGCCGGGCGGCAGGCGCGCGAGCGAGTCGAACACCACCCGCCGCGGCTGCGCGTCGGGCTCCGCGGGCAGGCCCTCCGGGCGCGCCGTCAGCTGCGGGTCGTCCGCGAGCGCCGTGCCGATCCCCACCACCACCGCGTCCACCGACGCCCGCCAGCGGTGCGCCAGGTCGCGGCTTTCCTCGCCGCTGATCCACTTCGAGTCCCCGGTGCGGGTGGCCACCTTGCCGTCGAGCGTCATCGCCGACTTGAACAGCACCCACGGGCGCCCCACGCGCGCGTGCTTGCGGAACGCCTGGTTGAGCAGCCGCGCCTTCACCGCCAATTCGCCGTCGGCCAGCACCACCTCCACGCCCTCGTCGCGCAGGATCCCCAGGCCCCGCCCCGACGCCTTCTCGGTGGGGTCGTCCGATCCCACCACCACGCGCCTGATGCCCGCCTGCAGGATCGCGTCCGTGCACGGCGGCGTCTTGCCCTCGTGGCAGCACGGCTCCAGCGACACGTACAGGGTCGTGTCTTTCAGGTCCGCCAGGCCGCACGCCTCGATCGCGTTGACCTCCGCGTGCGCGCCGCCGTATCGCTGGTGCCAGCCCTCTCCCAGGATCTCGCCGTCGCGCGCGATCACGGCGCCCACCACCGGGTTCGGCTTGACCGTCCCCGTGCCCCGTCGCGCCAGCTCGATCGCCCGCTCCAGGCACACCTTGTCAGCCTCTATCAGCGTGGGCATCTCGCTCCCAGCATAACCCCGCCACGCAAACCGTTCGGCTCAGCGCCGGCAGCGCCCGCCGCGCAGGCGGTAGACGGTCATCTGCGGGCCCGGGCGGGCGTACGCCTGGGGGTAGTAGTCGAAGCTCCAGTCGAAGTTGAACGCCATCGGTCCCTGGCCCTTGGCGTACGGAGAGGACCTGTACACGACCCGGCCGCTGCGCGCCAGCGCCCGGTAGTAGGCGACCGCCGCGGGCACCGCGCGGGGGTCGGCGAACGCGCGGCCGGACTCCGTCGAGCCGGTGATCACCCAGCAGTAGCCTTCGCGCTCGTAGAAGCCGACCAGCGCCGGGGCCAGCGTCGTCTCGTAGTCCTCCAGGCCCACTTCGCGGATGAACGCGGGCGCGATCGCGCCGCTCGGCGTCACGCGCAGCGCCAGCGCCGGGTACAGGCGCCAGCGGTACGGGTTGGCGGCGGTCGACGTCCCCGCCCTGACTTCCCGCGCCCATTCCTCCGGCTCCACCGGCTCGGCCACGATCTTCGCCCCCGCCGGGATGTGCGCGAGCATCCACCGGCGCGTGAGGTTGCGCGTGTCCGCGCGCGAGAGCACTACACCAGAGTGGATGCCGTACACGAGCCCCTGGATCAGCACCGCCACCACCAGCAGCGCGCTCAGCAGCGCGCGCGCGGTCGCGCCGTTCAGCGCGCGCCCCGCCCACGCCGCCACGCGCGCCGCGAAGAACGCGCCCAGCAGGCACGCCACGGGGAAGATCGGCATCAGCCAGCGCCCGAAGTAGCGGGTCTCGGTGCCCATGAACGCCAGGAACAGCAGCGCCGCGGGCACCAGCATCCAGCCCACGCGGCGGTCGTGGCGCCAGATCGCGACCGCGCCGCCCAGCGCCGCCAGCGACGGCGCCCAGCCGAGGCCCCACGTGAACGACCACAGGTAGTACGCAAGACCGCCGTCCTTCGGCGCCCCCAGCTTGCCCTGCGATTCGCTCGACAGCGTCGACTGGTGGACCAGTTCGGCGTGGAAGCTGTGGTAGTCCAGCAGCGCGTACGGGTTGGCAATCACGAACATCGCCAGCGCCGAGGCGCCCGCGATCAGCACGCCCGCGACGATCCCGGCGCCCGCCGGCGCGGGGGCACCCGGTTGCTCGGCGCCGCCGCTCGCGGGAGGGTTCCCGGCGCGCCGGCGCTCGCGCCAGCGCAGCGCGGCCGCCGCCAGCAGCGGCACGAGCACGATGCCCGCCGTGTACTTGGTCGCGCACGCCAGCCCCAGCCCCACGCCCGCGAGCAGGTAGTCGCGGGCGCGCCCTTTTCGGAGAATGCCGGCGCTGCCCAGCAGCGACAGCGTCGCCGGCGCGAGCGTGGGCGCGTCGTTGAGCGCCAGGTGGGCGTAGAAGACGGGCAGGAACGCCACCGCCTCGATCGCAGCCGCCAGCAGCCCCACCCCGCGGCCGAGCAGGCGCGCGCCCGTCAGGTACAGCAGCCACAGCGCGACCGTGCCGAGCACAGCGGCGGCCACGCGCGCGAGCGTGTACACGCCTTCGGGGTGCACCGCGAAGGCGTGCACCGCGCCGTGGGCGCCCCCGTAGGCGATCGCGAACAGGGCGTGCAGCAGGTACGTGTACGCGGGCGGGTTGGCGAAGTAGTGGGGGTTGAGCGTGCCGCGAGCGAACATCTCGATCGCGTGCGGCACGAAGTGGTCGGCCTCGTCGGCGTTGTACGCGTACGGCAGCCCCTGGCGCACGCCCCACAGGCGCAGGCCGAGGCCGCCGAGCAGCACCGCCGCGAGCCCCGCCCACGCCCAGCGCCGCTCAGCAGTTGGCATACACCGCGTAGAAGCGACTGGTGTAGATGCGCTTGAAGCCCGGCTGCGGGATCTGGTCGCTGGGCTCGTCGCCGACGTCCACGATCGCGTCCACGAACACGGCGGTGCCCAGCGGGTACACGGCCACGCTGCCCGCGCGGATGCGGCGTTCCAGAGAGAGGTCGCCGTGTTCGGCGTCCGCGCGCGTCTGGCTGCGCGCGAGGATGTCGCGCTGGCCCACGCTGTCGAGGATCCAGCGCGCGTCGGGGATCAGCTTGTTGTCGGGCACGCTCACCAGCGGGCAGCGCTTCAGCTCGGCGGCCACCGCGGGGCTGCGCAGCGCGACCGCGAGGCCCTTGTGGAAGTCCTCGTGCTCGGCCATCGTCGTGCGCAGGCCGCTCAGGCTGATCGTTTTGGCGGCGGACAGCGCGCCGTAGGCGACGAACACGATCGCCGCCGCGATCCACGCGCGCCGCAGCAGCGATCCCCGCTCGAGCATCGCCCAGCCGCCGACGGTGACCGCGCAGAACGGCAGCAGCGCGGTCGCGCTGCCCAGCAGGTAGCGGTCGACCACCGACGCGCCGGCGGCGCCCTCGGCCACGTACACGCCGAGCAGCACCAGGAACGCCGCCAGCGGCGCCGCCGTGCGGCGCGGCGCCATCAGCACCGCGAGCACGATGCCGATCAGGCCGCCCACCAGCACCGGCAGGTGGTCGATGCGCACGCCGTAACTCCACACCGACGCGAGCACGCTGCCGAACCCCTGCGTGCGTTCCAGTTCCGCCGCCAGCCCCGCGGTCGCGCTGAGCGAGTGCAGCGGGTTGCCGGTCACGATCGCGTCCAGCGCCACCCACACCACGGGGCCGATCGCCGCGAGCGCCAGGTAGCGCACGCGCGCACGGTTCTCCGCGCGCCACGAGCACCACAGCCAGTACGCGCCGCTCAGCACCCACGCGTCCGGGCGCAGCAGGCCCGCGGCCGCCAGCAGCACGAACACCGCCGCGCCCCTGCGCGGGCGCTGCGCCTCCAGCGCGACCGCCCACACCACCAAGGCCACGTAGGTGATGTCCAGGTAGCCCTGCGCGGCGAGGTTCTCCACGAAGAAGCGGCTCAGCAGCAGCAGCGCCGCCACGAGCCCCACCACCGGGCCGAAGCACACGCGCCCGAGCCGGTACATGCCGGCGACCGCCGCCACGAACGACAGGATCGAGCCGAGCACCATCAGCCGCGCGCCGCCCTGGCCGAAGATCGAGCACAGCACCCCGAACGCGATCGCCAGCGGGTGCTCTGTCGGCGCGCGGTACACGTCGAAGTCCGGCAGGTGCAGGTGCAGCAGGTCGCGGCCCCACAGCAGCGCGTAGAAGGAGTCGTAGGTGGGGTAGGTGGGGTAGGCGAAGTAGCCGATCAGCGCCCCCGCCAGCAGCGCCGCGAAGCCCAGCCGCGCCCACGTTCGGGGCGCCACCGCGGGCAGGCGGCCGCGGCGGCCGGTCAGCCGGATCGAGCCCGAGCGCCGCCGGGTGAGCATCGCGCCTTCCATCTTGCGTCGAGTTGGGACACTAACCTGATCGCCGTGAAGCTCATCATCCAGATCCCCTGCTTTAACGAGGCGCAGCAGCTGCCGCAGACCCTCGCGGACCTGCCGCGGCAGCTGCCGGGCTTCGACGAGGTGCAGTGGCTGGTCATAGACGACGGCTCCAGCGACGAGACGGTGGCGGTGGCGCGCGCGCACGGCGTCGACCACCTGGTGCGCCTGACCAACAACAAGGGCCTCGCCGCCGCCTTCCAGGCTGGCATCGACACGGCGCTGAAGCTCGGCGCCGACGTGATCGTGAACACCGACGCCGACAACCAGTACTGCGGCGCGGACGTGGCCAAGCTCGTGCGCCCGATCCTGGACGGGCACGCGGACATGGTCGTGGGCGACCGCGAGGTCGGCGGCATCGAGCACTTCTCGCCGCTGAAGAAGATCCTCCAGCGCCTCGGCTCGTGGGTCGTGCGCCAGGCGTCCTCCACGTCGGTGCCCGACACGACCTCCGGCTTTCGCGCGTACAACCGCGAGGCCGCCATCCAGATGATGGTGGTGTCCAAGTTCACCTACACGCTCGAGACGATCATCCAGGCCGGCAAGCTGCTCGTCGCCGTCGAGCACGTCCCGATCAGGACCAACCCCAAGACGCGCGAGTCGCGCCTGTTCCCCTCGATGGGCGCGTACGTGCGGCGCAACGCGATCTCGGTCTTCCGCATCTACGCCCAGTACGAGCCGCTGCGCGTGTTCTGGAGCCTCGCGCTGGTGATCGGCCTGGCGGCCGTGGGGGTGTGGATCCGCTTCGTGGTCGCCTACGCGGAAGGCAACGGCAAGGGTCACGTGCAGTCGCTGATCCTCGGCGCGGTGCTGTTCATCGCCGCGGTCGTGCTGTGGGCGCTCGGCGTGATCGGCGACCTGCTGGCCGCGCAGCGGGTGATGACGCAGCGCACGTTCGAGCGGGTGCGCCGCATCGAGCTGCAGCTGGGCGTGGAGCCCTCGCACTACGAAGCGAACGCCGCGCCCGCCGGGCGGCTGTCCTCCCCGACCGGCTCGGCCGACGCCGGCGACGCGGTCGCGGCGGCGGAGACGGTGCGGTTGAGAGCGCACGTGCCATGAGCGGGGGCGTGACCGTCTCCGAGGACGGCGTCGTCACCGGCAACACCTACGACAAGTACGGCTCGGGCAACCCGCTCGTGCGCCGCCTGATGGCGGGCTTCGAGCGCGACCTCGACGACCTGCTCGCGCGCTGCGCGCCCAGCTCGGTGCTGGACGTGGGCTGCGGCGAGGGGGTGCTCGTCCACCGCTGGGCGCAGCGGATGCGCGACTGCCGGGTGGTGGGCGTCGACCTGCGCGAGGCCTCGATCCAGGCCGGCTGGCGCCAGCGCCAGGCGCCCAACCTGGAGTACCGCGTGATGGAGGGCGAGGACCTGCCGTTCGCGGCCGACGAGTTCGAGCTTGCGAGCGCGATCGAGGTGCTCGAGCACGTGCCCGACCCCGAGCGCACGCTGCGCGAGATGGCCCGCTGCGCGCGGCGGCACCTGCTGGTGTCGGTGCCGCGCGAGCCGCTGTGGCGGATGCTCAACCTCGCGCGCGGCGCGTACTGGCCGTCGCTCGGCAACACCCCCGGTCATCTCAACCACTGGTCCGCGCGATCGTTCGCGAGGCTGCTCTCGCGCCACGGCGAGATCGTCGAGCTGCGCTCGCCGCTGCCCTGGACGATGTTGCTTGTCCGCCTCTAGCGCGAGCCGCTCCTACGGGCGCGGGGCGCGCATCCTGTCGATTGGCATCGCCTCGACGGGCCTGCTGACGTTCGCGTACTTCTCGATCGCCAGCCACGTGCTCGGCGCCAGCCCCGCCAAGCGCATCGACGTGCTGTGGTCTGTGATGTTCGTGATCATCTCGGTGATCTACCGGCCGATCGAACAGCTGCTGTCGCGCACGATCGCCGAACGCCGCGCGCACGGGCGCGAGCAGCACACGCTGCGGGTGCCGATGCTGATCCAGGCGAGCTTCGCGCTGGTGTTCCTCGCGGTCGCGCTCGCGCTGCGCCACGAGCTGGTGCACCGCGTGTTCGAACGCGACCGCGCGCTGTACTGGATCCTGGTGGTGGGCACGCTCGCGTACGCCGCCAGCTACTTCGCGCGCGGCTGGCTGGCCGGGCACCAGCGTTTCGGCCTGTTCGGCGGGCTCGTGTTCATGGAGGCGACCTCGCGCATCTGCTTCGCGCTGGCGGTGGCCGTGGGCATCGCCAGCGGCGAGAACACGGTCGCCGTGGGCATCGCCGCCGCGCCGTTCGTGTCGCTGGTGGTGGTGCCTGCGGCGTTCGCGCGCCGTCGGGGAGAACGCGCTGCCGCGCACCACACCGAGCCGCCCCTGGAGGCGGCGCTCGCGGGCTCGGCGGGCGGGCCGGCGGACGCGGCGATCCTCGTCGAGGAGGTGGACGAGGCGGAGGCGCAGGCGCAGGCCGAGCTGTCGCTGCGGCGCGGCGGCGGCTTCGCGGTGTGGGTGTCGAGCATCATGCTGTCCGAGCAGACGCTGCTGAACGCGGCCGTGCTGACAGTCGATGCGACCTCCAGCAAGCGCGCGCTGGCGGGGATCGTCTTCAACGTGCTGCTGATCGCGCGCGCCCCGCTGCAGCTGTTCCAGGCGATCCAGACCTCGCTGCTGCCGCACCTGACGGGCCTGGAGGCGACGGCGGGGCACGCGGCGTTCGCCCGCGCGATCCGGCTGACGATCCTCGCGATCGCGGCGTTCGCGGCGGCGGTCGCGCTGGGGCTGCTGGTCGTCGGCCCGTTCGCGCTCAGGCACGTGTTCTTCGGCCAGCACTACAGCTACGGCCGCTTCGGCCTGGCGCTGATCGGTGTCGGCATGGGGCTCCACCTCATTTCCGGCGCGCTCAACCAGGCGGCGCTCGCGCGCGACCGCGCGCGAGCGGCGGCCGGCTGCTGGATGCTGGCGGCGGCGCTGTTCCTCGCGTGGATGCTCACGCCGGCCGTGCACGACCAGCTGCTGCGCGCGGAGATCGGGTACGCGGGCGCCACCGCGGTGCTCGCCGCGGCGCTGGCTGCGCTGTACCGTCGCGGCGGCGCCGCTCAGTCGGCGTCGATCGAGCGCGCGATCGCCCGGTAGGCCTCGCCGGGGTCGTGCGCGGTGAAGATCGCGGAACCGGCCACGAACACGTTGGCGCCGGCCTCGCGGCAGGCGGGGGCGGTCGACGGGTCGACGCCGCCGTCGACCTCGACGGCCACGTCCGCGCCCACGAGCGCGCGCACGCGCGGCAGCTTGTCGAGCGAGTGCGCGATGAACGCCTGGCCGCCCCAGCCGGGGTTCACGGTCATGCACAGCGCCATGTCGATCGCTTCGGTCACCTCCGCGAGCGCCCCCACGGCGGTGCCGGGGTTGATCGCGAGGCCGACGCCGGCGCCGCTCTCGCGGATCAGGTTGGCGGTGTAGGCGACGTGCGGGGTGGCCTCCGCGTGGAAGGTGACGGAGTCGGCGCCCGCCTGCACGAAGTCGGCGACGTGGCGCTCGGGGCGCTCGATCATCAGGTGCACGTCGAGCATCGCCCCCGCTTCCTTCGCCGTCTCCGCGAGCGCGGCCACGACCAGCGAGCCGATCGTGATCGGCGGCACGAAATGCCCGTCCATCACGTCCACGTGGATCACGCGCGCGCCCGCCGCCAGCACCTCGCCCACCTGCTCGCGCAGGCGCCCGAAGTCGGCGGACAGGATCGACGGCGCCACGCGCACGCCGCGCAGCAGCTCGCGCGCCCGCACGGGCGTGGGCGCCGCGTCACTCATGCCCATCGTTCACTTTGTGCTCCCTGTATAACGATTGCTGTACACCGGGCGCAAAACAAAACAGTCATACGGCCTGCAGCATCGAGTCCCCGCACGCGTTGCACTTGAGGATCGCGGTGGAGGACATCCTCACGATCGTGGAGTGCTCGCCGCAGTTGGGGCACACGGAGGTCAGCTCGAAGCGGTGCAGGCAGTACACGCAGCGGTAGCGGCCGGGGAGGTTGGTGGGGCGAAGCCACGGCTCGCCGCAGTTCGGGCACTGCGGCCCGAGGTCGATCGCGGGCTTGGCGGCCGCCTCGCGCTCGCCCTCCATCTCAACCCCTCCTCATGCGCGCGATGAAGAACCCGGCCGTGCGATCCCGGTGGGGCAGCGTCAGCAGCGCGCCCGGCGCGCCGGCGTCCTGGAGCCCGGCGAGACCGGGGGGCGCGTCGAGGCCGAATTGCGGGTGGGAGTCCAGGAAGGCGGCGATCAGACGCTCGTTCTCAGTAGGGGAGATCGTGCAAGTAGAGTAGACAAGCACGCCTCCCGGACGGACGGCGCGGGCGCCTGCGGCGAG
>Ga0335075_10008714_pt1 | contig 15529 bp, 11 predicted proteins | sample Lox_Sample_24_FD_206723 | JGI IMG/M metagenome (GOLD analysis project Ga0335075, IMG submission 206723) | Soil microbial communities from Loxahatchee National Wildlife Refuge, Florida, United States - Lox_Sample_2.4 | ecosystem: Environmental > Terrestrial > Soil > Wetlands | place: USA... | reverse complement strand
GCGCTGCCATGCGTCCGCCGCGTCCTCGGGCTGGTACGACATCCCGGTCACCTTGGTGAACACAGCCATCGGCCCAGTTGCCTTCGACATGAACCGGTGGCCCGATCCCGGGTAGACATGCACGTCGTGCGGGACGTCGAGGACGGCCAGCGCGCGCTGCAGGCGTTCCGGGTGAGCAGTGCCCATCGGGTCGCGACCGCCGAAGCTGCCCACGATGGGGCAGGCGCCTGCCAGCACCTGCTCCGCGTCCTTCGGCACATCTCCGTAGTTCACCGCGGCAACGTCGAAACCTGGCCGCGGCGCGCACAGAAGGGCAAAACCACCGCCCAGGCAGAATCCGATCACGCCGGTCTTGCCGGTGCAGTCGGGCCGCTCCGCGAGAAAGGCACGGGCGCCGTCGAGCGCCTCGAACGCCGGACCGTGGCCCGCGCGCAGCTGCTGGAACGCGCTCCGGATGCACCGGATCCAGAGTTTGCCGTCGAACAGGTCAGGTGCGAGCGCGAGGTAGCCGTGTGCGGCGAGTTCGTCGGCCTTACCGCGGATATCGTCGGTCAGGCCGAACGCCTCGTGGATCACCACGACTCCCGGCCACGGGCCAGCCTGGCCGGCAGTACCGGAGTCCCTGCCCGGCACGGAGAGGTAGCCGGGCCAGGTCTTGCCAGCGGCCTGGAACGTGATGTCGGGCATACCGCAACGATGTCACACATCACACGCGGCTGCTGCCGACCGGGCCGCGCGCCGCTGAAAGCTTAAGGGCGGCCCGCTCCCAGCCGGCCCGCTACCGGCCGGCGCGTTCCCGGCACAGGCGCAGCACGTTGGCGATGACCTGATGGCCGGCGCGGCCGCCCATGCTGAGGATCGACTCCGGGTGGAACTGCACGGCCCACCGGCCCCTGGCAGGGTCCTCGATCGCCATCACCACACCGTCCGGTGTGACTGCTGTGACGTCGAACCCTCCGGTTACCTGCTCGGGCCGCGCGTGCAGCGAGTGATACCTTGCGGCCGTGAACTGCTCAGGCAGCCCGGCGAGCAGTGCGCCGCCGAGCACCTGAACATGTCCCGGCTTGCCGTGCACGGGCGTGTCCAGCAGCCTGAGCGAGCCGCCCGCGTGCTCCACCATGGCCTGCAGGCCGAGGCAGACGCCGAACGCGGGCAGCTTCCGCTCGTCCAGCGCGGACAGCAGCTTGTCGCAGTCGAAGTCGGCCGGGCAGCCCGGTCCGGGTGACAGCACCACGAGGTCGGGCGCGTACTCGTCCAGCAGGGCCAGGTCAAAGCCCGCGCGCAGAGTGACGACGTCCGCGCCCTCCTCGCGGAAGTAACCGGCCAGCGTGTGGACGAACGAGTCCTGGTGATCGACCAGGAGGACCGCGAGCCTGTCGACGGGCGCCGGCGGCGGGGTGCTGCGTTCCCGGCCTGAAGTGTTATTGCCTGCATCAGCTTCGGCCAGCGTCTCCAGCAGGGCGCGCGCTTTGAGTGCCGTCTCCCTTTCTTCCTCCGCCGGATCGGAGTCGAACAGCAGCGTGGCGCCCACCCGCACCGCCGCATTGCCGCCGGTGATATGCGCGGTCCGGAGCGTCAGGCCGGTGTTCATGCTGCCGTCGAAGCCGATCATGCCGACGGCGCCGCCGTACCAGCGGCGGGGCGTGGCCTCGTGGTCCTCGATGAACTGCATGGCCCAGCTCTTCGGGGCGCCAGTGACGGTGACCGCCCACATGTGGGTCAGGAACGCGTCGAGCGCGTCGAAGCCGGGCCGGAGCGTGCCCTCGACGTGGTCGACGGTGTGGATCAGGCGGCTGTACAGCTCGATCTGGCGGCGGCCGATGACCCTGATGCTGCCAGGCACGCAGATCCGCGACTTGTCGTTGCGGTCCACGTCCGTGCACATGGTCAGCTCCGACTCTTCCTTGGCCGAGTTGAGTAGCGTGCGGATCTGCTCGGCGTCCTCCAGCGGAGTTGCGCCACGGGCGATCGTGCCCGAAATCGGGCAGGTCTCGACCCGGTTCCCGGTGACTCGCACGTACATCTCCGGCGACGCACCGACCAGGTACTCATCCTCGCCGAGGTTCAGGAAGAACTCATACGGTGCCGGGTTCCGCTGGCACAGCCGCTCGAAGAATGCGGCCGGGGACGCGCACCGGGCGTGGAAGGTGTGGCCGGGCACGACCTCGAACAGGTCGCCGCGGGCGAACTTCTCCCGCGCCACCGCCACGATCTCCGCATAGCTGCCAGGGACGGGATCGGCAGGAAGGTCTTTACGGGCGGAAACGTGGCCGTCCGGCGTGCTGCCACTCGCCAGCTCGCGGCCGCCGGCTGACAGGTCCGTCCTCGCCATGCCGCTTGTCGTGCCTGCGGCCGTGTCGAAGTCGTAGCAGAACCTGGTCGCGGTTTCCCGCTTGCGGTCCACCACGAAGACCTGGTCGGGCAGGTGCAGGACCAGGTCCCGGCTGGCCGCGTCGCGGCTGATCCGCTGCCGCACCGGCTCGAACTGGAAGGCCAGGTCATAGCCGAACGCCCCGTACAGCCCCAGGTGCTCGTCCTGCACGGCGGCCGCCGGGTCCGGCCGGAAGGCCGCGATGATCTCCCGGAGGGCAGAGAACACAGTGGGCCTGCGACTCCGCTGTTCCTCGGTGAAGGTCTCGTCGCTCTCCGGGATGATCACCTCGACCTGCCGCCGGCGCTGGCCGGGGCTCGTGAAGCTGGCCGGGCCAGTGCCGCTGGGGTCAGTGCCGTCGGGGTCAGTGCCGTCGGGGTCAGTGCCGTCGGGGCCGGTGCCTGCCGCGCGCTGAAGCGCGGTGCCTGCCGCGCGCTGAAGCGCGGTGCCTGCCGCGCGCTGAAGCGCGGTGGCGATCACCGGCAGCAGGACCTCGCCGCGCTGGTTCAGCGCGGTGGCGCTGACCCGGCGGCCGCGGGCGACGATCTGGACCGGCGGGTCGATATAGGCCATGTGCCAGCGGCTGTACCGGCCGGGGTACTCCATGCCCGAGCTGAGCACGCCGCCCGGCCTCCGCTCGACGAGCAGCGTGATCTCGTCGAGGTCAGCCGGGTCGAACGCCTCCGCCGTCCGGGAAACGCGTACGCCGCCCCCGGTCCAGTACGTGATCGTTTCACTGGTATCAGCCATTTGGGCCTCGCAGGGTATCGAGCCCGGCGGAGCGGCCGACCGAGCAAAAAAAGGCGGCCGCCGTGCCGGGCGGTCGCCTTGTATCCGGTCTGCTTGCGCGCGAACCTGGCACCGCCTACTGGCGGCGCCACCAGCCCTCGGTGTGAAGTCGGTCAGCGCGCACGGGCAGAGCTTAGCCGGGGCAGAGCCAGCGCGCTAGTCCGGCCCGGGCAGGCCGGGCACCCGGTCTCCGCAGGTAAGACCCCGGCCGGCCGGCACGCTAATCGAGGGACCAGCGCTAGTCGAGGAGCCGGACACCGCCCTCGGTGGCTAGCCACCGGGGGATTCGAGGATCTTCGCTGCGCGCGCAGGCTGGTGACAGGAGCCGTGGTCCAGGGCTCATCCAGACCACCCACAACACCGCCAACTTTCCTACCGGGGAAGGAAATGGGTGAGAACGCCATGACAGCAGAAAGCAGCGCCGACGACCGGGCGCGTGTCGCAGTGGTAACCGGCGGGACAGGCGGCATGGGCCGGGTCATCGCCGGAAGGCTCGCTGCCGACGGGTTCAACGTGGCCATCGCCTACGCCGGTCATAAGGAAGAAGCCGACGCGACGGTGACCGAGATCGAGCGGCGCGGGCGCCGGAGTGCGGCAGTTGAGGTCGACATCGCGGATGAAACGGCCGTAGCCGGGCTTTTCGCCGCCGTCGAGGATAGCTTCGGGCATGTCGACGTGGTGGTTAACACGGCCGGCATCAACCGTCCCGGTGCGCTGGTTGACCTTGAGCTGAGCGACTTCGATGCGATTCACCGGGTTAACGTGCGCGGCACGTTCGTTATCAACCAGCAGGCCGCCCGGCGCCTGCGCCGTGGTGGCGCGATTGTCAACGTGTCCACCAGCATGGTGCGGGCAGCACCACCAGAACTCAGCGCGTACGCGGCGTCGAAGTCGGCCGTCGACACGCTCACTCGCATCCTGGCTAAGGAACTGCGCGGTCGCGATATCACCGTCAACGCCGTGGCACCGGGCCCCACTGCCACTCCCGCGTTTCTTGCCAGCACTCCAGCGCAGGAGCAGAAAGAGCTGGCAGCGCTGCCCCCGCTGGAGCGGCTCGGCAGTCCCGACGATGTAGCGGGTGTCGTGTCCTTCCTCGTAGGTCCGAGCGGGCGGTGGGTGAACGGTCAGGTCGTCTACGCGAACGGCGGTTTCGTCTGATCATGGCCAGCGAACACTACGACGTCCTAGTGGTCGGCAGCGGGCCCGGCGGCGCGACCACGGCAGCGAGGGTCGCCGAGACGGGCAAGCGCGTGCTGCTGGTCGAGCGGGGCGACTATCTGCCGCGAGAGCGGGACAACTGGGACTCGCACGCGGTATTCGGTGCCGGGAAATACACCGCCGACGAGACGTTCTACGACCTGCATGAGCGGCCGTTCCGGCCCGAGCTGCACTACTGCGTGGGCGGCAACTCGAAAGTGTATGGCGCGGCGCTGCTCCGGCTGCTGCCAGCAGACTTTGCTGACGTTCGGCATCCGAATGGTGTCGCACCGGCCTGGCCGCTGAGCTATGCGGACATGGAGCCGTACTACGTGCGGGCCGAGCACCTGTTCTGGGTGCACGGCAAGCATGGCGAGGATCCGTTCGCTGGCGCCGCCAGCCAGGAGTACCGGTACCCGGCAGTCCAGCATGAGCCCCGGATCCAGGAACTGTCAGACGGGCTGGAGAAACTCGGCCTGCATCCGTTTCACATGCCGCTCGGCCTGCAGCTCGATCAGGACGCGCAGGGCCGGCCAACCGCTGACTCACCGTGCATACGGTGCGACCGCATCGACGGTTTCCCCTGCCTGCTGGGCGCGAAGGCGGACGCCGAGCGGGCGGTGATCCGCCCGGCCCTGGCCCGGTATCCCAACCTGACGCTGATGACCAGGACCACCGTCGAGCGGCTGGTGACCGATGCGACCGGCCGCTTCGTCACGGGCGCCGAGGTGACTCTCCCGGACGGCTCTCCGCATACGTTCAGCGCGGACATTGTCGTGCTGTCCGCCGGGGCGATCCTGTCAGCCGTGCTGCTGCTGAAATCGGCCACCGATAAGCACCCGCACGGCCTGGCAAATTCGTCGGACATGGTCGGCCGGAATTACATGCGGCACAACAATCTCGCGCTGATCGCGTTCTCCCGGGAGCCGAACCCGACGGTGTTTCAGAAGACCCTGTCGCTCAACGACTTTTATCTGGCAGGCGAGCACTGGGACTACCCGATGGGGAACATCCAGATGCTTGGCAAGTCCGATGACTGGCAGATCCGGGGAGCGGCGCCACACGGTCTCGGTTCGGCACCGTCCGCGCCGTTTGGCGAGGTCGCCAGCCACTCGCTGGACTTCTGGCTGTCGAGCGAGGACCTCCCGCTGCGGGAGAGCAGAGTCACGCTCCGGCGCGACGGCGCGATCCGGCTCGCACTGCAGCCCGGCAACAACACCGAAGCCCTGACCCGGCTCCGCAAGACGTTTCAGCGAATGCTCACGCAACTGGGCATGGCGGAGATGACCTTCGCCCGGAGCCTCTACCTGCACAAGGCTTTCGATGCCGCGGCCACGGCACACCAGGCGGGCACGGCACGGTTCGGCACCGACCCGGCGACATCGGTCCTCGACGTCAACTGCAGGGCGAACGACCTCGACAACCTGTACGTGGTGGATGGCGGCTTCATGCCATCCATCGGCGCCGTGAACCCCACGCTCACGATCATCGCGAACGCACTCCGCGTCGCCGACCACATCGCTGAGCGCACCGGAGCGACGACGGCGTCGCAGCCCGCGGTCGCCGGCGCGTACTCGCTCCAGCATCCGCAGAGCCCGTGAAAGAGCTATCCCGGATGCCGAAGATCGAGGACTACGCCCTCCTCGGAGACTTGCACACCGCGGCCCTGGTTAGCACCGCCGGCTCGGTCGACTGGCTCTGCCTGCCCCGGTTCGACTCGCCCGCCGTGTTCGCTGCCCTGCTGCACAACGAATCGGCAGGACACTGGACGCTTGCTCCGCCAGCCGGCGCGCGCTGCACGGCCCGGCGTTACGCGAGCAACACCCTGATCCTCGAGACGGACTGGGCGACCGGGACGGGCACAGTCCGGGTCATCGACTTCATGCCACCCCGAGCGCGCACGCCGCATCTGATTCGCATCGCAGTCGGCCTGAGCGGTGAGGTCGCGATGCGATCCACGCTTCGGCTGCGATTCGACTACGGTCGCGTCGTTCCCTGGGTCAGAGCAGAGCGAACCCAGATCCACGCGATCGCCGGCCCAGACCTCGTCCGGCTGCTGTCGGCGGTTCCGCTGAGCGCAGATCAGCCGGAGACTCTCGCGGACTTCACGATCCGCGCAGGCGAGCGGATCGCGTTCGCAATGTCGTGGGCGCCCAGTCACGACCCTGACATGGAGGACGTGGAGGCCGAGCAGGCCCTGGCGGCAACGGCGGGCTTCTGGACCGAGTGGTGCGCCGGCGCCAGCTATCACCCGGGCCCGTACGGCATGGCCGTCGACCGGTCCCTGATCACTCTCAAGGCGCTGACCTACGAGCCGACTGGCGGCATCGTCGCCGCGCCCACAACGTCGCTGCCGGAGGAACTCGGCGGGGTTCGTAACTGGGACTACCGGTACTGCTGGCTCAGGGACGCCACCTATACCCTGCAGGCTCTGCTGGCCGCCGGGTACAGGTCCGAGGCCGGCGCGTGGCGAGACTGGCTGCTGCGTTCCATCGCCGGCCAGCCAGAGGCACTGCAGATCCTCTACAGCATCGACGGAACACGCCGGCTCCCGGAAGCCGAGCTGGGCTGGCTCGACGGCTATGAGGGCAGCAGCCCGGTCCGCACCGGCAACGCCGCCTCGGAGCAGCTGCAGCTGGACGTCTGGGGCGAGACGCTGGACGCCCTGTTCCTCGCGAGGGAGGCGGGCCTGCCCGCCGATCCTGACGCCTGGGCGCTTCAGGTCGCGCTGATGGATCACCTTGAGTCGGCCTGGCAGCAGCCAGACAACGGGCTGTGGGAGGTGCGCGGCGAGCAGCAGCACTTTACCCACTCCAAGATCATGGCGTGGGCGGCTGCGGACCGGATGGCACGGTCAGTACGCTCGCACGGCCTGCCGGGCCCGGTCCTGCGGTGGGAGCAGCTTCGTGAGCTGATCCATCACGACGTGATCACGCACGCGTTCGACGCCGGGCGCAACACCTTCACTCAGGCATACGGCTCGCCCGCTCTGGACGCGAGCCTGCTGCTGATCCCGCGCGTTGGCTTCCTCCCTGCCACTGACCCTCGCGTTGTCGGCACGATCAGCGCTATCCGCCGTGAACTGACCGAGGACGGCCTCGTCCGGCGCTATCAGACCAGGCAGACCGGCGACGGCATCAAAGGCAGCGAGGGCCTTTTCATCGCCTGCTCGTTCTGGCTCGTGGACGCGCTGCACGCATCCGGGCAGCAGCAGGATGCGATCAGCCTGTTCGAGCGCCTCCTCACGGTGCGCAACGACGTCGGCCTGCTGAGCGAGGAGTGGGACCCGGTCGCCCAGCGCCAGCTCGGCAATACTCCGCAGGCATTCAGCCACTTCGGGCTCGTGGTCAGTGCCCTCCAGCTGCACATGCAGGGGCCAGCCCGCAGCGACAACCCGATGATGCGGCGAGGCGGTGACGCGTGACGAGCATGCAGGAGGTGAGGATCGACCGGATCACCATGATCGTGTCGGACCTTGACCGGGCAGAGGATGACTACGTCGCGGCCTTCGGCTGCCATGTCGAACGGCGCGACGCCATCGAGCGTGCGCTGACCAGCGTTCTTGGCATCCCGTCGGCCAGCGGACGGCGGTCATTGCTGCGGCTCGGCCGCGAGCGAATCGAGTTGCTTGAGTTCACCGACTCGATGGGACGTCGGTACCCCTGTGACAGCACGAGCACCGATATCTGGTTCCAGCACATGGCGATCGTGGTAGCAGACATGGCCGCCGCGCATCACCGTGTCATGGCGCATCCGCGGTTCAGGCCGATCAGCCGAGCCGGCCCGGTACGGCTGCCAGCAGAGTCGGGTGGCGCGACGGCGTTCAAGTTTCGCGATCATGACGGCCATCCGCTCGAGCTGATCGCCTTTCCGCGGACGCGCGCCCCGGACGAGTGGCGTCTGGCTGGCGGCGCTCGTTCCGCTGGCAGCACTCGTTCCGCTCGGAGCGCTGGCCTCTTTCTCGGCGTAGATCACACCGCCATTGGCATCAGCGACTCCGCCGTCAGCACGAGATTCTTCAGCTCTGTCTTCGGGTTCCGTGCCGGGCCTGTCACGGAGAACGACGGACCGGAGCAGGCCGACCTGGACGACGTCGACGATGTGAAGGTCAGCGTCATCCCGCTCGCCCGCGACCGGCCGGCACCACGGATGGAGCTGCTGCACTACCACGTCGGCACACGCAGGCCGATCCCCGCCGATGCCGCCAGCGACGACATCGCGGCTACGCACTCCGTCGTCCACGTCGCCTCACTCGGCGCCACAGCCGAGGCACTCGCGCGATGCGGTGCGCCGCTGTCCAGCGCGGACCTTATGACCCTGCATGGCGACGTGCCTGCGGCGCTGGTGTCAGGACCGGACGGGCACCGGTTCCTAGTCGAAGAGCGCACGCCGATGGCAGCGCGCGCATGAGTCAGGTGACCGTCACGCTGGCGGCGCAGAATGGGTGGCACTGGAAGGAATGGCTGGCCGAGGGCGCCGGAACTGCGATCCTTCTGCTCGCGGTCGTCACCGCCAAGGATCTGGCCGTGCGCGCCGGACCGCCCGCCAGCAGCCCTCCGCTTCGCAATGTGATCGTCGCCCTGGCCGCCAGCGCAGTGGTTGGAGTCGTGGCTGTGAGCGCGATGGGCCGACGGTCCGGGGCGCACCTGAACCCCGCGCTGACCTTCGGCCTCTGGCTTCAGCGCACCGTCTCGTCCGCGGATCTCGCCGGCTACTGCACTGCCCAGTTCGCCGGTGCGCTGCTCGGAGTAACACTGGCAAGGCTGTGGGGCCCGACTGTCAGCCGGGCGCCTGTCGACTGGGCGGTGACCAGACCTGCGCCATCGGTTCCTCAGCCGGCTGCGGCCTGCCTGGAGGGTGCCGCGACTCTGGTGCAGCTCAGCGTGGTGTTCTTCCTGCTCAGCAGCCGACGGCGGCACCAGTGGACCCCGGCCGCTGCCGCCGCCATCCTTGCCGTCGCCATCGTGGTGCTGGCGCCCATCAGCGGTGCCGCACTTAACCCGGCACGGGGACTCGCGCCTGACTTCCTGGCAGGCGCGTACCCAGGGGTATGGATCTACCTGGCGGCTCCCATGCTGGGAGCTGCACTGGCTGCCCAGGCACTCAGAGTCAGCCGGCGCCGGCCCGTTACCGGAAAACTCCGCCACGACCCGTCCGTCGAGTGCCACATGCGCTGTACTCTGCCCGGCCCGCCGGGGCATGGGTCGGACCAGGCCGAGGACGGCCGCCAGGATCGGTGCACCAGGTGGTTAGCGCACCGCCCGGCCGGGGTTCTTGCGTCCGGACTGGGTGCCGGGTTTCCGCGGCCGGACGGTGTGGTGGTCAGAGGGCGACGATGCCTTCGCCGCCGACTGCGCCTGGGACGGTGACCGAGCCGGTCTCGGTCAGGGAGCCGCCGGGACTGATGCGGTAGGCGTCGAGGTTGCCGGGACCGCCGGCCTGCCCGTACAGGTACCGGCCGTCGGCCGAGGCAGCGGCATCGACGGTGCCGGCGTCGGTGGGCGTGCTGCCGAGCAGGGTGACGGCGCCGTCTGGCTGGGTGCTCAGTGCGGACTCGGTGCCGCTGCCGGCATTGGAGGCGTACAGCGTGCCGCCCGGCGAGGCGGTGATCCAGCAGGTGGCGACCTGGCCGGTGGCCGCGCTGCCGAGCTGGGTCAGCGCGTCGTCCGGGGCGATGCTGAAGGTAGCGATGGTGTCGGTGCCGGTCTCGGCGAGCGCCAGATGCCCGTACTGGTCGAAGGTGAACCCGAACGGCACGGCGCCGGGCAGCGAGGTGATCGCCGGCTGGGCGGACAGGCCGAACGGCCCGGCCTGGAAGACCTCGACGGTGTTGGCCGCGCCCTTGGTCGTGATGACCAGGTGCGCCCCGTCCGGGGTGAAGCCGATCTGGCCGGGCGTGCCGGTGAAGACCGTGGCTGCCGTCGTGCCCAGGCCGAGATCCCGGTCCCTGGACGGTACCGGGATCAGGTAGCCGCCAGCCTGGACGAAGCCCGCCACCGCGCCGCCGCCCTGCGCATTCAGCACGTACACCTGGCTGCCGCGGACGGCGATGCTGACCGGGAACTGCCCGCCCGAGCCGATCACCTGGCTGCGGGTCATGAGGTGAGTTGGACACCTGGCCGGCGTCTGCCCGGGCATGAGTTCTTACCAGCCCCCGCACATAAGCCGCGCGCCAGAGGTGGCCGGTATCATGACCCTGTGCACCTTGCCAGGTCAGCGCCCCGCGAACTCGACGAAGAGTCAGCAAACTGGCTGCGCCGTCTGGTCAGCGCAGAGCCAGCCGAGCGGCAGCCCGCGGAGCGGGAACTCCATGAGACGCTTGTCCGCGTCGCCAGGTCGGAGGTCCGCAGGCGGTCCGCCAGCACAGCGGTGACCGGCCTGGAACTCGACGATGTGGCTCACCAGGCAGCCGACGATGCGATGCTCGCCATCCTGGCCAAGCTCACCGAGTTCCGCGGCGAGAGCCGCTTCACCACCTGGGCCTACAGGTTCGTCATCCTTGAGGTCTCCAGCAAGCTCGGCCGCCACTACTGGCGGAACCCGCCAGTACCGCTCGACGCCGTGCAGTGGGAGCGGCTCCCAGACCGGCTCGGCCTTGACCCGCAACAGCACGCCGAGACCACCGGCATCATCGCCGAGATACGGCACGTTGTTGACACCGAACTGACCGCCCATCAGCGGCGAGTCTTCATCGCCATCGTGGTCGACGGGATACCCCTGAACGCGCTGGCCGACAAGCTGGGCCTGCAGCGCAACGCGATCTATCAGGTGATCTTCGACGCCAGGCGCAAGCTCCGGCGGGCGCTAGTCGCCAGCGGCTACCTGGAGGAACGGGGCGTCAGGCAGCTATGAACGACCACGACACACTTGAGCGGTTCCTGGAAGCAGACCCGCGCGATGTCGGCTGTGACGAAGCGATGTCCGTGCTGCACATCTACGTCGATCTGGTGGCCGCCGGGCTGGACGCGGCCGACCGCTACCCCGGTGTTGCCGCCCATCTCGCGGGCTGCGGCCCGTGCGGCGTCGACTTCGCCGGGCTCCTCGCAGCTGTCACGAGCGAACCAGACTGACGTACCGTTTGTCGCACCGCGGCAGGCCGGGCAGCACGGCTAGCGCGAGCGATCAGCCGCCGCGCAGAGATGCCTGAAAGGCTGCCCGTCAGAAGCTGACCCAGAAGCCCTGAGGCGAGTCCGATCCCGCTCTGATCGCGTTGCGGTAAGCGCACGCCGCGGCGGCCAGGTCCTCGATGGCCAGGCCGAGCGACTCGAAGATGGTGACCTCTGCCGCGCTCCCCCGGCCTGGCGCGGCGCCGGTGAGCACCTCGCCGAGCTCGGCCCGCAGGTGTTGCTCGCTGACGGCGCCCTCTGCTGCGGCCAGCAGATAGTCCCCGGACTCGGCCAGCAGCGAATCCCTGCGATCGGCGAACAGCACGCCTGCCGCAACTGTCGCGGTGTCGAGCTCGCGCTGGTGCGGCAGGCATGCGCCGACCGCGTTGATATGTGCGCCCGGCGCGATCCAGTCGTACTGGAGCACCGGCTGCGCCGAGCTGGTCGCGGTCACGATCAGGTCGGCGCCGGCCACAGCCTCGCTCGCGGACGGCAGGGCGCGCACCGGCGCCTTTGTCTGGCCGCCGAAGCTGGCAGCGAACTGCATGGTCCTGGTGTGCTCGCGTCCGGCGACCCGGATCTCGGTCAGCTGCCGAGTCGCGTCCAGCGCTTTGATGTGCGCTCTGGCCTGCACGCCGGTGCCGATGACGGCCAGCCTGTCCGCGCCCGGAATCGCCAGCGTGTCTGTTGCGATTACCGAGACGGCTGCCGTTCGTATCTCGGTCACAGCCGAGGCGTTCAGTAAGGCGAGGGGCTCGCCGGTGCGGCCGTCGGAAAGGAGCACGACACCCTGATGCGTGTCGAGCCCGGCGGCCGGGTTGGCCGGCGTGATGCAGATTGCCTTAAGCCCGTAGACGGCTTCACCCGGCAGGCCGGCTTCGCCCTGGCCGGCGGCGCTGGCGGCTGCGACGTCTCCCGCCAGGTATGACGGCATCAGTGCCATGAACCCGGCGGCGCCCTCAGGCTTGATGATCGAGCGCCGCGGCTGCTGCGCTCGGCCAGCGGACAACCCGGTGAGCGCGTCACGCATGGCGTCAGCGCATTCGCGGTAGCCGAGCAGGGCATGCACGTCGCTCGCGGAAAGCACAAGTAGCCGCATGACGCACCATTCTCGGCCGCTGGCCACGGCATTGGCAGCCGGATCAGGAACCGGGCCAGGGAAGCGCGCTCGATAGGGTCGGAAGCGTGCCTGTCACGCTGATCGTCAACGGTACTGAGTATGAAGCGGATGCGCCGGATGAGGCGACCCTCCTCGAGCTACTGCGGGACGGCCTCGGCATCACCGGGCCGAAGACCGGCTGCGGCGAAGGTGCCTGCGGCGCCTGCACGGTGCTGATCGGCAGCCGGGCGGTCCAGGCATGCCAGGTTGAGGCTGCCAGCGCGGCGTCGCAGCGGATCATCACGGTCGAAGGGCTCGCAGAGGACGGGGTCCTGCACCCGGTCCAGCAGGCGTGGCTGGAGACCGGCGCCATGCAGTGCGGCTTCTGCACGCCGGGCTGGCTGACCGAGACGGCAGCGCTGCTGGCCAGGGTGCCGCATCCGGACGATGACCGGATCGATGCAGAACTAGCCGGTCATGTGTGCCGGTGCTGTACATACCCGCGGATCCGCCAGGCGGTGCACCGCGCCGCCGAGCTGATGGAGCACCCCGAACTGCTCGAGCCCGTGCCCGCGGCAGGGCTGTCGGTGTCGCGCCCGGATCAGCCCGCCGCGCTCGACAGCCCGGAGCGGCCGCTGGACCTGAGCGGCAAGCAGCCCGCTTCCTTCACCTCGGCCATGTCCGACGGGCTGATGACGGTAGTCGCGGAGGACACCGACGCGGAGCGAGGTTTCGGCGGTCCCGATGACGCGTGGATCCACATCGGTGCCGATAACCGCATCACCGCGTTCACCGGCAAGGCGGAGGCGGGCCAGGGCACCCGGACCGCGCTGTCGCTGCTAGTCGCAGAGGAGCTGGCGGTGCCGCCGGCCTCGGTCGCGCTGACGATGGCCGACACGAACACCTCGCCGTTCGATCTCGGCACCTTCGGCAGCCGCTCGATGCCGCACGCTGCTCCGCCGCTGCGTACCGCTGCGGCAGCAGCGCTCCGGCTCCTGACGGAGGCCGCGGCTGCGAGATTCGGCCTGCCCGTGTCGGACCTCACGGCGGCCAACGGCGTGATCGCCGGACCCGATGGCGCGCCGAGCGCAACCTACGGCGAGCTGGTGGCCGGGCAGCGCCGCGCCGAGATGGTCCCGGCTGGCAGCGAGGTCACGCCGGCCAGCGAGTGGCGCATTGCGGGCAAGGCCGCTCACGCCGCCGGCGCCGCGGCGGTCGTCACCGGCGCCAAGCTGTTCCCGTCCGACCTGCGGGCCGGGGGCATGCTGCACGGCTACGTGCTGCACGCGCCAGCAGCAAAAGCGAGACTGCAGCACGCGGACACAGCCGCCGCGAAGGCGATGCCCGGCGTCATCCTGATCCAGGACGGCGCGTTCATTGGCGCCGTGGCAGCCGACCGTCGCACTGCTTACGCAGCGATCGCCGCGGTCGAGGCTGTCTGGGACGAGGCGGACGAGCCTCTGCCGGACGCGCTGGAGTCGTATCTCCGCGAGCATCCGATCCAGGGCGAGGGTTTCCGGGCCGCGTTCCTGCACGAAACTGGCAATGCGGCAGAAGCGCTGGAAGGCGGCCCCGTGCGCCGCGCGGGGCATTACAGCGCTGCGTACGTCGCGCATGTGCCACTCGAGCCGCGCTCCGCGCTGGCACGCTGGGACGCTGGCCAGCTGTCCGTGTGGACGGGGACGTCGACACCATTCCGGGCGCGGCGGGAGCTAGCCAGCGAGCTCGGAGTCGATGACGACATGGTGCACGTCATCGTGCCGGACTTCGGCGGCGGGTTCGGCGGAAAGCACGGCTCGGTCGTGGCCCTCGAGGCAGCGACCCTGGCCAGGGCGGCCGGCCGGCCGGTGCTGGTGCAGTGGACCAGAGCGGACGAGTTCTCTTCCGGCTACTGCCGGCCGGCTGCGTTCACTGACGTCGACGCCGCCGCTGACGAGCACGGGAACCTGACTGCCTGGTCGTTCGCCAATCTGAACTCGGGTTCTCCGGGAATCATGACCCCGTACCGGATCCCCCATCAGCACATCACATTCCAGCCGGCCGCCTCGCCGCTCGCTCAGGGCTCGTACCGGGCACTGGCCGCAACCGCGAACAACTTCGCCCGCGAGTCACACATGGACGAGATGGCTGCTGCAGCGGGCGCGGATCCGGTCGACTTCAGGATGCGCCACCTGCAGGACGACCGACTGGCTGCAGTCCTCAGCAGAGCAGCTGCCGAGATCGGCTGGGATCATGCTGGGCGGGCAACGACGAGCACAGGGCCAGCGGGCGAGACCGATGCAGACTCAGGCTGGCGAACCGGCTCTGGGATCGCGCTCGGCAGGGAGAAAGGCGGCCGGGTCGCCACCGCGGCAACCGTGCGCGTCGGCACAGACGGCGAACTGGAGATAATCCGGCTGGTCACCGTCGCGGACTGCGGTGCCGTCGTGTACCCGGACGGGCTGGCTAACCAGATCGAGGGCGCCATGGTGATGGGCCTTGGCCCGGCTCTGTTCGAGCAGCTCGAATTCAGGGCGGGGCGCATCCTGAACGGCTCGATGACGGATTACCGCGTCCCGAGGCTTGCTGACGTTCCCGTAGACGTGAAGGTCGTGCTGCTCGACCGCCCTGACCAGCCATCGGCGGGCGGTGGGGAGACGCCCATCATCGCGGTGGCCCCGGCCATCGCCAACGCGATTTTCCGTGCCTCCGGGGTCCGGCTGCGCTCGATGCCGCTAGTGCCTCGCGGCAGGGTGCCGATGCCGCGACCGTGACGGTTTCCCGGTCTATTGTCAGAATGGTTAGGACGCATCGTGCGGGGATCTAGCGAAAGGGAGATCCGGCTGCGCGGAGATTCGGGCGGAGGTGCGGCCGTGCGGCGGAGAAGGCGCCGCCTCCAGCATCTGGAGAGCGAGATAGCCAGGGCCAATGCTGAGCGTGCCGAACTGCGGCGACGCCTGGCTGCCTTCGAGGCCATCGCCGCGGCCG
>Ga0335075_10008713_pt1 | contig 15529 bp, 8 predicted proteins | sample Lox_Sample_24_FD_206723 | JGI IMG/M metagenome (GOLD analysis project Ga0335075, IMG submission 206723) | Soil microbial communities from Loxahatchee National Wildlife Refuge, Florida, United States - Lox_Sample_2.4 | ecosystem: Environmental > Terrestrial > Soil > Wetlands | place: USA: Florida... | reverse complement strand
CACTCCCGCGCAGGTGCTGCGCCTGGTCCGGACCGACCCGCATCCGGTGGCGCTGACCGGCGCCTGGGCCGGCGGCTGCGACATCGTGGCGTCTGCGCCGCTGCTGACGAGGAGCGGCCCGGGCGGCGCGCTCGCCGATGTGCTCGACGACCCGCCGGCGACGCCGGACGGCGAGAATCCCGGGTTCGGCGGCGGGTGGATCGGCTACCTGGGCTACAGCGCCGCGGGCGAGGCACTGCCGTCGAGCGGCGCGCGGCGGCTGCCCGCGTGGTGGTTCGGTTTCTACGACCACGTGCTGCGCCGCGACCGGGCGACGGGGGAGTGGTTCTTCGAGGCGCTGTGGACCGATCGTCGCGCCGAGGCTCTCGAACGGCGGTTCGGCGAGCTGTCCGCGGCCGCCGCGGACAGCTCGCCGACGCACGAGGACTTCGAGTGCGGCGTCTTCCGGCTCGTCCCGTCGCCGGCCGGGCACCGGGCGGCGGTCCGGCGGACGGTCGAGTACATCGGGCAGGGCGACATCTTCCAGGCGAACATCTGCCTGCGCGCGGAAGCCAGCTTCAGCGGCGACCCGCTCGACGCGTTCTGCCAGGCGCTCACCAGCATCGACCCCCCGTACGCGGCGTTCGTCGCCGTGGGCGCCGGTGGGGTGGACGACAGTGCGGTCGCGAGCCTTTCTCCCGAGCTGTTCCTGCACCGGACGGGCCGGACGGTCGTGTCCAGCCCCATCAAGGGCACCGCGCCCCGCGCCGGCGACCAGCAGCAGGCCGAAGCCCAGCGCGCCGGCCTGGAACGATCCGCGAAGAACCGCGCGGAGAACGTGATGATCGTCGACCTGGTGCGCAACGACCTCAGCCGGGTCTGCGTCCCGGGCAGCGTCACCGTTCCCGGCCTGCTGAGCGCCGAGCCGCACCCCGGCGTGTGGCACCTCGTCTCCACGGTCAGCGGCACGCTCGAGGACGGGGTCACCGACGGCGACCTCATCCGCGCCGCGTTCCCGCCCGGCTCGGTCACCGGCGCCCCGAAGGTGCGCGCCCTCGAGGTCATCGACGAGCTCGAGGCCGTCCCGCGCGAGGTCTACACCGGCGCGATCGGCTACCGGTCCCCGGTGGCGGGCCTCGAGCTGAACGTGGCCATCCGCACGTTCGAGTTCGGCCACGGGAAAGTGTGGCTGGGCGCCGGCGGCGGCATCGTCGCCGACTCCGGTGACGCGGCCGAATACGCCGAGTGCCTGACCAAGGCCACCCCGCTGCTCACCGCGATCGGCGGCCGCCTCGATACAACCGACGGAGACGCGGGACCGCGCGCCGACCTGGCGCCGCGCCCGGCGTCCGGCGTGTTCACCTCGCTCGTCGTGACCGGCGGCCAGACCCGCGGGCTGGCCGCCCACCTGGACCGGCTGGCGGCCAACGTCGCGGGGCTGTACGGCAAGGACCTCCCCGCGTCGCTGCCCGCCGACCTGGCCGGCCGCCTGGCGCAGGGACCGACCGGGCGGCTGCGGATCACCGTCCGCCCGGTCGGCGGCCCGCTCCAGGCCACGATCGAGGTCGTGCCGCTGGCCGCGCAGCCAGCCGCCGTCCGCCTGCGCCCGGTGACCGTCCCCGGCGGCATCGGCGCGTACAAATACCGCGACCGCCGCCTGCTCGCCGAACTGAACAGCCAGGCGCGCCTCGGCCCGGACGAGCAGCTGCTGATGATCGACGACACCGGCGAGCTGCTCGAAACCGACCGGGCGAACCTGTTCGCCGTCGCCGACGGCGTGCTGCTCACCCCGCCCGCGGACGGCCGCCTGCTGCCCGGCACCACCCGGGCCGCGATCGTCAGGGCGGCCCGCGACCACGGCCTCAAGGTCGGCTTCAAGCCGCTCACCCTCGACCAGCTCCAGACGGCCAGCGAGGTCTTCGTAACCAACGCGGTCGTCGACGTCCTCCCCGTCACGGCCCTCCTCCCCGCCACCAGCGAACCATCCACCATCGGCGAACCACCCGCCGCCGGTGAACCGGCCGCCACTGCCGTCCCGCCGGCCACCGCCCTCCTCCCCACCACCAGCGAACCACCCGCCGCCGGGGAACCGGCCGCCACTGCCGTCCCGCCGGTCACCGCGGGGGACGGCTTCGCCGCGTCCTGGCCAGTGGGCCCCGTGACGCGCCACCTGGCCGCGGTCCTCGCCGCCCGCCCAGCGGATCCACCATTTACCCCACCAGCCCCACTGGCCTCGATATCGGCGCCCGGGTCGCCGGGCGGTATTGGCCCTGTGGCCCACCGGGTCCGATCTATTGGCCCTGTGGCCCACCGGGTCAATACGAGCGCGGGCCGGCCGCTGGTGGTCCTCGTCGACAACTACGACTCGTTCACCTGGAACCTCGCCCACCTCCTGGACACCGCGGGCTGCCGGGTCGAGGTCGTCCGCAACGACGAGGTGACCGCCGCGGAGGTCGCCGGCGCGGGTCCCGCGGGCGTGGTGATCTCTCCGGGCCCGTGCGCCCCCGCCGAGGCCGGCATCAGCGTCGAGGTAGTCCGCCGGTGCGCCGGCGTGGCCCCGCTGCTCGGCATCTGCCTGGGCCACCAGGCGATCGCGGCGGCGTTCGGCGCGGCGGTGATCAGGGCGCCCCGTCCCGTGCACGGCCAGGCCTTCGCGGTCAGCCACGACGGCGGCGGCGTGCTCGCGGGCCTGCCCAGTCCCCTCCAGGCGACCCGGTACCACTCGCTCATCGTCGACGAGCGCACGCTGCCGGCCGACCTTCAGATAACAGCAAGAAGCGGCAGCCTGCCGATGGGTCTGCGGCACGTCACCGCCCAGGTGGAGGGCGTTCAGTTCCACCCCGAGTCCGTGCTGACCACGCACGGCGCGGCGATCATCCGCAACTTCGCGGTCAGTCTCGGGCGTGCTAGCCGTACCGGGCCAGCCGTACCGGAAAGCGGGTGACGTCACGATCGATCCGCGCGGGCCTCCCGAGCAGCATCGAAGCATGAACACTAACGCGAGCGGCCAGCGGGCCGCGACACTCAGCAACACGCACACGATGGCCGGTTTCCCGCGGATTCACAGGGCCTCGCGGGTCTCCCTGGCGGCCGGTTCGGTGATCCTCGCCGCCGCGACCCTGCTGACGACCGGCTGTGGCGGATCGGGTGCGGGCGACACCGCCCAGGGCCGCCTGCTGGCGGCCGCCGACCTGCCCGCCGGATGGTCGGCCGCTCCCGTGCACCCGAAGGACGTGCAGACGAGCGCGCCGTGCCTGTCCGCCCTGCCCCAGAGCCCGAAGGGGTACACGTACGCGACCGCGGCGTTTGTGCAGGGCACCTCGATTCCGTCGCTCGGGGAGGTGCTGGCGACCGGCCCGCAGGCGCAGCGGCAGTGGCAGAGCCTCGATGGCGCGCTGGCACGCTGCCAGGCGGCGACGATCACCGTCGCGGGCGTGAAGGCCCCGGTGGCGATCCAGCCGCTCTCCTTCCCCCGGGTCGGCAGCTGGTCCTCGGCCTATGCCTGGACGTTCACGCTGTCGGGGATCCCGATCGGCGTCGACCTCGTGCTCTTCCGGGCCGGGAGCTATGAAGGCTACGTCGGCTACTCCGCCGTGGGGACCCCCGCGATGCCCACGGTCCGGGCCTTCGCCGACGCGGCGGTGACCAAGGCGGAGCGGGGCTCGACGGCGCCGGTGCCCGGCTCGGTGTCGATCACGTCGGTGCCCGTGCGGACCGTCGCGACGAAGCTCGGCACGGTCGCGTACCGCGTCATCGGGAACGGCCCGCCGCTGGTCATGATCATGGGCTACGGCGGGACGATGGAGACCTGGGACCCGCGCCTGGTCGACGCCCTGGCCCAGCGCTATCGCGTGGTGATCTTCGACAACGCCGGCCTCGGCGGGACCCAGGCCCTGCCGGCGCCGCTCAGCGTCGACGCGATGGCCAACCAGACCAGCGCGCTGATCACCGCGCTCCGGCTCGGGCGGCCCGACGTCCTGGGCTGGTCGATGGGCAGCATGATCGCCCAGGCCCTCGCCGTCCTCCACCCGGACCAGGTGAACCGCCTGGTGCTGTCCGCCAGCTACCCCGGCAACGGAACGGCGGCGCGCCCGCCCCAGCAGGCGATCAACGACCTGAACCAGGGCGGCCAGCAGGCGCTGTCCGTGCTGTTCCCCGCCGACCAGGCGGGCGCGGCCAACGCCTACACCGCGGCGACCTCGAGCTACCCGGCGGCTCCCCCCGACCCGCCGGCGATCGTGACGGCGCAGGCACGCGCGATCGACGCCTGGTGGGCCGGCCAGGACCCAGCCGGGACGCGGGACGCGACGATCACCGCCCCGACGCTGATCGCCGACGGCGCGGCGGACCAGCTCGACCCGGCCGCCAACAGCCACGCGCTGGCCGGCCTGATCCCCGGCGCGAAGCTCACCCTCTTCCCCGACGCGGGCCACGCTTTCCTGTTCCAGGACCAGGCGGCGTTCGTCCCCCAGATCGAGTCGTTCCTTGGCTGAGCTGGCGTACGCCGCCGAAGGCCCCGCTGGCCAGCGGGGCCTTCGGCGATCACAATCGAGACGGCAGGACAACGAGAATGGCGGTAGACGATGAGCGTTCCGGGACAGCAGGTGACCGTGGGCTTCGTGGGCCTGGGCAACATGGGCTGGCCGATGGCCAGGAACCTGCACGCGGCCGGCTTCCGGCTGATCGTCCGCGACATCGACACCGCGAAACAGGACCGATTCGCCGCCGAGCATCCCGGCGCCGTCGCCGCCGCCTCCCCGGACGCGTTCGCGCCGGCGCGCCTCGTGGTGACGATGCTGCCGAACGGCGCGATCGTGCGGGACGCGATGCTCGGCTGGGGGATCGGCGCGGCCCTCCCTGAGCGTGCGCTGCTGATCGAGATGAGCTCGTCGGACCCGTCCGACACGCTGCTGCTCGCGGCCGGCCTCGAGCCGTCGGGCGTGCGGGTCGTGGACGCGCCGGTGTCCGGCGGGGTGCCCCGGGCGATCAGCGGCGAGCTGTCCATCATGGTCGGCGGCGCGCCCGCCGACGTGGCCAGGGCGGAGCCGGTCCTGCTGGTCCTCGGCGATCCAGAAAGGCAGTTCAGGACCGGCCGCCTGGGCAGCGGGCACGCGATGAAGGCGCTGAACAACGTCATCGCCGCGGCGACGACCTGCGCGACCGCCGAGGCGCTCGTCGTCGGCAAGCGTTTCGGCCTGGACCCCAAGACGATGGTCGACATCATCAACGCGTCCACCGGCCGGTCCTTCGTCAGCGGGGTCTTCGACTCCGAGGTGCTGACCGGCCGCTATCGAACCGGCTTCGCGCTCGGCCTGCTCGCCAAGGACGTGCACATCGCCGCCAGCGTCGCCGCCGCGGCGGGCGCCGACGTGCCGGTGATCGCGCTGACCGACGAGCGGTACGCTAAGGCGCTCAGCGAGCTCGGCCCGGCGGCCGACCAGTCCGCCGCCCACCAGGCCTGGTGGGACGACACGCTCAACGGCTAGGCGGAATGTGGCCTGCGCCACACCCGCATCCGGTAGACGGTGTTTCTGGTAGACAGAGCAAGTTAGGTTAGCCTAACCTTACTTCCCATGACCTGGGCCGACAGCGTACCTAACCTGCTCATCGGGCTGCGTGAAGGCCTCGAGGCCGGACTCGTGGTGAGCATACTGCTCGCCGCGGTGCGCAAGACCACGCCGGAGGGCGGCCGCGCGTCCACCGCGCCGATCTGGCTGGGCGTGCTCGGCGCGGTGATGCTGGCGGGCAGCTTCGCCGCCGTGCTCACGTTCTCGGTCGCCGACCTGTCGAGCCGGGCCCAGGAGGCGGTCGGCGGCTTGCTCAGCGTGTTCGCCGTGGGCCTCGTCACCTGGATGATCTTCTGGATGCGGCGGACGGCGGCGGGCCTTTCGGCGCACCTGCGGGGCGAGGTCACCCGCGCCGCCGCGATCGGCGCGGGGGCGCTCACGATCACCGCGTTCCTCGCGGTCGGGCGGGAGGGCCTCGAGACCACCCTGTTCCTGTGGACGGCGGCCCGGGCCTCCGGCCAGACGGTGGCGCCGCTGCTCGGCGCCGCGATCGGCATCGCCGCCGCCGTCGCGCTGTGCTGGCTGCTCTACCGCCGGGCGGTCCGCCTGAACGTGGGCGTCTTCTTCAACCGGACCGCGATCGCGCTCATCGTGATCGCCGCCGGGGTGCTCGCCTACGGCCTCGGCGACCTGCAGGACGCCGGCCTGCTGCCTGGCCACGCCTGGGTCGCGTTCGACCTGACCGCGCACATCGACCCGGGCTCGTGGTGGGCGTCGATCGTCACCGGCGTCACCGAACTGTCGCCGACGATGACCGTGCTGCAGGTCACCGCCTGGCTCGCGTACCTCGCGGTGGTCATCCCGGCGTTCGTGAAGGCCCGTCCTGAGGCGCCCAAGGCGCCCGGGCAGACCTCGGGAGGCTCGTGGGAGCGGTTCGCCGCCCGGCGGCCGTGGACGGTGGCCGGGGTCCTCGTCGCGGTCCCGGCCGTCGCGGCCGGCGCGACGATCGCCGCGCTGCCCGCCGCGGCCGCCTCCGCCGGAACGACCGTGACCGTGACGAAAACCGACTGCGCGCCCGAGTGGACCGCGGGGACGACCGGCACGCACACGTTCACGGTCACCAACAACTCCGGCCTGGCCGGCGAGATCAACCTGGACAACGCGGGCGGCGCGGTCGTCGGCGAGATCGAGACGATCGGCCCCGGCACGTCCGCGCAGCTCACCGCCACCTTGGGCAGCGGCACTTACACGTTCAGGTGCCTGATGGGCTCCCAGCCGGCGACGGCGTCGCAAGCGGTCCAGGTCACCGGCGCCGCCACGGACACGCAGGCCCCCGTCGCCGTGAAGCCGGTCACCGCCGCGGACCTGACCCCGGCGAACGACCAGTACCAGCGATACGCCGCCGCCCAGCTCGCGGACCTGGCACGGCAGGTCACCGCCATCCAGGCCGACCTGCGGCAGGACAACAGAGCCAAAGCGAAGCAGGACTGGCTGGCCGCGCAGCTCGACTGGGAGCGCGTCGGCGCCTCCTACGACAGCTTCGGCGACCTCGGCCTGGCGGTGGACGGGCTGCCGAGCGCGTACGCCAGCGGCGTCAACGACAAGGACTTCACCGGCCTGCACCGCCTCGAGTACGGCCTCTGGAACGGCCAGAGCGCGTCCGAGCTCGAGCAGGTCACGGCCACGCTGGCCGCGAACGTCGCCGCGGTCCAGAAGAACCTCACCAGCGACGACCTGGCCGGCGATCCCACGAACCTGCCGGTCCGCGCGCACGAGATCCTCGAGGACGCGCTGCGCGACCACCTGTCCGGCATGGACGACGAGGGCGGCGGCGCCGCGTTCGCGCAGACGTACGCCGACGTCCAGGTCACCCGGACCGTGCTCGGCTACCTCGCCCCGCTCATCGACGCACGGCAGCCGGGCCTGGTCGCCACCATCACGACGCAGCTTGACGCCCTCGACCAGGCGCTGCTGACGACCACGACGAACGGCGCGTGGCAATCCCTCGGCGCCGCGTCCCAGTCCTCGTGTGAGCACGTCGACGCGGCCATCGGAGCCGCGCTAGAGACGCTCGCGGCCGTTCCGGATCTCCTTGAAGTACCACCGACTCACTGACAGCAGCAGCACTGACCAGCAGCAAAGGAGGCTGTACCCTCGTGAACCCCAGCCGCCGCAACTTCCTCAGGGGTGCCCTCTCGGGCGCCGCCGGCACCGCGCTGGCCGGCGGCGTGATGATCGGCGGGGCGAAGGCCGACGCGGACGCCGCCGCGACCGCGACCGCGGCGGACGGCCAGGTCACGGCACCGTCGTACCCGTTCCACGGGGCGTGGCAGGCGGGTGTCCTCACCCCCGATCCGGCCGCTAAGCAGCCGTTCACCTGCGTCGCCGCCTTCGACTGCATGGCCGGGGACCAGGCCGGGCTGACCGACCTGATGCGCGAGCTGACCGGGCGGGCGCGGTTCCTCACCGCCGGCGGCACCCCGCCGGACCTCGGCGTCGGCCAGCCGCCGTCCGACAGCGACGTGCTCGGGCCGAGCGTTCCGGCCGACGGGCTGACCGTGACGCTGTCAGTGGGGTCCAGCCTGTTCGACGACCGGTACGGCCTCGCGAGCCGCAAACCGCTGAACCTGACGCCGATGCGGGTCTTCCCGAACGACTCGCTCGAGCCCGCCTGGCTGCACGGCGACCTGCTGCTTCAGCTGTGCGCCAACCACCCGGACACGATCCACCACACGATCAGGGACATCACCAAGCACACGCGTGGGGGCATGGCGTTGCGCTGGAAGATGGAGGGCTACAACTCCCCGCCGCGCCCGTCCGGGACCTCGCGGAACCTGCTCGGCTTCAAGGACGGCACCGCCAACCCCACCGGCGCCACGGCGACCAGCCTGATCTGGGTGGACGACCCGGCCGAGCCGGCCTGGGCGAAGAATGGCTCCTACCAGGTGGTGCGGCTGATCAGGATGCTCGTCGAGTTCTGGGACCGGGTGTCGATCAACGAGCAGGAGAACATGTTCGGCCGCCGCCGGGACAGCGGCGCGCCGCTGGACGGCACCAGCGAGTTCGACACGCCGGACTACGCGGCGGATCCGCACGGGAACGTGATCCCGCTGGACTCACACATCAGGCTCGCCAACCCGCGCACGAAGGCGACCGCGAACCAGCGCCTCATCCGCCGCTCGTACAACTACGACCTCGGCGTCGACACCAACGGGAACATCCAGGCCGGGCACGTGTTCATCGCCTACCAGCAGGACATCAAGCGCCAGTTCGAGACCGTCCAGGAACGGCTGGTCAACGAGCCGCTCGTCGACTACGTGCAGCCGTTCGGCGGCGGCTACTTCTTCACCTTGCCCGGCGTCCGCGACACCGCCGACTGGTACGGCCGCGGCCTGCTCACCTGATGGCGAGCAGGCCGCGAGCCCGAGCCGGGCGGGTAAGGCGCGTGCCAGGGCGAACGCCGGCTGACGGTGCTCGCCCCGGCTTACCCGGGCAGGCCGGCGGTAGTAGCGCGTCGCCGCGCCCGGCGCCGGCTGGCCATCGAGCCGGGACGGCCACACCGCCCGCGTCCCGCCCGGAAGCAGGACGACATGCCACAGGTAGCCGTTGTAGTAGGTCAGCTTGGTCGTGTTCGTCGTCATGATCATTCCCCTGTTCCTCGAGACCGGCGGCGTCAGGCGGGGCTGATGTTCTGGTTCAGGTGGAACACGTTGCCGGGGTCGTACTGCCGCTTGATCCGCGCCAGCCGGTCGTAGCCGGCGCCGAAGTTGTCGCGGACCCTCGTCTGGTCGTCGCCCGAGGCGAAGTTGACGTAGCCGCCGGCCAGCGAGTGCGGCGCGAGCGCCGCGTAGTAGTCCTTGACCCAGGCGGTGTTCGCCGCGTTGTCGGCCGGGTCCGGCCACATCCCGGCGAGCACGGTGGCGTACTTCGCGTCCCGGTGCCCCCACGCGGTCGCGTCGGCGGCGACGTCGTGGACGGCGCCGTTGACCGGGTACAGGTGCACCGCGGAGTTGACGGCGGGCATCCGCTGGGCGTGCTCGGCGTGCACGGCGATCACCTCGTCGGTCAGGTCGCCCGTGAAGACCGCCTTCCAGTAGTGCTGCAGGCCGCGCGGGAGCAGCGGGTCGAACAGGGCGTTCAGCGCGGTGTAGGGAATCGCGCCGACGTGCTCGGCCATGACCGGGCCGACCTCGCGGAAGCCCTGGAGCACCTTGGCGCCCTCGTCGTGGTCGCCGGTCCAGCAAGAGACCAGCACCGGGAACGGCTCGCCGACCCGGTCCGCGGGGATGAACGGCAGCGGCGGCGCCAGGTGCCAGGCCGGGTAGCCGCCATACTCACGGGGCGCGTCGTCGATGAACCGGTCGAAGGACCGGAACAGGTCGCCCGCCGCCTCCCGCTCGAAGATGATCAGCCCGCCGTAGATGTTCTCCGGCACCGGCTGCAGCCGGAAGGTGAACTCGGTGACGACGCCGAAGTTGCCGCCGCCGCCGCGCAGCGCCCAGAACAGGTCGGGGTGCGACCCCTCGCTCGCGGTGACGATGCTGCCGTCGGCCAGCACGACCTCGGCGGAGATCAGGTTGTCGCAGGACAGGCCCTGCGCCCGGGTGAGGTAGCCGATGCCGCCGCCGAGCGTGAGGCCGCCGACGCCGGTGCTGGAGACGATGCCGCCGGTGGTGGCCAGCCCGTGGGCCATGGTGGCGTCGTTCATCATCGCCCAGGTGGCGCCGCCGCCGACCCTCGCGGTCCGGTTCGCGGCGTCGACCTCGATGCGGGTCAGGCCGGACAGGTCGATCACGATCGCGTCGTCGGCGGTGCCGAACCCGGGCACGCTGTGCCCGCCGCCCCGGACCGCGACGTCGTGGCAGGTGGCGATGGCGTGCGACACGGCCGCCTGCACGTCCTTGGCGCCCTCGCAGCGCACGATGGCGTTCGGTCGGGCGTCGATCATGAAGTTGTACACGTGGCGGGCGTCGTCGTACTCGGCGTCCTCGGGCCCGATGACGGGACCGGAGACGAGCTTGCGCAGTGCGGTGGTGGACATGAGAGGTTCCCCCTTGGTCATGCGTCCGGTGACTTGGGGCTCACGCTAAGGAAGGCGGCGGGCTCGCGTCATGACCAGTCCTGGTGCCGCCTGCTGAGGGGTGCTGAGCGCCGCGTAGCCAATTCTGGCTATCGACCGCTATGGCCTGCGCGGTTACAGTGAGCGCATGGCGGCTTGGGAACCGCCGCCGTATCCGTTCCGGGCATCCGGGGCGGCGATTCCCGGATTCGTCGGGCGCGCCGCCGAGAGGTCCGCGGCGGAGGAGGCGTGGGCGGCGGTCCGTGCCGGGGGGCGGCAGGTCATCTTCATCGGCGGCGAGCCCGGTGCGGGCAAGTCGCGGCTGGCGGCTGAGGTCGCCGCGGCGGCGCACGGCCAGGGCGCGGTCGTGCTGCTCGGCAACTGCTCGCCCGAGCACGGTCCCTACCAGCCGTGGGCCGAGTGCCTTGAACAGCTGCTCGGCGGCACGGAGCCCGGTGCGCTCGCCGGCTGCCTGCCGGACTCGGCCGCGGAACTGCTGCGGCTGACGCCGCTGGTCTGGCGGCACCGGCCGGAGCTGACCGCGCCCGGCGGGGACGGCGGGCACTCCCGCTGGGAACTGTTCGACGCGGTCGCGGCGCTGCTGAACGCCGTCGGCGAGCAGCAGCCCGTGGTCTGCGTTCTCGAGGACCTGCACTGGGCCGGCCAGCCCACCCTGCAGCTGCTCGACCACGTGGCGCAGCGGTCGGCGCGGTCACGGCTGCTCGTGCTGTGCACGCACCGCACGACCGCGCCGGACCGCAGCGACGACCTCACCTACGCGATCGCGGACCTCTACCGGCTGGACGGCGTCCGGCGGCTCGACCTGGCCGGGCTGAGCGTCGAGGAGGTCGCCCAGTACCTGGCGGCGGAGGGCAGGCTGAGCGCGCGCCGGGCGCGGGAGTACGCCACCGTGCTGCGCGACCAGACCGGAGGGAACCCGTTCTTCCTGCGGGAGCTGTGGCGGGACCTCGCGGGCTCGGACGCGGGTGCGGGCGCCGGCGGGCTGCCGACGCGAGCCTTCGGCGCCCGGGCGCCGGTTTCGGTCCGGGACACGTTGCAGCGGCGGCTGTCCCGGCTGGCGCCCGGCGAGCGCGCCGTGGCGGAGACCGCGGCGGTCCTGGGGGATGGCGGCGAGGTGCGCGTCCTGATCAAGGCCTGCGCCGCGGAGGCGGCGGCGGTCCTCGCGGCGCTCGATTCCGCCGTCCGGTTCGGGCTGCTGGACGGCGACGAGCTGGTTCGCGGCCGGATCGCCTTCCCGCACACGCTGACCCGGCAGGCGGTTCTCGACTTGACCGACCCCTCCCGCCGGACCGGACTGCACGCGCGGGTGGGGGAGACGCTGCAGGCCTCCGGATCCAGGTCGCCAACGGTGATCAGACAGCTCGCCCACCATTTCGCCAGGGCCGCGGCCCTTGGCTACGGCGACGCCGCGGCGGAATATCTGCGGCTCGCGGCCAAGGAAGCCCAGCGCAGCCTGGCGTTCGAGGACGCGGCGGCCTGGTACACCCAGGCGGCCGACCTGACCGGGGCGCCAGACGCCGATCGCGAGGAACTCTGGTTCGACGCCGCGGATGCCTACGTCCGCGCCGGCGACTTCGCTCGCGCGCGGACCCAGTACCTGCGGCTCACCGACTCCCGCGACCCCCGGGTCAGGCTCAACGCCGCGATCGGCTACGAGAACGCGGCCTGGCGCCCGGGACTGCCGGGCACGCGGGCCCGCACCCTGCTGGCCCATGCGCTCGAGGGCGTTCCCGAGGACCTCGACGACCCCCAGTACGTGTGGGCGCTGGCCAGCCTCGGGCGCGCCACCTCGTTCACCGGCGACGCCGAACGTTCCCGGCACCTGGCCGAACTGGCGCTCGGGCGGGCACGCTTGCTCGGGGACCGCCACCTGCTTGCACACGCGCTGGAGACGATGATGTGGCAGCGGGCCAGGCCGGAAACGGTCGGCCGGCACCTGGCGCTGGCCACCGAGCTCACTCCCCTCGCCAGGGAAACCCAGGACTGGACCGAGCTCGGCACGGCGGCGGTGTTCCGCTCCGCCATCGCCTACATTCACGGCGACCGGGCCGCCTGGACGGCGGCGACCGCGGACGTGGACTTGGTGGAGCGCGCTAGCGGAGAGCCGTTCATTACCTTTATGAGCCACTGCGGCGACTACGCGCGCGCGTTCCTCGACGGCGACTTCCCCGCCGCCGCGCGGATAGCCGAAGACCTGGTGGAACTCGGGCGGTCGTTCGGGCCGGACGACACCGAGGGCACGTACGGGCTGCAGATGTACATGATCCGCAGGGAAACCGGCGCGCTGGAGCAGGTCCGGCCGCTGGTTGGCGCCATCCGCCAGTCGTCGCCCACCTGGGAGCCGGGGCTGCTTGCGCTCTACACGGAACTCGGGCTCGCCGACGACGCCCGCGACCTGCTGTGGCAGCTCCTGGACCGGATCGACGAAACGGCGGCCCGGCAGTCGCCGTGGGCCCAGTGGACCGCGGTGCTCGTGTTTCTCGTGGAGGCGGCGCTGGCGCTCGGCGATGAGTCCGCCGCGCGGCGGCTGCGGCCGCTGCTCGCCCCGTACTCCGGGCAGCAGCTGATCGCGGGACAGTTCGTCGCGGTGTTCGGCCCGGCCGACGCGTATCTCGCCGCGCTTGACTCGCTGCTGGGGGACCGCGATTCCGCCGAGCGGCTGTTCGCGGCCGCACTGGCGCAGGCGACCGGTTTCGGCGCGCTGATCCACCGGGCCTCGACGCTGACCGCGTGGGCGGCTCACCTGGCCGCCGCCGCGGATCCCGACCCGCGGACGGGCGAGATGCGGGCGGAGGCCCGGCGGATGGCGGCCAGCACCGGGCAGGCGCGGCTGCTGCGGCTGCTCGACCAGCTGGACACGCCGGCCGCCGGACCGGATGACCGGGACAGCCGGGCGGCGGGCCCGGACGCGGCCGGACTGACGCCGCGGGAGATCGTGGTGCTGCGGCTGGTCGCCAGCGGAACCAGCAACCGGGAGATCGCCTCCCGCCTCAAGATCAGCGAGAACACGGCGGCTAACCACGTCCGCAGCATCCTGCTCAAGACGGGCGCGGCGAACCGGACCCAGGTCGCCATGCTGGCCGTGTCCCGGGGCTGGATCTCCGATCCCGTCTCCACCTCGGCCAACTGAGCCCCGGCGCGCCGAGCCCGGCCGGCCGGCCGGCGTCAGTCCGCTGGCACCTCGTCAGGAATGCCGGCCTGCGAGCCATCGGGCAACAGCACGCCGCCAACCTCGATAACAGAGTCAGCGGGCAGCCCCGCGCGTTCCGCCGCCCGCCGGATCGCGTCCGCGAACGGCGCCTCGTACAGGCAGTAGGTCTTGCGCTTGTCAGCCGACAGGAACGAATACAGCCAGCGCACCCCTTCTTCGTCATTGATCCGGTTGATCTGGTCGGCCGTCTGGGCCGATGATTCAAGATCATCGGCGAACCTGCGCTCAACCATGAAAATGGGCATGTCACGGACCCCCTCACATCTTCACGACAACGTACCGCGCGAAGCGGATGAGGATGAAGAGCGTGACATGATTGAGAACCCGGCGCCCGACCGCGCTTACCCTGCGCGCGCATCGCGTAACTTAGGCGGTTCTGAAAGTTTAGGCAGCACCGCCGGTGACGATATAGCTCGCGTGAGGGGTCATTTCCTGGCGGCGTAGCGGGTGATCACTGTGACCGAGACACTACAGCGGCCCGCTGACGTGATCGCCGGCCTGGGCAGGCACTGGGGCTGGCTGCTCGCCTACGGCGTCCTCACGCTGATCGCCGGCGTAGCCGTGCTCGCCTGGCCGGCCGAGACGCTGCTCGTGATCGCGGTGCTGTTCGGAATACAGCTGATCATCTCCGGGATCTTCCGGTTCGTCATGGCGCTGGCCACCGACGACCTGACCGGCGGCACGCGCGTGCTGCTCGCGCTCCTGGGAGTGCTCTCGATCATCATCGGCTTGTGGGCCGTGCGTCACGTGCTGCTGACGCTGCTCGCGCTCACCGTGTTCCTGGGCATCTACTGGATCGTCAGCGGCGTGATCGACATCTTCACCTCGCTGTCGCACCGCGACATGCCCTCGCGGGGCTGGACCGCTTTCACCGGCGTCCTCAGCGCGATCGCGGGCCTCATCGTGCTCGCCTACCCCGGCATCACGCTGTACACCCTGGCCGTGATCCTTGGCGTGTGGCTGATCATCTTCGGAGTGATGGAGATAGTGGGCGCCTTCCGGGTGCGCTCGGCCGCCCACACGGCCTAACCGCCTACTGGCAAGCTCTTCCGGTGGCCTAGCCGGCGCGTACCTATCAAAGTGGGCCGTACTGGGCTTGAACCAGTGACCTCTAGCTTGTCGAGCTAGCGCTCTCCCGGCTGAGCTAACGGCCCGGGAATGTGCGGCGGAGCCGACGCTCATCACCACGCCGTGAGACTACCAGAAGTTGATCGCGCGGACGATTCGGTAACGGCTCCACGACGTCGAGGCCGAGGTCGAGCGCCGGGCTGGAGTGGGTCAGCGCGCCGACCGCGAGGTAGTCCACGCCGGTGAGCGCGACCTCCCGCGCCGTCGCGAGCCGCAGCCCGCCGCTCGCCTCGAGCCGGACGCCGTCATAAGCCCGGGCCGCCGCCACGGCCTCCCGCAGCGCGTCAACCCCCATGTTGTCCAGCAACAGGAAGCGTGCCCCCGCCGCCAGCGCCTCGCGAACCTGCGGGAGCGAATCGCACTCCACCTCGAGTGGCACTCCCGCCGCGGCCGAACGCACCGCCGCCACCGCCCCGGCCACCCCGCCTGCGGCGGCCACGTGATTGTCCTTGATCAGGGCCGCGTCGCCTAGCCCCATCCGGTGGTTCTCCCCGCCCCCGCACCGCACGGCGTACTTCTCGACCGCCCGCAGCCCGGGCGTGGTCTTGCGGGTGTCCCTGATCACGGCGCCGGTCCCCGCGACCGCGTCCGCCCAGGCCCGCGTCGCCGTCGCGATCCCGGACA
>Ga0335075_10008711_pt1 | contig 15532 bp, 17 predicted proteins | sample Lox_Sample_24_FD_206723 | JGI IMG/M metagenome (GOLD analysis project Ga0335075, IMG submission 206723) | Soil microbial communities from Loxahatchee National Wildlife Refuge, Florida, United States - Lox_Sample_2.4 | ecosystem: Environmental > Terrestrial > Soil > Wetlands | place: USA... | reverse complement strand
AGGTGGAAAGGCAGGAATAGGCCTTCCTTCTGCTTCTGCAGCTTCTATAGCAGCTTCCTGGTCCAGCATCCGATGATAAAGTGTGTCCGCGTGCATTTGAATCTTCTCGTCAACTTCCGGCGGCCGGTCATAGGTGGAGAGGTAACCCAACGCTTTCAGAAATTTCTAGAGCTCATTAGCATTTGCCCAGGTATGATTTCTTTAAATTCGTTCTCTGGGACACTTCAACATACTGCTTGGACTGTATAACATCGCTCAAACTTCCTGTTCTCTGCCCTGCACATTGTCAATCTGCTCACTATTCCCCCGTTTCGAAAGCATTCATTTACATCCCATTGCTCCAAGGCGCAATTCTCTAATGCAGCACGCCCAATCTCGGCTTTCCGGTGTTTATATCCTTCGAGCACATCACTGATTTTCTCTGCATCGGATTTGAAAGCTGCTTCGACCTCTGCTTGTGGTTGGTACGTGGACCATAGATGGGCATATCGGCCATCTTTGAAAAGAGATTGTGGTGGAACTCGGGATGCTCTTTCTGCCCAATTTTCTGATGATTGTTGCTTGGGCGTTGAATGTTGGTCCGGCTGAGGCGCTGGTGTAGGGGTTGGATGTGATGTTGCTGGAGGATTCGCGGAACTGTATTTAACAGGTGATTCCTTAGCTAGGAAATCTCGCAGTGTCGGGTCGAGGTTGCGAAGAGGGTCCTCTGATGAAGGATTCGATCCATTACTATCCGAAGCTCCCCAAAACCAACCCATTGTCATGAATCCGTGGAATTTTTCCAGGAATGTTCGAATATTGTGAATTGTTCCTTGGAGATTTGAACTTTTGTCGTCGGTGAGTCGGCAACAGTAGCGACCTCAGCCTCGTCAAACAACATCGTTCGCCTCGCGTCTTCCGAATGAATATAAACACGCGTCTAGACATAAACTCCTTAACTTTATGGAATGGCTTCTAGTACGTGACATGCTGCTGTACTGTGCGATCATATTCTAATTGAATCATAGACCGAGAAGAGCGCCGATTGCAGCGTCAGCGTGGAGCAGGGTAAGTACAGTCTATTCCTTCTTTAAGTACTAACTAACTCATGCTTTCCGCATTAGGAGACATCAGGTTCAAGATGTTGACTTTGGCTCCCCCTTTCCCACAGCTGCAGTATCGCAGCGAGTTACACGCAGCGGGGTAACTCCACAGCCAGAATTACCTCCCCAACCATCAAATAGAAGAACGCCTGCTACCCGAGGTCGCGGTAGCCCTTCAAGTTCAAAATCGGCGCAGAAACGTAGCACTCCCACTCCTACACCCGCTGCCAACGATGCAAACAGGTCCGCAAATACGTCTGCTAAAAGGAGAAAGCTTGACGCACCGCAGGAAGAGCAGCTGTCATCTCCAGAGAGGACTACAAGATCACGAGCGACACCACGCGGACACCTTGATGATGTTGCGGAGGAAGAGCCGGCCGCCGAATCTGTAGAGAGGCAGACACTTGGTCAGGTTATAGAAGACGATGCAGAGCCGGGAGAAGAACTCGACCAGGTCCAACCAGCGCAGACACCAAACTCCCGCCGAATAACAGACTTAAGCATGACCCGGGCGAATGAGATCACAGAGAGTCCTCGAAATGCTCCTGGCAGCGGTCAAAGACAACAATTAACCCTTGAAAAGACACAGATGCCTGATGTTGGACCTTTCGGGATTATGGGACAGCCAGCGCCGACGGCCCAAATGACCAGTGATAACTCTGGACCATCTACTAAGCTCGCATATCGTCGCAGTCCAAGAAACCGTGAAGTGTCTTCGGCAGCTGATGCAATTGATGAATTATCTCCTGATCGGCCAAGCAAGTCACGCCTGGAGTTCCAACAAGAACAATTTTCCGACGTTGAAGGGGAGGCTGAGGAGGCTGAGGCTATTGACGACATTGAAGCTGCGCAGCGGCTTCAGAAGAAGCGAAAGCGGAAATCTAGTCAAGAAGAATTGAACTGGGAAGCTGATGCTGAAGAAGCTGAATGGGATGACGAAGAACAGGAGGAGGTAGAGCCATCCCCGGAGCTTGTCGTAAGACCAACAAAAGCAGTCAAACAGAAAAAATCAAAAGGTAAAGCAAGTCCGGCAGCTCAACGGCAGCCGAAGAAGAAATCCAAATCTAAGTCGACATCACGGAAGTCCGGTGAGACCATTCCTGTTATCGTACATCGACTTACCAAGCCTGTTCTGTATGGCGAGGATGATACCGACGCCGATCTTCTGAATGAAGATATTCCCTTTTCAAAACGCAGTGGCGTCAATGCCGTTGATGTTCTTTCTCAGTTCTGCGAGGAAGTCATCGAGTCTGGGCTGGCAGCCCTGGAGGAAGGAGGCTCAAATGCTGAGGATGCAGCTACGCGCAAGGAGTACAGGACTAAGTTGAAGGCGGTTGAGGCATTTCAGGAAGAGCTACGGACGAGATTACTTGAGCTTGTAAGTGATGCTGATATTTCTTCTTCATTTTACCCTTGCCACTCTTCCCACGAAATGTCCGGCCTCCAGCTGACATCTCGTAGACTGTGATACTCGACGCAGACTATCTCCTAAACAAGCGCGTAAAGGCAGCTCAAAAGGAAAAGATCGAGTTGCGAGAAAACCTTCTCCGCCTTAGAGCTGAGCGCGAAAAACTAGCTTTACGCATGGATGAGGTGCGGATCAAGCACGAAAACAGCAGCAAAGAAGCACAGGTAAACCCTAATCTTCATGCCTAGATCGGATCATCTTTATCCCGCCCTCAGTTGCATACTAACACCAAACTTCAGGAACGAGCAGCCCTCTCCACCTCCCTCCATGACATCGAGCTCGCCGTCTCCCGCGGGCTAGAGAAAACCCCGACCGGAGGAGCAGCGGATGAGCCTGCGCAGCCAGATCTCCCGATCCTGCTTAGAACCATAGCTGGAGAAGTCAGCAGTAATAGCCCTGAGGGTGGGGTTTTGAAGCAGGTTAAGGAATTTAACGCTTTTCTGGAAAGGGCTGCAATAGCATTGGAGGCGCGCTCATAAAGGAACTATGTTGAAATATTAGACATCAGAATTTGTATAGTTTTGGGTTGCGATGATGATTAATGAAATGCATGTTTTGAGACATGGGATTATGATAACGATTCCCGTTACTGGAAGACTCTCCTGTGCATAGTTTAGGAGTGATACAGATGCATATTCAGGTTAGATCTAAGAGTTTCAGTGTATTCAAGTTCATCAAAGACACAATCAATCATCTAAATCGTGATCCATTCTCTTGTCTTCTAATGCAAAGTCTAAGCTACATACGCACCGCGGAACGACGGACTACGACCCTCAACAAACCCACTAAAGGCTTGAAAAAGGGAATCAATGCCGCAAAGCCTGCGCAATGAGAGCTCAGGAAGGCAGCTCTGTCGGGCCCCCGCCTTCTCAACATTCCAATGGTAGACTACAAGCCGCCTAAGCAGCGAATCAATACCACTCGATTGGAGATGGCGGACCAACAGGGAGGAACTACCAACCTCGTTCTTCGACTTCGAAGAAAGGAAGAGAGATATAAGAATTGTGATGCCCGGTAGCGAAAGAGACAACAGAATCATACAAAGTCATCTTCTATGACTGACAGAAACCAAAAGAGGTTGATCCAAGCCCAATGCCAACCCATGCCATACTCGCACAGAAAAATAACCCAAAAATAACCCAATAGAACGCTTAACACCTTTTTTGAACATCTCGTCATTAAACAGCGGGGCATTATAAGCGCCAGCTCTGTCTTCTCTCCTTAACGCTTTCCGTACCAGTCGTATCCTCAATTCCCTCCCATGGCAAATCTAGTTCTGAATCATCTCCACTATCATCGCTATCACTGTGATCATCTCCGCCTTGTGTCTTCTGCTTGAGTACATCAACATCAATGCCAATGCTCTGCAAAGTTATCTCAACATCCTCCTCGCTCAACTGCTGCCCACTTTGCTTCTGGCCCTCAAGGACGTCGTATAGGCCATAAATTTGGTCAGCCTTGGTGTCAATAGCCTTAAGAAGATTCTCGATCTTGGTCTTGATAGCCTTACGCTTACGCATGCCCAACGACATATCATATTTGTTGTACATTGACTGGTATTGCGCAAGCTCCATCTTCAAGTGAGCCAGCTCATCCTGCAGGCCTTTCATCACAGTTGCAAGAGCAAGACCAGGGGATTTTGAGGGTCGCATGGTTGGTTCATCTTCGTAGGGGCCAGCGACTATTATACGATCGGAGACGGGAATAGGCTTCTCTATACGGATAGTCTTCTTTGTGTCGATCCTAGTAGAGACGTTCTCGGTCTCGAAGGAGGCAACGCGAGAGCAGACAGTACAGTTATGACCGTCATGCTGAGCAAGATTATCGAGAACCTTTCGAGCACCAGCAGATAGAGCTTTATGCTCGGCACCGTAAGAATTACCATGGATGGTAATATCAGGAAGTATGAATGCGGAAGTCATTTCTTCTGCGACAATGTGGCGGCGGCTGCTGGTGCGACCACGTACTGAAGTCTCAGAGTGTCTACGTTGATGCGTCGTTTTAGATTGAGTGGTGTGATCTTGGCCTGCGGCATCATGCCCGCCTGACTTGATACTCAAGCGTCCGGTCATATCATCTTGGTCTTGTGTATCACGGTTTTTCAGGATCCCTGTCAATCCTTTCTTAGATGGCTTGCGCTGAATTGGCCGGTTCTCTTCAGGAGCAGACCTAACAGAACGAGTAGAGCGAATAGTGTCGTTTTCAAGAGCTTGTGCTGAGGGAGCAGTGGCAAGGCGCTCCTGCTGCTTAGCTTTCACGTCGGCGAGGATTTCTCGCATTCGATCCATTTCACCATGGCCAAGGATGCTAGAATAGTTTGAGCCTTGAGTACGATCATGATCAATGTCTCCTCGATTGACGTTTATGTCCTTGTGGATGGTCTTCGTGGTATCATCCAAAGATCCTTCCTCGGTCGTGTCGTCAAATTGAACATCATGCTCAAAGTCCATCAGCATCGCCCTCAGCTTATTTGAGGTAGTTGGCTCATTGGTGCTCATGCCCCGGGATCGAGATCGCGATCGTGACTTTAGACGTGGTTCCGCTTGATTCTGAAATTTCGTAGGTAGTGGGATAAAAGATAACCGACCACGGTCAACTTTCTGGCTACTTGAAGCTTTCGATTGTTGACGAGGCTCATGTATCTGGACCTTGGCTCCGACTTGGACAGATTGCTCAGGTTCGCCGGCACTCAACACGCGCTTACCTTTATTCGGTTGAGGAAGGTCTAAGTCAGTCGTCTCGACCCTGGAGGTGCGGGTTTTGGTCTCATGCGTGACATTGATCTCGCGGGTCACTTCCCGCAATTCTTGCAGTGCAATCTCACGTCGTTGGAGCTTTCTTTTGAGAGAATTCTCCTTTTGCTGCCAGTTTCGCTCAATCTCCGCCCTATCCGATGCCAGTCGAGCTAACTGCTCCTTGAACGACTCGGCCTCTTGATTTAGGAGGTCTTTTTCGGCCTTCGACTGCTTCTTCAATGATTCATTTTCCGATACCAACAGCTTCCTCAGTGCCTCATTCTCGTCTCTTAAGGAAGTATCTTCAGCATTCAGCTGCTGCTTCAATGATTCATTTTCCTGTCTTAGCGAATCATTCTCGGCCTTCAACTGCTCAGAGCTGTAATAGGCTTCGGCCAGCTGTTTCACGGCTTGATCACGCTCGGACGTGTTGGTCTTGAGGCGCAGCTCTAGGTTTGAAATCTTACGGTCACTGGTATCAAGATGGTTTTGTAATGACTTAAGCTGTACCTCGAGTTCTATTTCCAATGTCAGTTCATGGAACAAGAATTAACATTCGAAATTGAAACCTACTCGTCTTCTCAGCAACAAGCTTCTGGTTGTCACGAGCATACTCCCCATCGCTTCCACTGTCCGCCATCCCAAGAGCACTATCTGACCTGTGACGTCTCTTAAGTTCTTCCTTCTCTGCCTGAAGGTGGTAATTTTTGGTTTGTAGCTCCTCCAAGGCTCTCTGATTGTCGGCTTTCTCCATCTCAAGAGCGTCAACTTTCTCCTGAAGAAGCTGTAATGATAGGAAGATATCTTTCTCATCTTGTGGAACGGTGATGCCATCCAGTTCATTGTGGTCCGCTTTCCAGTTGCTTCTGTTGGAAGCAAAGCGAGACTGAACTTTCCCACTTCGCGTGAAGACTGGAGTGCCATCCCTGAAAGTCCCTGAGACGAGCTCAGAGATATCTGGCATATTTGGAAGTAAGAATGACTGATTGGTTGGATTGAATGTGTTAGAAGTTACGGTACCGTTGCTTGGTGGCTTCGATGGTGTTTCCGTCTGAGACGCGGTGCGGCGATTTCCAAGCGCATCGACAAGAGCATCAGTAACTTTCTGTTTGTTCTGACTACTCACGTTGACCAATGGAGACTTTTTTGGCTGAAAGTTAACAAACCGAGAACTTTTTGCCGCAAGTGTAACTGCTGGTCGCTCTTCTCCAATGAAGGAACCTTCTGATTCATCTGCGACCTGAGCATGAAGTTCTGCAAGTGTTCGTCTTTGTTCTCCGCTGCTGGTACGGGTAGCACCGGATACGTAGTTGGGCATCCTCTTGGTCGAATTAGGTTTATCCGGTGGAGGTATGTTTTCCTTTTGGGTGACTGATGCGTATTTGCTATGGCTTTCCTTACGATTGCTGCTTCGTGGAACATCTTGCTGTTGTGAAGACTTAGGTTGAGACTTCATTGGGGGAGTGCTCAGGATTTGAAAGTCACCGATTGTGACGACAGGAGAGTCAATGTTGTTTGAATACTGGGGACGTGTCTGATGACTTGATGTGCGTTGCCGAGTCTTAGCACCTCGACCAATTTCGATGGACATGCTGTCATCAGAGCTTCCACCTTGTGAAAAGTCTGGGAAAGCTCGACCAATTGCAGAAGTATTGATAACGAAGTCTGGTTGACGACTGCCATTCCATCTGCCATATTTTTTAGCCGTATCTCGAAGTTCAGGTAAATTTTGAGAGAAATTGAGGTCCATTTGACGCGTAGACATGATTGCCTCGTTCTCGGGGTCAAAGTCTGAGACTGTGGAGTCGCTGACAGTACCGTGATGGGACCCTGTTGAAGACGCGCAGGAATGATTAGTGTTGTTAGGATCTTGAGACATTCCTCGCATAAACCGAGACTTATGTCTCGAGTTCGGCGAGAAGGCCATTACGGCGTTCTCTATGGCGGTATGCTGTTGCGTTTGACACTGGTATCGTTAAAGGTTTGTTTATGCTTGTTGAATAGTCGCGTGCAGCGCTGGTAAAGAGCAAGATTGCTAATAGCGGCAGCAGTGGGTTATGAAATCAATTCTTTATACAAGAATAATTGCGTGTAGAATTGTTGGAGAAGTCTGCGACAAAAATGTGGTGTTATGGTTGTTGGTGGAGAAAGATGTGTGGAAGAGCTGCGGAAGTCTTTGTTTACATTCTCGAAATCCTAAGGCCGCCAGCCTTTTAGCACCAAACACCCCACCTGCCATGCACAATTGTCTCATCTACTAAGCGATTCGACGTTACGAATATTCAAAGTCATCGCCTTCGATACCAGAAAGGTTTAATTGTTTGATATTGTCGCAATTTCCTATCAGAATTGCCCCAAGTTCAGGAGCTTATTTTGCTTCAATGTTGGCTTATTTCAAAATAATTGACACAGCATATCATTTCTATTTCAACCCTGCTGCCACAGCGACGTAGCATTTCCTTCCAAACTCGCACTACCAATCTTCTTGACTTCTTCGTCACTCAATCTCCATTCCAGTGCAGCTACATTCTGCTGTGCTTGGTCTGTACTACGCACTCCAACAATTGGCGCGGATCCCTTGATGTTATTATAATTCAGTGCAAAACACTCATATGACTGCCTCGAGCCCTTGTAATATCTCTGAGTATGTCTAGTGTTGGCTCAATGTCTTTAATATATCGTAGCTGCTGAAGCGATATGTCTTCGGCGGAGAGTTGCAGGTGCTATACTTGCCTGTCAGACGGCCTTGTGCAAGGGACGAACATGACTAAAACACAATCGTCTTCTTTACTATAGTTTGCACGGCCCACGGTTTTCGCAAGGCCTTGATCTACACATTCAACAAGACCTTTGACGGCTTAGGCAATGGCTTGGTGATGGATAGGGCCGTGGACGAGGTAGACGTCAACATAATCGAGGCGAAGACGGTGAAGGGAATCCCTCAACATCTTGATGAGAACCTGCTTTGACGGAGATGTTCGTTACGTTTGGTACTATACCACTTCGTTTAGATGATAAAATCGTCGCGCAACTAGATCTCCGCAAATACATTCGCTTTCTCCATCGCCGTACGCTTAGGCGGTGTCGATCCAGTTGATACTATTATTAACTAGGACACGCCATGCTTCCCTAACAGCGGGCAGTTCTTCTGGAGACCAGTGCTATATAAAGACATGGAATGCTCAGGGCGTGGAGAAACATAAACCCAGTATACCAAGCCTGAGCTCGAAACTCATATCTTCCAAAATACACAATCACACACGACCGTGCAACTCATGACAATACAGACGTCACATCCATCAGCCCACAAAAATCATCAAAAAAATCAACCTCAACCACCTCGCTTCTTCACCTGTCCCTTCAACAATTCCCTCCCCCTCGAAACCAACTCCCTATTCTCCCAAATCTTCTCCTGTCCCCCGTTGAGCGCCAACTCAATCATCACGGCTGCTAATCTCTGAACACTCACAACTGGCGCCCTCAAACACTCCGCAACCCATGCCACGCCCCCATCACTCGCAATCACCACAGCAGGCCTAATAATAAACGCATCAAAAGCCCCCTTATGCTCAGCCGTGAAGTCCAAAAGCTTATTCTCCGCCTCGCCATTGATGCGTCGTGGCCCGGCCATGAACCATAAGGGCTTAGACTGGTCTCGAGCAGAGATGAAGCCGCTTGTAAAGATGAAGCGGAAGGGAGTTGATTCTCTCTCTTCTGAGTCTTTTGAGATGGAGGTGAGGGGCAAGAATGCTTCTGCCGCGGCCACGGTGTAGTCTAGCGTGACCTTTTTCTGAATCTCTATATCGAGTGATGCAGTGCCGAGTGCCCTGTGTTTGCTCTGTTAGTCTTGGTGTAGAAAGGTGGTCTCGCTGTTAGCCTCAAAGGTAGGAAGGGAGCATGTAGTATGTACATACCAAATACACCCCGCTGCGCCCTCGCACTCCTTTATCACAGTAGCCCCATACTCCTCAAAGTCCTTCACGAGCATAGTCTTCAATTTCTGATCTGGATCGGTAAAAGTACTTGGCAATTCGCGGCGCGAGAGCGCGACGAGGGAGGTTATAGATGGGTTAGTGAGACACTGGCGGAGGACTTCAGCGCCTATGAAGCCCGTTGAGCCGGCGAGGATGAGCTTCATGTTTGTGGGCATCAATTGGTGCTACGCTGGAGAGTGATAAGGGTTGATGATGGCGGTCTTGTTCTTGCTCTTCCTCTCAAAATTCGCCTTGCTTTTGCCCTCAAAACAGGAACCCAAGACCAGCAGCAGCAGTAGTAGTACCCTATATATATATCCTCCATTTTTAACACTCCCCTAACGCCCGTAATGCCCCCACCAAGTTCCCTGGTCCCTATCAATCTCCACGGCACATGCATATCAAGAATGGCCGGCTTGTTAAAAGGAAGCTAGTGCTTGACTCGGTAGGATTTCGAGCTTGTTAAGGTGCTCTATTACCCCTGTATGTGGCTTAGCACTAGTCGGGTGGGTTGCTGGTCTTGGGCACATAGGCTAGGCTGCCGCACAGACGTAAGCACCGCCGGTAACACTCCACCAAACCCTCATATTGCACAATTGATATCATTTGGCAATGCACAAGTATGGGCTATGCCTTATGTATGCTTTTCCGCAGCAAACATGCCCTCGGAGAGGCCAGCTGGAGAACGTGTTGCATATTGACCTTTAGACCAGAAATGCTCAACAAAGTATGAATTCCTCACGTGTCTGATTCAATGCCAGGAGAAATAGTTGAGCATGAGCAGACTGACACTGCCTGATCTTTATATACCATAGCACAGAAATCAACGGAGAATAATAACAATTATGTGTGTACGTACAACCATTTCGCTTCGTATGACCTTCCTCAACATACGGACACTTAAATCCGATCAAAGAGGAATATAAGGATAGGGAATACAATAGAATTTGAGCGATTAAAATCAATTAGAGACAAAGTTTCTCCGACATACAGAGGCCATTTGATTCTTGAGCCTCTTGAGTTTCGGGTATAAGGTTCCTAGTAGTACTTACCTTAGTAATGTAATGTAAACCTCTCGAAACTAGCTGAGCGGAGCTTTTTGACCGCACATAAATATGAAAAATAAGCATTCTATTTCTATATCAGTCTATGGCATATTTTGTTTGTCCGAAGGAAGTGGAACTGAGTGGTTCCGCCTCTTGACAATCACTGATTTGGACTAAAAATTATGATGATCAATGCAAAGAGTAGCAGTCACTGACCCATTCAGCTGCAATATGACTTAAGTGGCAACGAAGGAGGCTATGGCGACATTGGCTCTGAGATAACTTAAGCTAGACCTGCTGCTATTTTGCAATCCTGATTCCTTTTTTCCTGGCGGAAATGGCTGTGCTTTAAACGTGATCCGCCTATCACGACTTATGTCTATTTCTTTTTCCTTTTCCTTTGTAGTACTAAAATTGAGTATTTCCCCACTGCCATCACGTCTACAACAACAGAATTAAAACAACTCATATCGATTATTTCACTTTTCGTCAAAATTATGCGAGTATAAGTGCAGAAGAGCATATATTCCCCTTTGTCTCAACATCCAAAATATCTGCCCCGTTATCTTCCCACTCAACAGACTCCTCAGCCTCAGCCCTCATCAGCTCCTCCACCAGCAGAATTATCCCAAAATGGGTCACGACTCTCTTCCTACCCGCAAGCGCAATAAGCTCCGAAAACTCCTTTTGTGCCCCCCGCATGCACCCCCGTCACATCAATCCGCTCCACAAACATCCTATGGCGCAGAGGGGTAATGATGAGTGATTGGATGACGGAAGATGAGGCTAAGGTGAAGGCCATGTAGAGCGTGAATGGTTCTGTGATACCATGGGACTCCTTAAAATCGCCGTCCATGATGACCTCCAGGACTAGTTTGTGATCGCTTCTTGTGGTGATTTTCTGAATGGCGACAGTAGTGTTGTGGGCTATGAGCACATCAGCTCTCCAGGTATTTATGGCATCTCGTCCGTTGTATGTTTTAGCTCCATCCTCGAGCACGGCATGCAGATCGAAACTTTCTGCGAGAAGGTTGGGGTCTTTTTCGTGGATTGCTCGTAGAAATTGGTGCAGGAAGAAAATATGCTTGAGACATTTTTGGTTTTGTAATTGAAATTGAAGCTTTTGCATCTCCTTCATCTAATCTTAGGTGAAGATAGTGAAAGGCATCCGTTATATATTTAAGCCCAAGAGATGGAGTATGGCGGAATATCAGCAAGAAGTCCGCACTTGCGGAGCGGAGTTTCACTACTCCCCCTATAGACACAATTAAGATTCTTTTCGGTCCACTCTGCTGCTACTTTAATCTGAGCTGAGGGGTGAGCAAGCCCGAGCAACTCTCTAAGCAGGCCTGAGCGCGCATTGAGAGCTTCGTTCCTGCACCTTTAGGATGCCAGTTTTGGCTACCAGGGGACTGGTCTGGCTCCCCGAGGACTCAGTTATAGTTGCCTAGTAGTGTTTCAATTAAATTTTTACCAAGCCTTCTCCCCTGTACATAGCCACTTTGGTGATGTAGTTACCTACGCTTCACTTTTTTAACTAAAGGCTTTACAACTTTAACTAGTGTGGAGGGAATGAATGGGTGTGCCGTCGAAGTGCACGATCGTTAGGGCAACAGGTAGGGCAGCGTACAAGCTTGAAGCAAAACCCACAAAAGAAACAACTGTGTCCCGTGTCCGTAAAGAAAGCGCAGTCCAAAGACCCGTATATCGTCCGTAAATTCAATCTGTGTCCGTAAAACCTCTAATCTCGTCTGTAACTAATTCCTATAATAATCACTTGTCCTGTGCACATCTGTAAAACCCTCTATTCCCAATCTCTGATCCCGTCGTGGATGCTTAATCAAAAGGAGTCTACGAAGGCCGCGCTCAAAAGTCTGGGTAATATAGCGCATTGGCCCTGAAGGAGCCTATTGGAGCTTGTAAAGGCCCTGTAGGTCTAACTAAGTGCGCCATACTTTAGCGGAGGGCCTCATATTTTAGTGGGTGACCCACTATAATTATAGGTCCTTGACCGCTGGAACTACCGGCCGGTCGGAGCCCTGCACCGCGCTGGCCATACACTTATGGTGGCTTACAGGGAGCATACGCTATAACTACAGGGACCCCCAGGCTGCTACAGGGCCTCATGCGCGCTACACTAATACCCTAAAACAACTATCGCCTAAATCATGTGATTTTGTAGGGGACCACTGTCATTTTCGGATGACTAGCTTAGTTTGAAAGCTATTTAACTGCTGATAGTGAACGAATAACCAGTTATTCGTTTAATTGACCTTTTGGCTCATGTGTTTTCGCTGGTCTATCAGCTCGCTTAAATAACACCACAGAACCCCACTACACTAGTTATTACAATGTTGAGTATAGTAATTTTAAAACATCTTAATAGGCATCTCCATATATACTTTCTACTTCTATTTCCTTCTAACTAACAACCTAGCAGTTTTTACTTCGTTTACTTTATTTGCTACTTGTAAGATGGCTCACATTGTAGAGGGCAGGGTTGAAGGGAACAAACGGATTTTACAAAAAGAGCTTCTAGAAGTCAATAAGCGGAGGAAAATCATGCATAGCGTTAAAGAAGAAAAGAGGACTGGTTTGAAGGTTTGCCGTTTAGACTGAGCGAGGCATATTCTTGCAGATGCAGCGCAGACGACAACGGAAAGACAAGATTGAGACGCTGCCCTCCTAAACGAGCGGCATAGATTACGACAGGCTTGAAAATTAGGATTAGGTGCTCTTGTTACATCTACTTCCTTACTAATAATTCGAACTCTTCCTTATCATTAATAAAGTACAAATGCCTGTTGACGATGCCTTGTAAAGGAAGATAAATGTAAACGTCAAAATCGAGCGCACCTTGGACTATAGCTCCAGCCACGACCGTAAGTTCAAGACGAGCATAAACATACCTTACATCAAGGCTAGATCACTAAAATCTCATTACCTTCTTATAATTAGATCTCGACGATAGGAAGGATTAGCACTTGACAATATAACTGTTACGGCCCTGGTCGGCGCCAGGCGCTTTCCAGAAACAGATGCGCTCTGTGTTTTACAGACTAGCCCAACACGTGACTCGCGAACGGCTTAAAAGCAGTTCTCTGAGTAATATTACTCTTCTTCCTTTTTTAGCTTTAGATTCTTGTACATTTGATTGTGTTGTCTCTTGTGAGTCCAATCCGAATTTGATCTTACCTTCGCGACCAGTCCGAATCCGATCTCTATTGCGCGGCCGCAAGCCCTACTATCTCAACCTTTCAAATATGACAGAGGTAGCACAGCCCCGATTGATCCACACAAGGGATTGATAAGAGGAGACTTGTTGGTACTTCGATACCTGCTCGGTCTTCGTCTCAGTCACTCTTTCCAGACGCCAACCTTATGTCGAGAATTACCTAATACACCAATGAAGGACGTCATATTCCTTGCTGTCGACACAGAAGCTTTTAAAGAAGATCAAATACATCTGCTTAAGCGATTCCAGGTTGGAATTTCTATTCTAGATACTCGGGCCTTACAAGATCCTATATCAGCTTACCCTTTAACGACTCTAGACCAGCAGGATCTCTTGCAGACTCGAAACTTTTGTCTTGGACCATCTTGATACTGTTTAAAAGCCTCGAGAAGGTTCTTGTTTGGTCAGTCTGAAACAGCCAATCCCGATCAGATAAAAACACAGATCAAGAACATAATCTGCAATAGGGATGTTGTTCTTGTCGTACATAGTGGAAGCCAGGATCTCTGGTTCCTAAAGGAGCTAAATATTGATTTAAAACCTGTTTCTATCTTGGACACACAAAAGGCCGCTCAACACCCACTTCAACTATACCGCCGGTGTAGCCTACAAGATCTCTTGGTAACACTTGATTGTCCGTTTAAATTTTTTATATTCTGCAGGAAACGATGCGAACTTCACCTTACGAGCTCTTTTGATGATTGCTGTAAAAGATTCGCAAGACACAAGTCCCAGCGAGTCACAGCAAGTAGTATTCTCTACTATACAGGCAATCGCACAGTCTCTTGGGCCTGACAATTGGCTTAAAAAAGAGGAAGATAGGATTAAGGAAAGACAAGCAGAACTTGCGAAACGGGAGGAGAATAACTGCTGAAAGAGGGAAATAAAGCGGGAAAAGAGGTTAGCCCGCGAGGATAAATGGGCAGAGCAAGGTCATTGGTCTGCTACCAAAGGCGGATGCAAAGGCTTCTGGGCGGAAAAATTAAAGACAGAAGAGGAGAGCAAAAAGAGATGATATGGGTGTTGAAGGACGCTTCGCATCGCTGAAGCCAGGAACTGCTAAAGAAGGCCGGCCTCTGCATATAATTTGTGTTCGAAGCTTCTACGCTCGACATGTTATGAGCCCGGCAGTGCAGCACTCGCGATAGAAATCATGCGACGCTTGCGTGAGGGGAAAATGGAGAAGTGGCTAAGAAAGTCCTTCATGTGGGCGATGTTCTAAAATGGGACTGGATTGCATTTACAAGACTCACCCTTCGGGGATATCTCTCGGAAGGATAGCACTCATGCTCTAGAACTTTCTAATGTTATCCAAGAACTAGAAATGCTAGCCTGGATTTCTTTAGCCCTGAAATTCTAATCTTCTCAGACCTTACTAATGACATAGTTATCCTCCACTCTATCTCCGCCAATACCCTCCTTCAAGACCGCCCCAACTTCTGCATCCAGCAATTCAAGTCTTATCCCCGCATGCTGCTTTCCCGCAACAGAACCCCTTCATCAATCCCTCGCTCTACAGTGACTTTCTCCCCTTCCAACGGGCTCTCCAAGAAGTTTACTGTGCGCCTTGTACCTCCCCAAGACAGAAGCAGCATCCCCCATAGTCTTCCGCGTGATAGAGAACAAATGCAGTCAGATTCAACGCAATGCTCAAGAGAAGACTGTATCCCATGTCTATAAAGCTTCCTATTAAAGCCAGCTTGAAGTTAATTGTAGAGAAGGTAGTCTAGACTCACATCAACTACTATTCCCTCCTCTAGACTATCCCACGGGTAATTGTCTACAAAATACGATACCCCGAAGCCTCCGCCATCATTCAATGATAAAATACCTATCTAAAATCTCTTGAGTCTGGCAGGATCCATTCCTAGGCTCACGGAAGATGTGGTTCGTCATGGCATGCCGCACTATACGGCAGAGATTGGTCAAGTCCAAGTTAGCTTTATGGGAAAGATCAACATAAAGGATTTCTCTGTGGATAGATACTGCTTC
>Ga0335075_10008710_pt1 | contig 15532 bp, 18 predicted proteins | sample Lox_Sample_24_FD_206723 | JGI IMG/M metagenome (GOLD analysis project Ga0335075, IMG submission 206723) | Soil microbial communities from Loxahatchee National Wildlife Refuge, Florida, United States - Lox_Sample_2.4 | ecosystem: Environmental > Terrestrial > Soil > Wetlands | place: USA... | reverse complement strand
GGCCTTGGTCGCCACTACACGCGCAAACCGGCCGCTGATCGCCGCTAACCGATTGATCTGACTCGCCGCGCTTCAGGCAAAATTCGCGGAATCCCACTCCAACTGCGCAAGTTGGGCTAGATCGTACGTTCTATAACGCCTGCAAGCCACCGACACGGCAAGATGCCACGTCGGGCATCACACATCGATGATGGGATGGCTATGAGGCAACGTCGGTGCGCGACCTGGATCGAGTACATTGGGATCACCGGCGCCAGTTTGTACCATGCGTTCGGCGACAAGCGCGCGCTGTACCAGAGGGCGCTGGACCATTACGTGGCTGCCAGCATCTGCGACCGCATCCGGCGGTGCAAGGAGCTGGCACCGTACGAGGCGGTCGCCACGTTCTTTGCGGAGATTATCAAGCGCTCGGCTAGAGGACCGCGATCACAAGGGCCGCATGCTGGCCAACGCCCCGCTGGAGGCAGCGCCGCATGACGCGGCGTTTCAGCGCATTGTGGCCGCGATGCTGGAGCGGATCGAGGGGTTCTTCCGACGCTCCGTGGCGGCGGGGCAGGCCGACGGCCCGATCACCGCCGCGGCACCCAGACCATAACGCCCCGCAAATCCCTCTCCCCGCCGCCGGCCGTCGCCAAGTCGGACCGGCCGATGGTCACACCCCAGCCGGCCGACCGACGCAGCGCCCGCACCGGGAAGCCATAGCGCCGCGCCAGCTCGCTGATCGCCTGCCTGCTCACGCCTCGCTCTCGGGCCACCTCGCCGATCGTCCGCCCAGCCCGCAACTCCCGCTCCACCTCCGCGACGTAGTCCGGCGCACGGGGTCCACGCCCGCTTCCGGGACGAGGCCCCCGCGGCGGCACCGGCAGGCCAAGGTCAACCCAAAGACGTCGCGCCCGTGTCGGCGAGCACCCCAATTGTGCGGCGGTTTCCACAATCGAGGCACCGCGCGCCGCGGCGGCGCGCACGATCTGCACCTCGTTCATGCGTCCGCCTCCCGCCTCTTCATCGCGCGCCATGCCCGCGACGCCGGGCGCCCCAGCTTCGCAACCGGTGACCGCCTTCCCGGACTGCCCATCCGGTGTCCGCAACAGCGCCAGCGTCTGCGGATGCTCCATCTCTGACCATTGCCATCAACCCGTCGTTGATACCCCTGGGGTGCACAGACCATAATCCACGTCCTCTACCATTTATTCCTAGTCATCGCCGTTTCAATAGGCAGATAGGGAATATTACTTGATGATCTCAGATCCAGCTATAATTCCCGCCATGAACCCAACCATCTCCCCAATCCGAGCCCTCCGCGCCCACCTCCCCGGCAACTCATACCATGAGTTCGTCCACTGCCGCGCCATCTCGGACCCATTCGGCGACATCCGAAGCCCTCACGCTCCGGAACGAGTCCGCCATCACCCTGGTCGCCGCGCTCCTCTCGCCAGCCTTGCCGAGGCCAAGCTTGCCGCCCTCCACGTCGCCACCGAGCCCTCGCTTGGTACTACCGCGCCGAACAGCCCGAAATAAGGCTGCTCATGAAATGCCTCGCTCTGGCTGCCGGCCTGACGCGCCAGGCCGCGGAAGCCGCACTGGAATCAAAAGCCCCCTCCTCTTGCGGGAGGCGGACCGAGCCGGATTGGACGAAAAATGATAGCGCCTGCCCTCACGGTTTCAAATAAGACCAGTGCTGTTCTTCCAGCTCCATAATCCGCACCGCGCCCGAGGGCACCACGCGCGCCTCCGGCATCACCGTCAGCTTCTTCTTCTCAACTGCCTCGGTATGCGCAAGCGAGATCCCGCACGCACTCATCACCACCTCAGGATAAGCCGTATGGATCCGTCGCACCTCCTCCTTCACCGGCGAAAGCTCGTCGATGAACATCGACGCCCCCGGCCCATTGGCGACGATTTCGATGGCAACCGTACCGCCCTCTCGTCTCACGGTATCGATCACGTTGGCGGCGTTGTGCAGTGCTTCGACCATCACCTCCCGCTCGCCGCTGTCAACATGGATCAGCAGCCGATGCCGGGTCTGCGCCTGCGCAGGAAGCGTCAGGGCAACCAGAATGCCAAGCAACAATGCCAGCGCGCGCACGACTCCCCCTCCCTCTTGCGGGCTTGGACCGCGAAGCAGACCAAGGCCGGGCGGAGGGGGCCGCCAGGGAAGGGCAGAGCCTCTCACCTCACCCCGCCAACCCCTCCGCCGCATCCTTCGCCCGAGCCTCCGGATCGCGTTCCGCCGGATCGCCCCATCCGCCCCCACCTCCGGACAGCACGTGGAACACGCTGCCCGGCGGCACCACGATCCCGACCTCCTTGCTCTTCAGTTTGCGCGGCGCCTGCCCCGGCGCGATCAGCGAGTAATCATGCGGCGCTCCGTCGCGACCGCCCAGAACGCCGCGAGCCCCATGAACAACCCCCTCCCCCGCTGTATTGGCAACCGCCTGCCCATCGGCCTCGACCCGAAGCCGCATATCGCCGCCATACCCACCCCGGAACCGCCCCTCTCCCGCCGAGCACGCCCGATACTCATGCGTCTCGAAGAACAGCGGAAACCGCGTCTCCGCCACTTCGATGCTGCCGAACTTGATTCCCCCCGCCGAGTGCCATTCGCCGATCGTGGACCACCCATCGCCGGCCGCCGAGCCACCCCCACCGGGCCGCGCCTGGAACATGTGCCAGATGAACCGCCGCCCGGTACGTGGATCGCGCCCATTGATGGCTATCCGCAGCCGCCGCCCCCAGCCCCCCATCGCCCGCTCCGGACACGCCGGCGCCAGAGCCACAACAATCGCCTCGATGATTTCGTTGGAGCAGTGACTGGTGCACATCGTCACCGGTGCGCCCTCCTCCGCCCAAACGATCGTCCCCGGCTTCGCCACCACATGCAGCGGCCGGAACGCCCCTTCGTTGCGCGCCTGGTCCGGATCGAGCAAGAACGCGAAAGCCATTGTCACCGCCGCCTGCATGTTGGCGTGCGATGAATTGACGAACCCGCTTACCTGCGGATCCGACCCCGTCAGATCAACCGTGACATCGCTGCCAGCGACGGTGCACCGCGCATGAACGCGGATATCTGTCTTCCCAAATCCATCGTCGTCCAACCAGGCGTCGCCCTCATAAACCCCATCCGTCCATCCACCCACGATCGACCGCGTATGCCGTTCAGCGGCGTCCAGCATTGCCTCGACCGCCTCGGCCAGCACCGAGCCCCCGAACTCGCCGATCACCGAGCGCAGCCGCTGCTCGCCCAGCCGCGCCGCCCCGATCTGGGCTGCGAGGTCGCCGCGGAAATCCCGTGGATGGCGCACATTCAACGCCATCATCTCCAGCAGGTCCTCCCGCAGCACGCCGTTCTCGGTCAGCCGGATCGGCGGGACGCGCAGCCCCTCCTGCCAGATCTCGGTGGCCGCCGGGTTGTAGCCCCCGTGAGTGGCGCCCCCGATATCGCTGTGGTGCGCGCGCACCACCGACCAGAACATCAGCCGCGCGCCATCGAACACCGGCACGAAGGCAGTCAGATCCGGCAGATGGCTGCCGCCGCGATACGGGTCGTTCAGCAGATACACGTCGCCCGCCACGGGGTTCGGGAACACTTCGACCAGCGCGCGCGCCGCCCACGGCATCGCCCCGACATGCACCGGGATATGGTCCGCCTGCGCCACCAGCCGGCAGCGCGCATCGATCAGCCCGATCGAAAAGTCCCGCGACGAGTTGAGGATCTGCGAATAAGCGGTTCGCAGCATCGCCTCGCCCATCTCCTCGGCGATGGCAGCGAGCCGACTCTGCAGCACGGCGACGGTGATTGGATCGGTCATGAGTCGATCCTGGTAATGGGTTCCGAGGTTTCCGTCGAGCGGGCTCAAGGCACGAAGATGGTGAAGACGTACGTCGACAGCAGCACCAGATGGACGATGCCGGACAGCAGGTTCGTCCGCCCGGTCCCATAGGTGATCACAGCAACCAGGAAGCCGAGCGCCATCAGCACGCTGGCGCCTTGCGAAATGCCGAGCTCGAGCGGCTGACCGACCCATGTCGAGACAAAGGCGACCGCCGGCACAGTCAGCCCGATGGAAGCCACCCCGCTGCCGAGCGCGAGATTGATGCTCGCCTGGAGCTGATTGCGGGCCGCAGCCCGCACTGCCGCCGCCGTTTCCGGCAGCAACACAATGGCCGCGATGAGCACGCCGACGATAGCATGCGGCGCGCCGGCGGCCTCAACGCCCTCGTCCAGAGCTGGTGCCAGGCTTTTCGCCAGGAGGACGACGGACAGGAGTGCAAGCAGCAGCAGGCCAAGCGACGCGAGTGCCAACCATCCCGTCGGCCGGTCGTGCTCGGGCCTGCCTTCCATGCCGACAGGCCGGAAGTAGCCCTGGTGCCAATTGGTCTGGATAAACAGGAAGGCGATGTAGAGCGCAACGCAGGCGGCCGAGACGAAGTCGAGCTGGAGCGGCGTGTAGAAAGCCCCAGGTGCCGAAACGACATAGTTCGGCAATACCAGCACCAGCACCGCCATCGGGATCAGCACCGCGAGGAGGGCCTGAGCACCCTGCACCTGGAACAAGGACTCGCGTTGGCGGAAGGCGCCCACCACGATGCACAGCCCGGCGAGCCCGTGCAGCACGAGCATGACAACAGCCTGCAGAGAATCCCGCAGCAGCGTCGGCTGCGGCTCGCCGCTGAGCATCATCGAAATGATCAGTCCTGCCTCGATGACCGTTACCGAAAGCGCCAGGACCAATGTTCCAAACGGCTCGCCGACCCGGAGAGCGACCACTTCCGCATGGTGCACGGCGGCAATCACGTTGCCGAGCAGCAGGGCCGCCAGCGCCAGCGCCACGGGTCCCAGCCCCGCTTTGCCGATCAGGAGCCACGCTCCCAGGCCCAGCACCGGCAGAATAACGGTGTGCAGAGGAATGCGGTCAGTGGGGGCGTTGGCCATACGCCTCTGTAGCCGCCGCCGACCGGCCTCTCAAAGTCAGACCAACACGAATTCAGCCGAGTGCTCCCAATGCGCCCAGCGCCGCCGCCGCGGCCAGCACCAGCAACGGGTGCAGCCGCGTCGCCAGGAACAACACCGTGGCAATCGCCGTCACCGCCGCCGTACCCCACCCGCGAGACGTCGTTTCGATCAGCAGCCCGGCACCCGACATCACCAGCCCGGCTGTGACCGGCATCAGCCCCGCCTGGATCACGGCCCGCCACGGCCTGCCCTGGAATCGTGTCCACAGCCGGCTGGTCGCGAAGGTCAGGAGCGAGGACGGCGCGCACAGCGCCCCGGTCGCGACTAACGCCCCAGGCAGCCCGGCGACGCGCCAGCCGATCAGCGTAGAGACCAGCATGTTCGGTCCCGGCGCCGCCTGCGCCAATGCGAAGAGCGAGGCGAACTCCGACGCGGTCAGCCACGGATGCACCGACACCACCTGCCGCTGCATCTCCGGCAGGATGGAGTTGCCCCCGCCGAACGCCTGCAGCGAAAGCTCGGCAAAGATGACAGCCAGCACTGCAAGCCGGCTCACAGCCGGACCCCCCGGCGAGCCAGCACCGAGACCGGCACCATCACCAGCAGAACTACCGGCAGAGGCACCCGCAACAACACGATCGCCCCGAAGGTCGCAGCCGCGATCAGGATGCCGACCGGCCGATGGCGCAGTGGCGCAGCGATCCGCAAAGCGGTCGCCAGCACCAGCGCCGAGGCGGCCGCCGCCAGCCCGGTGAACAGGTGCTGCACCGCTGGAAGATGGCCGAACCGTCCATAGACCGCGCCAAGCGCGAGCACGATCGCCATCGGCGCGCTCATTAGCCCTGCAAATGCCGTCACCGAGCCGGCCGCCCCATGGAAACGCGCACCCAGCGCAACCGAGAGATTGATGATGTTCGGCCCCGGCAGGAATTAGCAGAGCCCCAGCAGTTCGGTGAACTCCCCTGGCGTGAGCCAGCGACGCTGCTCCACCACCATCCGCCGCGCCCAAGGCAGCACGCCACCGAAGCCGCAGATCCCGATCGACAGGAAGCCGATAAACAAAGACCCGAGGCTGGGGACAACTGGCACATCGCGCATCCCCGGTCGATACTGCACCGGATGAAGCCCAACAAACCCGGAGTGACCGGAGCGTCCACCTCTCCCGCTCTGCGGGAGAGGTCGCCGCGCAAAGCGCGGCGGATGAGGGTGCCGGACGCGAGCCCCTCACTCAGTTCCTCGCCCTCACCGACTCCTAGCGCAAAGCGCCACAGGTGGGGTTTGGCGCAGCAGCTTATACCCGGCGCCCTGCTTGGCCTGTTACTGGCCGCCGCCCCAGCGGTAGCTTGCGAAGTACAGCCGCGCGCCGTCGTGCCACTCGAGCTTGTATCCCGCCACGCGATCGTCACCGTAGAGGTGAACAACCAGCCGGCGAGCTTCATCCTCGACACCGGCGCAGAGCGCACGATGGTCACCGTCACCGCGGTACAACGCCTCCGGCTCGATTTGGACCAATGGACCGGCACTACGGTGATGGGGATCGGCGGGCTGGTCCGGCACCAGAACGCGCTTCCCCGTTCGCTGACACTGGGCGGGCTGGCGTTGCGTCATCCCACCGTGCTCCAGGACAGCACGCTGGCGGTCGGTCCGTTGCCGATCTCGAACTTCGACGGTCTGCGGATCGATGGCCTGCTCGGGCGGGATTTCCTGTCCGCCTTCGACCTCGCCCTCGATATCCCGGCACGGCGCCTCACGCTCTACGACGTGCGCGATTGCCAGGGCGCCTTCCTGCCCTGGACAACGCCGTATCGAGCGATCCGGGCGTTTCCGGCCGACCGCAAGGCACTGGTGATTCCAACGCAACTCGATGGGCACTGGCTGCGGACCCTGATCGATACCGGCGCCGGCACCAGCATTCTGACCGCCGCCGGCATTGCCCGGCTCGGGCTGAGCCCGGCATCGCTCGCCGCAGACCCGGCGGCGATGGCCCGTGGCGTCGGGGACCGGCCCGTCCCGGTGCGGCTGCACCGGTTCGGTACGCTCAATATCGGCGGCGCCAGCACTCTGGACCCGGCGCTGCTGGTTGCGCCGGTCCACGTGGTTCCCATCGTCGATCTCGTGCTGGGCGACGACTGGGTGCAGTCGCATCGGGTCTGGCTATCTTACTCCACGTTGCAGGTGTTTGTGTCACCATGACCGCCGCTCTGAAATTACGCACCGCCCTCGGCCCCTATCCGCACGTGCGGGCGCTTCGCGACTCCGAGCGCATCGCGTTCGATTTCGTCGAGGTCTCGCCGATCACGCGTGCCTTCCGGCGAATGGCGCGCGACCTGGAGTTCGACCTGTGCGAGATGGCAGCCGTCACGCTTGCCCAGGCGCACGCCTACGGCAAGCCGATCGCCGGCCTGTCGGCGGTGGTGACACGCGGCTTCCATCATTCGGCGCTGATCTGCCTGCGCCAGTCTGATTTGCATGGGCCAGGGGATTTGCCGGGAAGACGAGTGGGCGTGCGTGCCTACTCGCAGACGACGGGCGTCTGGGTGCGCGGTATCCTGCAAAGCGAGTACGGGATCGACCCGGCCTCCATGACCTGGGTGACCGAAGAGGACGCGCACGTCGCGGAGTATAGCGAGCCGCCCTTCGTGGTGCGTGCGCCAGCGGGACGTGATCTGTTCACCATGTTACGCGCTGGAGAAATCGACGCAGTGGTCACGTTGCAGAAGGCGGACCCGACCGAGATGCGGACGGTAATCCCGGATGCAGAGGCGGCCGCCGCCGATTGGTTCCGCCGCACCCGAGTTCATCCGGTGAACCACGTGATCACAGTCAGGAGCGAGAAGCTGGCGGCGCATCCATGGCTTGCAGACGAACTGATGCGACTGTTCACCGCCGCCAAGGCTGTCGCACGGTCACCGGTGACGAGCGACGAAGCGCTGCCGTATGGGCTGGAGCCGAACCGCGCGGCGATCGAGTTGCTGGTGCGGTTCGCCGCCGGGCAGGGTCTTATTCCGCGTGCCTATGCGGCCGATGAGTTGTTCGTGATGTAGTCAGTGCTGGGCAAAATACGTGTTCGGGCGCATCGCGAGCCTTATTTCATCGAACGAGAGACACCCACGCCATGAGGTTCCATACGTGGTCCCACCGATGATGCCACCGTGGCCTTCACAGTCCTCGGTCGGGCTCTATGTTGGACCACCGAATCCCGTTATGGCCGGCGTCCATCGCACCGTCAAAATCGGGCCCGGAGGTACCCCATGCCAGAAATTCCCCGCCTGAACGGCGCCATCCGCACGCTTGAGTCCGGTCATCCCGCGTTCGTGCCCTTCACCAGCGCCGAGATCACCAATGCACTCACCTTTGGTGCATCGGCCTGCGACGGGGTGGTGTTCGAGATGGAGCACAACCCCTACGACATCAAAGCCCTGCGCGACTGCCTGCAATATATGCTGAACCGCCGGCAGATCGCGCAGTCCGGCAGCATCGCGCCAGCCGTGACGCCGTTCGTGCGCATCCCACCGAATGGCGGCGAGCAGAGTCAGTGGGTCGCGAAGCAAGTGCTTGATGTCGGCGTCTATGGCGTGGTGTGGCCGCATGTCAGCACGGTGGAGGATGCGCGCAACGCCGTCGCCGCCTGCCGTTATCCGCGCCCGTCCGATGCGCAGCGCTATGAGCCCGCCGGCCAGCGCGGAGATGCACCGACTGCCGCCGCACGGTACTGGGGATTGACCGCGCAGGAATATTACCAACGCGCCGATGTCTGGCCCCTCGATCCGGCCGGCGAGATCCTGGTGGTGATCATGTGCGAAGAAAAGCGCGCCATCGCCAACCTGCCGAAGATGCTCGAGCAGGTGCCCGGGATCGGTGTCGTGCTGATCGGCGAAGGCGACCTGTCGCAGGACCTTGGTCACCCGCGCCAGTACGAGCACCCGACCGTGGCATCGGCTATCGACGAGGTGCTGGCGATCTGCAAACAATATAATGTGCCGTGCGGCCATCCCCATGTGGATGTGAAGAACGTAGAGCCGCTGCTGGCGAAGGGCTTCCGCTGGCTGATGCCGGCGCCGACGACATCCTTCGCTGCGCTGGAGCATGGCCGCCGCGCATCGGGCCGGACGTGACAGGGAGGGACAGCAGATGATTGTCGATGTGCACGCGCACTACACGCAGGCTTCGCCGAAGCTGGACGCCTATCGTGGCCGCCAGGTTGGTTCGCAGAACAAGCCGGTCAAAGGCTCGCTCGGCATCAGCGATGACGAGATTGCCGAATCGCTGGCCGGCAATATCCGGCAGATGAAGGATCGCGGCATCAACCGGCTGATGTTCTCGCCGCGTGCCTCCGGCATGGGGCATGATTTCGGCAACGAGCTGATCAGCCGGTATTGGACCGAGGTCAACAACGATCTGATCGGCCGCGTCTGCAAGCTGTTCCCCGAGCAATTCTCGCCGGTCGGGCAGTTGCCGCAGACTCCGGGGGTCAGTCCGAGGAACTGCTTGGAAGAGATGGACCGCTGCGTGAAGGAATGGGGTTTCGTGGGGTTCAACATCAACCCGGACGTGTCGGGCGGCGCGCCTCCGTTCACGCCCTCGTTGGGCTCTGAATGGTGGTATCCGCTGTGGGAGAAGATGGTCGAACTGGACTTGCCGGGGATGATCCATGCGAGTTCGACGCTGAACCCCGGGCTGCACGTGAACGGCTCGCACTATGTCAATTGGGACACCGCTGCGGTGGTGGAGCTGTGCAATTCACGCGTGTTCGACGACTTTCCCAAGCTCAGGCTGATCATCCCGCATGGCGGCGGCGCCATCCCGTTCCAGTGGCGGCGGCACTCGGCGCTGCACGAACTGTCCCGCAAGCGGCCGTTCGAGGAGATGGTGAAGCATCTCTGGTTCGACATGGCAATCTACGACCAGGATTCGATGGAGCTTCTCGTGCGGCGGATGGGCGCCGACAATCTGCTGTACGCCAGCGAGATGTTCGGCACCGCCAAGGCGACAGATCCGGCGACAGGGCGATGCTACGACGACACGGTGCCGTTCGTGCACGCGATCCCGTTCCTGTCGGAGGAGGACCGGTACAAGATCTTCGAAGGCAACGCGCGGAAGCTCTATTCGCGGGCGAAGTTCTGACATTAGCCGCCAAACGGCAGGGTTATTCGGCCTGAGCCGCTCGGCCACGCAGGGCAGGCAGCATATCGGCGGGCTCGGGACGGTGCGTGTAATCCGGGTTGACCTCGGCGTAGCTGATGACCCCGTCCTGCCCGATCACGAAGCGGCCCGGCATAGGCAGGGTCCAGCTCGCGTCGCCGTTGAAGGCCGGCAGGTCGTTCTTGAGAGTCTTGTACAGCTCGATCAAATAGTCTGGCAGTGCGAAGCGCAGTCCGAAGGCAGCCGCCGTCTCGTTGCCCGGGTCGGACAGAATCGGAAAATCAAGCCCGTTCATGCGGACCGACTTGCGGCTGTTGACGGCATTCTGCGGCGAGATCGCCACTAGGTTTGCGCCCAGTTCGCGGAGCGCGGGAAGTGCTTCCTGCAGTGCCTCCAGTTCCATATTGCAATAAGGGCACCAGACCCCGCGATAGAAGCTGACGACAAGCGGTCCCTGCGCGAGCAGCTCCGCGGCCGAGACCGATCTGCCGCCCGGGTCCTTCAGCACGAACAGCGGTGCCATGTCGCCGGCCTTCAGTGCCCGGGCAGCGGCGCCCGACGCGATCAGCTCGTCAGTCGCCCGGTGCATGGTGTCGATCACCGATCGGGGCACGCTGTAGGGTGGCCTGCCGGCCTCGAAATCGGCCTTGAAGGCATCGAGCTTGGCTTGCAGGGTCATGGAGGTCCTCCGGAAACTTCTCGTGGGCGGCCGTATTCCGTCCCAGGCAAGATGAGCCGCGCGTAGCTGATGCGGCAGACGGCATGTGGCGATAATCTTCATTCCTGAAAGGAATGGGGATGGACCGACTGAGCGCGATGGAGACCTTCGTCCGGGTCGTCGAGACGGGCTCGTTTTCGGCCGCGGCGCGGATATTGAACATTGGTCAGCCGGCCGTCTCCAAGACGGTGGCACAGTTGGAGGCGCGTCTGGGTGTCCGCCTCCTGATGCGCTCCACGCGCGGCTTGTCGCCGACCGAAGCCGGGCAGAGCTTTTACGATAGTGCCAAGCGGGCGATCGAGAAGGCCGATGAGGCCGACCTGGCCGCACGCGGTGCCGGCGCCGGCCTGACCGGCCGGCTCCGGATCAGCGCCGCCGTGACCTTCGCGCGGCTGCACATCGTGCCGCACTTGCCGAACTTCCTGGCAGCGCATCCCGGGCTGACGATGGATGTAATTCTCGACGATCGGGTGATCGACCTCGTGGAGGAAGGTGTGGACGTCGGGCTGCGAATGGGCTCGCTTGGAGACTCATCCTCGCTGACGGCGCGAAAGCTTGCTTCGACGGCACATTACGTCGTGGGAACTCCCTCTTACTTCGCGCGGTCGGGGGTACCAGCCACGCCAGCCGAGCTCGCCGCGCATCAGGCAGTGATATATGCAAGGGAGGGCGGCAGCTGGCGCTTCCGTCAAGGCGCGAGCGAAGTGTCGGTGAGCGTCCCGGGTCTGCTTCGGCTCAGCGCGGCTGAAGGCGTGCGGGCTGCCGTCCTGGCCGATATGGGATTGGCCATTGCCTCGGCATGGATGTTCAGCCCCGAGCTCGCCTCGGGCGCGGTGCAAAGGGTGCTGGCGGATTGGCTGTTGCCGTCAATCGATCTCTGGGCGGTTTATCCCACCGGGCGAATGCCCAGCGCGAAGGCACGTGCGTTCGCCTCGTTCATGGAGTCTGCGTTGCGCAGGCCCATTCCGTCGAAGAATGAGGCTTAGTTCGCTGCGCTGACTACTGCGTACCAGTCGGCTCCGTAATCTCTCAGTTGTGGTCGCCACATGGCGTCACGAGCAAGGATCGGAGGGTTGCACAGATGAATGGAAAACTCACAGGCAAGATCGCGGTCGTCACCGGCGGCAGCGCCGGCATCGGGCTTGGAGCGGCGAAGCGCTTCGCCCAGGAAGGCGCGCGCGTGTTCATCACCGGCCGTGACCGCGCCAAGCTGGATCGTGCGGTCACCGAAACCGGTCGCGGTGCGGTCGGCGTTCAGGGCGATGCATCCAACCTGGCCGACATCGATCGCATCTATGCCACGGTCAAAGAGAGCGCCGGCCACATCGACGTGCTGTTGGTGAACGCCGGCTTCTACGAATTCGGAAAGCTGGGCGAGATCACCGAGGCGCATTTCGACAAGACGTTCGACACCAACGTACGCGGCGTTCTGTTTGCCGTGCAGAAGGCGTTGCCGTTGCTCTCGCCAGGGGCATCAGTGATCCTGACCGGCTCGATCGCCTCGATCAAAGGCTTTGAGGCGCTGAGTGTCTATAGTGCTTCGAAGGCGGCGGTGCGGGCGTTTGCCCGGGGTTGGATGGTGGACCTGAAGGCCCGCAACATTCGCGTCAACGTGCTGAGCCCGGGGCATATCGACACGCCCGGCCTGTCGGGCTTTTTGAACGACGCCCAGAAGGCAGGAGCCGCTGGCAACGTGCCGCTGGGTCGGCTTGGGACACCGGACGACATGGGCAAGGTGGCGGTCTTTCTGGCATCCGATGACAGCAGCTACGTCAATGGTGTCGAGCTGTTCGCCGATGGCGGAGTTGCTCAGTACTGAGTGTGTGAAGAGGCGGCGCATTGAACGCCGGCCCGACAACGGCCGCATCCCATCGCTAACCGCCAGGCCAAGCACGGAAACAGCTCGCCAGATGGTCATCGACGATTCCGGTGGCCTGCATGAACGCATAGCAGATCGTCGTGCCGACGAACCCGAAACCGGCTTTCCGCAGTGCTTTGCTCATCCGATCCGAGGCCTCGGTGCTGGCGGGCACCTGTGCGGCGTTCTGCCACCGGTTCACAACCGGCTTGCCGCTGACGAAAGACCACAGGTGCGCATCCAGGCTGCCATGTTCAGCAATCGCCGCCAGCGCGGCGCGCGCATTGGTGCGCACCGAGAACACCTTCATCCGGTTGCGGATCACGCCGCTGTTGCGCAACACTTCCTCAAGCTCCGCGTCCGTCATCGCCGCGACGCGGGCAATATCGAAATCGTGGAATGCACGGCGATACTCATGGCGACGGTCGAGGATGGTGCGCCATGACAATCCCGCCTGTGCGCCCTCCAGCGACAGCAGCTCGAACAGCCGTCGATCATCGTGCTGCGGCGTGCCCCATTCCGTGTCGTGATACGCAATCATCGCCGCGCTGCCGCTCGCCCAACCGCAGCGCGGCAGCGTTGACGCTGGGGACAGGGGATCAGTAGCGTCCGGCCGGATCGAGGGACTGCGGGTCATGGCACGCGATATCGGATTCCATGGTGAATTGCCGGATGATGCCACGCTGCGGCCGATCCGTCAGCTTCGGCGGATGATCGAAGAGGCGCGCCGCGCCGTGGTGTTCACCGGTGCCGGCATCAGCACCGAATCCGGCATCCCCGATTTCCGCAGCCCGGGAGGCATCTGGACGAAGCAGTCGCCGATCTATTTCGACCAATTCCTGGCGTCGGAGGAGGCACGCCGCGAAACCTGGCGCCGCCGCTTCGAAGGCGACGCCATGCTGCGCGCCGCTCGCCCCAATCGTGGCCATGTGGCGGTCGCCGAACTGGTGCGGGAAGGCAAGGTCGGCGCGGTGATCACGCAGAATATCGAAGGCCTGCATCAGGCATCCGGCGTGCCGGCCGAGCAGGTGATCGAGTTGCACGGCAACACGACGTATGCGGCCTGCCTCGACTGTGCCCGACGCTACGAGATCGATGCGCTGCGTGTGGCGTTCGAGCGGCACGGTGCAGCCCCTCGTTGCGACGGTTGCGGTGGGCTGGTGAAGACCGCGACGATCTCGTTCGGACAGTCGATGCCCGTTGAGGCGATGCGGCGGGCGGAGCAGGAGACCTTGGCGGCGGATCTGTTCTTGGCGGTCGGATCGTCGCTTGTGGTTTATCCAGCCGCGGGATTTCCGGAGCTGGCGAAGCGCAACGGCGCTGCGCTGGTGATCGTGAACCGCGAACCGACCGGACTGGATGCGATTGCCGATCTGGTGGTGAACGCCGAGATTGGCGTGGTGCTCGGGACAGCGGTAGGGGTGCAGTGAGCAGAAGAAAGAAGGCTTAACCGCAGAAGCACGGACACACAGCTATGCCGGATGAGCCCCCGAACATCGCGCTCGCTCTGCAAGGCGGCGGTTCGCACGGTGCGTTCACCTGGGGCGTCCTCGATCGTCTTCTGAAGGATGTGGCGGCAGACCGTCTCCGCTTCGCCGCGATCAGCGGCTCCAGCGCCGGTGCCCTTAACGCCGCGCTGACGGTGAGCGGTCTGGCGCAAGGCGGGCCCGACCTTGCGCGGCGCAAGCTCGAGGAGTTCTGGCGTGCCCTGTCGCGCAGCGGTTTTTTTGCCGGGAATGCGTTGTTCTATAACGACCCTGGTGTGTTCGGCGGGTTCAACCTGGACCGGTCTCCCGTCGCCATCGCCCTGGAGGCGCTGGGCCTCGTTGTCTCACCGTACACCAACCCGTTCTACACCGACGCCTTAGCGCCGCTGATCGAGCGGGCATTCGTTGCCACGGACCTCGCCGCGGTGAACGACACTGCCGGGCCGCGGCTGTTCATTACGGCCACCGACGTGGCAAACAATGGCAGGGCAATCTTCACCCAACCCGATATCTCGGTCACAACCCTCCGCGCGTCTTGCTGTCTGCCGACGGACTTCAAGGCGGTTACCGTCGGCGGGGTCCCGTACTGGGATGGGGGCTATCTCGGTAATCCGTCGTTATCGCCGCTGCTCGACTACTCCCAGGATCTGGTCCTGGTGCTGGTCAATCCGTTCCACCGAGACGGCATGCCGCCGCACAGCGCGCCTGCTATCATGGACCGGCTGAATGAAATTACCTTCAACGCATCGGTGGTACTTGAGGTCAACTCCATCGAGGCGATCAACAGCATTCTCGCTGAATTAAAGGCATCGGGCGTGACGTATCCCGGCCGCTACAGGCCGATCCGCATTCATGCCATTCGTGATGACGCATTTGTTGAGAAATTCGGTTTTGTCTCGAAGAGCAGTACTTCCTGGGCGTTGCTTTCCGACCTTCATCATGCGGGCTACGAGACTGCCGAGCGATGGCTGGCAAAGCACCGGGATAAGATGGGAATGCAATCTTCGTTGGATGTCAAGCGAGAGCTGGTCCACAAGGTTCTTAAGGCGCCTGTACCCCTTGCACGAGGGACGTAGCGGATTTGCTTCGGTTCAGACCGGTCTTCTACCGCATCGGTGCAGTCATACGAGGCGGGTCGACAGCGTGATTGCGATGGTGAGGGCTCCCTGTGCGTCCAGGCCGCCTTCCCCCTCCCGCAAGGCTACGGCGGTCGCACATGTACGGAACGAACCTGACATCTTGATCGGTTCGGCCTCGGGAAAGAGTTCACACGGAGGGCCGCAGAGGCTTGCACGGAGGGCCACGAAGGGGATTTTCTTGCTTTTCAGACTGATCGATCACCCGGCGACAGCGCCTATCGGCAAGATGACCAG
>Ga0335075_10008709_pt1 | contig 15532 bp, 7 predicted proteins | sample Lox_Sample_24_FD_206723 | JGI IMG/M metagenome (GOLD analysis project Ga0335075, IMG submission 206723) | Soil microbial communities from Loxahatchee National Wildlife Refuge, Florida, United States - Lox_Sample_2.4 | ecosystem: Environmental > Terrestrial > Soil > Wetlands | place: USA: Florida... | reverse complement strand
TGCTCACTCCGGGCGTCAGCCGCGGCCAGTATTCCGATAACGCGAGCGCTCCCAATAACAATGCGGAAACCTGGCGCAACGCCGACTCCGGCGCCGCGGCCCTCGCCGTCGACGGTCTGCCGCCGCAGGCCAACAACTTCATGATCGACGGCATCGACAACAACGAGTCGCTGGTGAACACCCTCGTGATTTTCCCCGGCATCGAAGACATTGCCGAGTTCAAGACCACCACCAGCACGCCTTCGGCCGAGTTTGGCCGCGCCGGCGGCGGCGTCGTCCAGGTCGCCACCAAGTCCGGGACCAACGACTTCCACGGCGTACTGTATTGGTTCAACCGCTCCAAGGTCGGCGCTGCGGATACTTTCGACTACACTTCGACGCCTCAAACCACTCCCGAACTGAGCCGCAACCAGTTCGGCGCCTCATTCGGCGGACCGTTCTGGAAGGATAAGCTCTTCTTCTTCGGCGACTATCAGGGCTGGCGCCAGAACCTGCCGGCCGGTATCACCACCACGCGGGTGCCGACCGCTCTGATGCGCCAGGGCAATTTCACTGAGCTGCTCAGTTCCAGCGGAACGGGAACCGCCACTTCTGTTCCCATCCAGGCGATCTGCCCCGATCTTTACGACGGCGGCGGCAATCTGCTCTCGCAGTTTTCGGCCGGCTACGGGTACATCTACAATCCGCAAACCTGCCTGCCCTTTGGCTGGAATGGCGGCGTTAGCACATCGCAATCGGGAAACACCGCTCTCAATATCGTCCCGGGGGGCAGCCAGCTCCCGGTTGGCGTGAAGTACCTGAACGCGTTTCCGAATCCGAACATCTCCGGCGCCGACATCGCGACCAACTCTCCGAACTTCTCGCGTGCCGCTTACAACATCGAAACGATGAACGATTATGACGGCCGCGTCGACTGGGTCTTGTCGTCCAAAGACAGCGTCTTCGGCCGTTACAGTCTCGGCCAGGACTTCCTCAACAACGTTCCGTTCCTGCAGGACGCCACGCACTTCCTGCCCTCGGGCAACGGCACCAATCCCTCGCATCCGCGGCAGGTTGCAGCCGGCTACACGCATATCTTTAACGAGCGAATCCTCAACGAATTCCACTACGGCTGGGTACGCGATCTCTCCGGATACGAGCAGCCGGACGCCAGCGTCCCGCTGGCCGCAAACCTCGGCATCCAGAATGCCAATACGTCTCCGCTGCTCGGCGGCATGCCGATCATCGGCGGATGGTATGGAAACCTGAGCTACGTCGGCGACGGCGGCCCGTATCTGATCGTCGAGCCCACGAATCAGTTTTCCGATGCCGTTACCTGGACCAAGGGCAAACATACCCTCAAGTTCGGCGCGAACATTATTCACCGCGATGTGAACTGGGACCAGGGCAACGACGCCAAAGGCTACTTCTGGATCGACGACGGCGATTACGGCGGTATGCCGGCGCCCACGTCCGGTCACGGAACCTTCACCGGCTATGAGACTTCAGAACTGATCGCTGGTTTCATGGGCGGCTATCAGGCCGGCGCCTTCTCCGGTTACTACGACACCCGCAGCTGGGAGAACGGCTTCTTCGTTCAGGACGAATATCGCATGAGGCGGAGAATTACGCTGAATTTCGGCATGCGCTACGACATCCTCAGCTGGCCGACCGAAGCGCACAACCACATGTCCAACTTCAATCCGGGTACCGGCGAATTGGTGGAAGCCGGAACTGCCGGATGGCCCAAGGCTCTCATCAAGACCCCACACCGGGACTTCGGACCGCGCGCGGGCATTGCGTACGACCTCCGGGGCGATGGCAAAACGGTCATCCGCGCCGGCTACGGATTGTTCTTCTTCGTGAACCGGGGTGGCGTCGGCGAACAGCTTTCCGAAAACCCCGACTGGAACGGAACGCAGAGCTATTACGCCTGCCCAACGGCCACGACCTGCTCCACCGGATACCGCATCACGTTCAGCGGCATGGCGCCCCAGGGAAGCCACAATCCGACGGCCGCCACGGCATCGCTGCCCGCCAAGGTCGGCGTCGATCCGACGGCCATTACTTCCGCGGACAACGTCTACTACTACCCGGAAAGCAGTCCTAACTCCAACATCCAGCAGTGGAACATTCAGGTCCAGCGGGCTTTGGGCACCAAAACCTCGGCCAGCGTCGCTTACGTCGGCACCAAGATGGGCAATCTCGCGGTGGCCTTCAACGCCAACCAAACGACGCTGGGTGGCACTACGAGCTGGTTCCCGGTCGGCGGCTCCGTTAACCCGCAGGGCGTAGGCACGATCAACGCGTATGAGATGGCCGGTGGCGGCAGCTACAACGGTCTGCAGGCGCAGCTCACTCACAGGCTGAGCTCGGGATTGCAGGTCATTGGATCCTATGCCTGGTCGCACACTCTGGACAACGTCGACGACATCCTGGCGAACGCACCCACCGGTGTACTCGTCGGGAACAGCGGAACCCCGTTGCTGGGCTACCAGCGCGGCAATGCCAACAACGATCAGCGTCAGCTGTTCTCGGCAGCCGCTCTCTATGATCTGCCTTTCGGGCGTGGCCGCGAGTTCGGGCAGAATATGCCCACAGCTCTCGACTACATCGTCGGCGGCTGGCAGTGGAACAACGTCATCCTGCTGGCCAGCGGCACTCCGATCGACATTCAGGGCGCACCGAACAGCCCCAATGGCCGTCCGGATTACCACGGCGGATGCAAAACAAATGTGAACTGGTACACCTGGATCAGCTGCCCGTCAGGAGCCTTCACCGCTCCGGCTGGGCTGGTTGGCGATCTGCCGCGTAATGCTTTCGCGGGCCCAGGGACCCATACCTGGGACACCTCGCTCGTGAAGAACTTCTCCATTACGGAGCGGGCGAAGACGGAGTTCCGCGCTCAGGTCTACAACCTGACCAACACGCCGCAGTTTCAGGACCCGGACACTAACTACAACAACGGCGACTTCGGCCAGTTGCTGAACCCTCGCCTCTCGCCCACCAACCGCGAAGTCGAATTCGCGCTACGCCTCTCGTTCTAGATGGACAGGGCCGGGAAACATCCGGTGCTTCCCGGCCCTGTTTTTCCTGAACCGTCTGCACCGCGCTGCTGCACGGCTCGTTGCATGCTGAGCGTCGGATCAACCCCATGAAGATCGAACGCAGTCCTGTGCTGTCGCTGCTCGCGGTGTCTCTGCAGGCGGATCCCCGAGTTGCCGGAATGGCAGCTCGAGCGCACCTCGGAGTTGCGACGTCGAAGGGATGGATCGGGTTCGCGCCGAATTCCAGACTAATCCTGTGGGGAGAGTTCTCTTGAGGCTGCCATATCTCGCTTCGCTGCTGATCGCCTGCACTGGCCCCTGGTTCGCGGTCGTCGCGCAGAATCCGCTCCCGTCCTGCTCCACGGCCCCAGCTGCGTCCGCTCCCTGCGTCGACAAAGTCGATCCGCCGAACTGGTTCGTCAGCCTTCCCTCCCCCATGCTTTTGCTCCACGGCCAGGGCCTGACCGGGGCTAAGTTTTCCGTCACCGGCCACGGCATATTGCTTACGCGCTCACAGATTTCGGGCAATGGCCACTACGCCTTTCTCTGGCTCGCAACGGAACGCTCCGCCGCGCAGCGCCTTTTAATTCAAGTCGTCACCCCCCGGGGGACGACCGCTATCCCGTTTTCTCTGGATCGCCGCACCCCTGCGCCCCACGCCGGCTTCTCCGCGTCTGACGTGATGTACCTCATCATGACGGACCGCTTTGCCGACGGCGACACGGCCAACGACCCCCAGCCTGCGCAGCGCGATTTCCCGCGCGGATGGCATGGCGGCGACTTCCGTGGCATCGCGCAGCATCTCGACTACCTGCAGGACCTCGGCGTCACCACGCTCTGGACCACCCCCGTTTACGACAACGACGGAGGCGAACAGGCATACCACGGCTACAGCGCCACCGATCTCTATCGCACCGATCCCCACTTTGGCACGCTCGCCGATCTGCGCACCCTGGTGGACGATCTTCATCAGCGCGGCATGAAGTACGTTCTCGACACCGTTCCCAATCACGTGGGTGCCGCCCATCCCTGGGCCGTCGATCCGCCTGCGCCCGACTGGTTCCACGGCACACGTGAGCATCACCTCATGTCCAGCGATCGCCATTTCTCCTCGCTCATCGATCCCCATGCCACACCTGACGAAACCCGCGACGTTACGGAGGGCTGGTTCGCTAACGTTCTCCCCGATCTCAACCAGGAGAATCCTCTCGTCCGGCAGTATCTGATCCAAAACGTCGTCTGGTGGATCGAAAGCACAGGCGCCGACGGCCTTCGCTACGACACCTTCCCCTACGTCGGCCGAGCCTTCTGGCAATCTCTCGACAGCGAGTTGCAGACGCTCTACCCACGCCTCACTACTGTGGGTGAAGTCTTCAACAGCGACCCTGTCATCACTTCGTTCTTTGCCGGTGGCGCCACGCATCAGGGAATCGATACCCTCCTCAGCACGCCCTTCGACTTCCCCGTCTACTTCGCCATCCGCGGCGCGCTGGCCCACCATAATGCGACCTCCAGCGTTGTTCCGAAGCATGAGGGCTTCACGCTCCTCGAAGACGTGCTCCGTCAGGACTGGCTCTACCCTCACCCCGAGCGCCTCGTCATCTTTCTCGGCAATCACGACACCACGCGCTTCCTGTCGCAGCCAGGCGCGACTGTGCCCGATCTCAAGCTCGCCTTCACTCTGCTGGCTACGCTTCGCGGCATGCCGCAGATTTACTCCGGAGACGAGATCGCGATGCGCGGCGGCAATGATCCCGATAACCGTCGCGACTTTCCCGGCGGCTTCTCCGGCGATCCGCAGGACGCGTTCACCGCGGCGGGCCGCACTTCCGAGCAGGCCGACGTGTTCGACTGGGCTGCGTCGCTGTTCCGCTTTCGCCACGATCACGCCGTCCTGTCCGATGGCCTTCAGCAGGATCTTCTCGTCGATCCCTCAGTCTTCGTCTACGCGCGAGCAGCAAGCCTCACTGAGGGCTGCTCCGCCGGCAGTGGCGAACATCTCATGATCGCTGTCAACAGCGCCGATCAGCCTCGCCACCTCACGCTCTCCCTCGATGGCACCGCACTCCAGGGCTGCTCCAGCTTTACCGCGGCGCTCGGATCTTCCGCCGCCGTCCATGCTTCCGGCTCGCAACTCACTCTCTCGATCCCGTCTCAGCAGGCCGTCGTCTTCGAAGCAAAGTAAGCGCGTCCCACCACGCGCTTTACCGTTGACTTATATTGGTGCCGTCGCATGATTACCATGCTCCGGCATTTCCGTGCCCTCCTGCATTGCCCGCACCTTCGCCTCGCCGCATTGCTGGCGCCCGTTTCGTTTCTGGTTCCTCTGTCGCTTCACGCTCTCGGCGAGCCCCGTTACGTGCAGGTCCAGCAAACGCCAGGCTCTTTCGCGCTCGCGCACAACGGCGCAGCCGCGCAGATATGCTTCGATCCCGCTGACTGGCCCGGAGTCCTGCGCGCCGCCTACGACCTTCAGGACGACGTCCTCCGCGTCACCGGCCTCGCCTCAGGCTTCTGCGACTCGACGAAAAACCCCCGCGGCGATCTGGTATTGATCGGCTCCATCGGCCACAGCGCCCTGATCGACCGCCTCATCCGGTCCGGCAAAATCGATGTCTCCGGAATTCGCGGCCAATGGGAAGCCACGCTCACCCAGGTCGTCGACCATCCTCTTCCGGGTGTTGCGCGCGCGCTCGTCATCGCCGGCAGTGACAAACGCGGCACAATCTACGGCATCTACGATCTGTCGGAGAACATTGGCGTCTCGCCCTGGTACTGGTGGGCCGACGTTCCTGCCGCCCACCATGATGCGCTCTACATCCGGCCCGGCCGCTGGATCGTCCCCGCTCCAGCCGTTAAGTATCGCGGCATCTTCCTCAACGACGAGGCACCTTCGCTCACCGGTTGGGTCACCGAGAAGTTCGGCGGCTACAACCACGAGTTCTACACCAAAGTCTTCGAGTTGCTCCTTCGCCTGCGCGCCAACTACCTCTGGCCCGCCATGTGGAACAACTCGTTCGCTGTCGACGATCCCCTCAATGCGCAGCTCGCCGACGAATACGGCATCGTCATGGGCACCTCGCACGAGGAACCCATGATGTGCGCCGAAAAGGAGTGGAAGCCTTTCGACGGCCCCTGGAACTACATCACGAACCAGCAGCGCATCGACGATCATTGGCGTGCCTGCATGGAGCGCGACAAGCATTATGAGGAAGTCGTGACCCTCGGTATGCGCGGAGCCAATGACACGCCCATGTCTGTCGACGCCAACACGCAGCTGCTCGAGAAAATCGTCTCCGATCAGCGCAAGATCCTCGCCGAGACCATCAATCCCGATGTGACGCAGGTCCCCCAAGCCTGGGCGCTCTACAAGGAAGTCCAGACATACTACGAGAAAGGCATGCGCGTTCCTGACGACGTTACGTTGCTCTGGAGCGACGACAACTGGGGCAACCTGCGCCGCCTGCCAACGCCCGAAGAACGCAAGCGCTCCGGCGGCGCGGGCATCTACTACCACTTCGACTACGTCGGCGCGCCGCGCTCCTACAAATGGCTGCTCACCTATTCCATCACCAGGATCTGGGAGCAGATGAACCTCGCCTGGCAGTACGGCGCCACGCGCATCTGGGTTGTCAACGTTGGCGACCTCAAGCCCATGGAATTTCCCATCGAGTTTTTTCTCACCATGGCGCGCGATCCTGCGCATTTCAACGCCGGCGATCTGCAGCGGTTCACGCGCGACTGGGCTGCACGCGAGTTCGGCCCCGAGCACGCTGCTGAGATCGCAGACCTGCTCTCCGCCTATACGAAATACAACGGCCGCCGCAAACCCGAGCAACTCGATCCCGACACGTTCAGCCTGCTCAATTATCACGAGGCCGATCGCGTCTTCGTCAACTGGCAGTCACTCGTCGAGCGCGCAGAAGCAGTCAACGAACAATTGGCGCCGCAATACCGTGAAGCATTCTTCGAGTTAGTCCTCTACCCGCTCAAAGCGTCAGCCATCGTAAACGAGCTCTACATCTCCGCGGGCCGCAACCATCTCTACGCAATGCAGGGCCGCGTCAGCACCAACAATCTCGCCGATCAGGCCCGGGCGCTCTTCGCCGAAGACGCGGCTCTCAGCGATGAGTACAACCTCAAACTCGCCGGCGGCAAGTGGGCCCATATGATGGATCAGACCCACGTCGGTTACACCTTCTGGAATGAGCCGCCCGTCAACGCGATGCCCGCCGTTCAGTGGGTACAGCCGCTTACTGGCCCACACATGGCCGTCGCTGTTGAGGGTATTCCGGTCGCCGCAGACGCGATGCTCCCGCCGCTCACACTCCCCGCATTCGACGCGCTGAATCAGCAAACTCGCACGATCGACGTCTTCAACCGTGGTGATCAGCCGTTCCTCTTTACCGCCACCGCAAACCAGCCCTGGATTCACATCGCTCCCGCTTCAGGCTCCGTCGCAAATGAACAGCAACTCGTCGTCACCATCGACTGGGCCGCTACGCCCAACGGCTCGAGCTTTGGCGACATAGCCATTCGGGAGAAAGACGGTCCCATTGTCAACGTGCGCGTCCACGCCAAAAGTCCGGGTATTGTCACTCGCGACACGCTCGACGGCTTCTACGAGGGGAACCACTTCGTCTCCATCGAAGCCGCACACTTCACCGACAACACCGCCGCCGGCGATGCGCGCTGGGTCGAGATTCCCGGCTACGGCGAAACGCTCTCCGCGATGACCATCCTTCCCGTGACTACCCCGAGCCTCGAACCGCCGCAAGCTACGCCCACCCTTGACTACCGGATGTACCTCAGCGATTTCGGCCCCTGCACGATCGAGGCGCGCCTGGCACCCACGCTGAACCTGGTCCCCGGCCGCGGCCTGCGATACGCCGTCTCGTTCGACGGTGATGCGCCGCAGATCGTCGACGCGCTCTCCGACAACTCGCAGCATGCCTGGGAAATCGCCGTCAGCGACGGAGTTCGCAAAGTCGTTACGCCCTGCTCCGTCGCTGGGCCCGGCTACCATACGCTGCACATCCGCATGATCGATCCTGGCGTCGTCCTCGAAAAGCTGGTGGTCGCGTTCCGCGACCCCGACCTGTTCTACCCGCGTCACTTCAAAAACGAGGAAACCGCGGCTCCGCCCAGCTATCTGGGTCCACCCGAGAGCTACCACCGAATCGCCGCATCGGCTTCAGCCGCGCAAAGACCTGCTCCTTAGCAAGTCTCCAGCCGAAGGGGTTCACGGCTCGTGCCGTTCTCCGTCACAGCGATCCGCGGTGCGTAAAGAAGTAAATGGCCAGCGCAAAACCCAGCACGATGATGATGGGGCGCAGCACGCGGTCGCTGATCCTCCGCGCGTTGCGTGCGCCCGTGTAGCCGCCCACTGCGCACGCCATCATCATCAGCCAGCAGAAGCGCCACTCGATCGCGCCGCCCGCGATGAATGTGATCACGGCTACCCCGTTCGCGGTCGTCGTAATCACCGTCTTAAGCGCGTTGATTTCCGCAATTTTCTCCACGCCGCACAGCGCCAGAGCGCTCATCGTCAGTAATCCCGCGCCCGCGCCGAAGTAGCCGATGTAGTACGTGATCGCCAGCAACGCGGCCAGCAGCGGCACCAGCGCTACCGGATGCCGGTGCTCCGGATGCGCCTCGTGATCCGCGATCCGGCGCATCATCCGCCTGCGTATCGGCCCGCTCAGGGCAAAGCTCGTCGAACCCAGCAGAAACAGATACGGCACCAGCCGCAGAAACGAACTCTGGCTCCCGCGCAGCAGCGTCAGCGCGCCCAGCAATCCCCCGATCAGCGCCACGATGCCCACCGGAATCACCAGCCGGTGGTTCTTCCTCAGATCCTCGCGATATCCGGCAATCGATGTGAACTGCCCCGGCCAGAGCGCCACCGTTCCCGTCGCATTCGCCTGAATTGGTAACAAACCCGCCTTGAGCAATGAGGGAAAGACGAGAAATCCGCCGCCGCCCGCGACGGAATTCACCAGCCCACCGAGCAGCGCCGCAAACGATAAGAAGATGTAGTGAAAAATCGTCGGATGCACGATTCCGATTGTATTGGCTCGACGCTGAGAGCCCCACCTCTGCACGATGTTCGCAGAGACGAAACTCCGTAAAGCCCTCGTCTATTGCCAGCTCGGCTGTGGCGTCGCTGCCATCAGGTTCCGCGTATATTCTTCGCGCGGGCTCTCGCACACCGCATCGCGGCTGCCCATCTCCACGAGCTTGCCACCCCGCAGCACCGCGATCTTTGTCGATAAGTACCGCACCAATGGCATCGAGTGGGAAATAAACAAATACGTCAACCCGAAATCCCGCTGCAAATCACGCAGCAGATTCACGATCTGGGCGCCAACGCTCACGTCCAGCGCCGACACGGGCTCATCGAGCACCAGCAGCTCCGGCCGCAGAGCCAGCGCGCGCGCGATGCTGATGCGCTGCCGCTGCCCACCCGAGAACTCATGCGGGTAGCGGCGCAGCGCGCTCGCATCCAGGCCCACCTGTCCGAGCAATTCCTCACATCGCCGCCGCCGGGTTTCTCTCGTGAGTCGCTCGTGGATCGCCAGCGGCTCCGTCACAATCTCCTCGACGCGCATCCGCGGATTCAGCGCCGCATACGGATCCTGAAACACCGGCTGCATTCGCCGCCGCAGCCCGCGCAGCTTTGCCTGCGCCACGCCCGTCATGGGCTGCCCATCGAAAACCACCGTTCCAGACGTCGGCTCCACCAGCCCCAGAGCCATGCGCGCAATCGTGCTTTTGCCTGAGCCCGACTCGCCCACCAGCCCCAGCGTCTCACCGCGCTCCAGTGCAAACGACACGCCATCCACCACGTGCACCGCGCCGTATCGCTTCGACAGCCCCTTTGCTTCCAACAGCGGCATAAGAGCAAATTAGCACCCCGCCGAGCCAGTAAAATAGGAAAAGAGCCGATCCCTTGCAGCATCTCCTCGACAAACTGAATCCGCAGCAGCGCGAAGGCGTCGAAGCCGTCGATGGGCCCGTCCTCATCCTCGCCGGAGCCGGCTCCGGCAAAACCCGCGTCATCACCCATCGCATCGCCTATCTCATCGACCAGCGCGGCGTGGCGCCCGACTCCATCCTTGCCGTCACCTTCACCAACAAGGCCGCCGCCGAGATGGCCGTGCGCGTCGACAAGCTCATCGGGCACAACTCGCTCGCGAAGCCCCTCATCTCCACCTTCCACTCCTTCTGTGTGCGCCTCCTGCGCCGCGACATCGAAGTCCTGCGCATCGGCAACGAGGGCCTCACCCGAAATTTCGCTATCTACGACGAGGCCGATCAGCAGGCCACGGTCAAGACGGTCATGCGCCGCATGGGTCTCGACGACAAGCAGCTCACGCCACGCGTCGTCCTCTCGAAAATCTCCTGGGCAAAGAACCACATGATCGATCCCCAGGAGTTCTATCTGCAGTCTTCCGATCCCACCAGCGAGCGCGTCGCCCACATCTTCGAGGGCTACCGCGCCGAGCTGCGCAAGGCCAACGCTCTGGACTTCGACGATCTCCTCCTCGAAGCCGTACGTGTCCTTAAAGTCTCCGCCGAGACCCGCGAGCGCTACCATCGCCGCTACCGCTATCTCCTCATCGACGAGTACCAGGACACGAACCGCCCTCAGTACGAGCTCATGAAGCTCCTCGGCGGCGAGCACCAGAACGTCTGCGTCGTCGGCGACGAGGACCAGAGCATCTACTCCTGGCGCGGCGCCGACATCCGCAACATCCTCGAGTTCGAGAAGGATTTCCCCGGAGCCAAAACCGTCCGCCTCGAGCAGAACTACCGCTCCACGCAGATCATTCTCGAGGCCGCCTCCGCCGTCGTGGCCCGCAACGCCATGCGCAAAGGTAAGCGCCTCTGGACCTCGCGCGAGGGCGGATCGCTCATCGGCTACTATGAAGCCCCCGACGGCGAAAACGAAGCCCTCTTCATCGCCGACAGCATCCAGAAATACCTGCGCAAGGCCGCCGAAGATCAGGCCGAGCCGAAGTGCGCGGTCCTCTACCGCACCAACTCGCAGTCCCGCCTCGTGGAAGAAGCCATGCGCCGTTACGGCATCGCCTACACCATGGTCGGCGGCTTTTCGTTCTACGAGCGCGCCGAGATCAAAGACCTCCTCAGCTATCTCAAGCTCGTGCAGAACCCGCACGACTCTATCGCTCTGCAACGCTGCGTCAATACACCGGCGCGCGGCATCGGAAAATCCACCCTCGAGACGCTGGAGCGCATCGCGCTCGAAACCGGCTCCAGCCTCTGGACCGGCATCGAGCGCGCCCTCGACGGCAAATTTCTGCCCTCTCGCGCCCTCTCCGCGCTCGACGGTTTCCGGCGCCTCATCGCCGACGCCCGCGCCATGCTCGGATCGGAACCGGGAGCCGGCTTCGCCGAGAAGCTCGCTGCCGATGTCGCCGCCGCCGACCTCCCCGCCGTTGCTGCCGCTTACGATGCCGACACCAGCTTCGACTTCGGCGCGCAGGCCACGCTCCCCCTCACCCGGAACGACCGCCGTGATAACAGCAGTTCGGAAGACGGCAGCACTCAGGATCCGGCTACGTTCAGCATCTTCGGCGAAGAGCCGCAGATTCCCCACGCCGCCGCGCAGGCAACGTCCCCATCGGAACCTGAAGCAGTTCCCGGCTTCCGCGCTCCTGGCGATGCCGCCACGCTGCCTGAGCTCATCAAGTTCCTCATCGACCGCACCGGCTACATCCGCTCGCTCGAAGAAGAGGGCACGCCCGAAGCCTTCTCCCGCATTGAAAACCTGAAGGAACTTGCCAACGCCGCGCAGGACGCGCAGGAGCGCGGCGAAACCCTCGCCGAATTCCTCGACCACGCCGCGCTCGTCAGCGACGCCGACCAGTACGACCCCGAAGCGCGCGTCACGCTCATGACCCTCCACGCCGCCAAAGGCCTTGAATTTCCCCTCGTCGTCCTCGCCGGCATGGAAGAAGGCCTCTTCCCGCACTCGCGCACCCTCAGCGATCCGCCGCAGATGGAAGAAGAGCGCCGCCTCTGCTACGTCGGCCTCACCCGCGCCATGGATTCGCTCATCGTCACCCGCGCCCGCTACCGCCGCCGCTACGGCAACGACATGCCCGAGCCCACCATCCCCTCACGCTTTCTCGAGGAGATCCCGCCGCATCTGCTCGAAGACCTCAGCGGCAGCCGCAATCGCGCCACATCCTGGGGAGGCTATGCCGCCGCGACGACTGACACTCCCTCCCGGTTTGGCAACCGCGACCGTGACGAATTCAGCTCCCGTCACTACTCCTACGAGGACGAAGACCAGAGCGCCTCACCGAGCAACGATCCGGTAGGCCAGCCGCGCCGCCCCGATTTTTCCTCGCGCGGCCGCCTCGCCAATCCGCCCTCCGGTAACCGCACTGCGCCTCCCGCCAAAGCCGATTCCGTCGACAACATCGCCCGCTTTTTCTCCGGCCGCGGCAGCGTCCCCGCCAAATCCGAGCGCCCCAAACTCGACGTCCCCGAACCCACCGGATCTCGCGGATTCAAAAGCGGTCAGCGCGTGCGCCACCCCAAATATGGCGAGGGTATCGTTTTCCGGCGCGAAGGAGACGGAGAAGACGCGAAGATTACGGTACAATTTTCAGGATTCGGATTAAAAAAGCTGGTCGAGAAATTCGCCCAGCTCGAGCGCCTCTGAGCAGGCCCCAACCCTTCCGAAAAGGATTCTCATGGCAAATACCAAGTCCACCACCGACAAGATCGAACGCAAAAAGCTGAAACGCGCGGCCCGCAAAAAGGCCGCCCCCAAACCGAAGCGCACCGTACCGCGCGGCTCCGCCAAAAAGAAGGTCAGGAAGCTCGCCCGCGGACAGAGCAAGCGCTAAATCACTTCTCTCGCAGGGCTGTCGAAATCCCTTTTCGACAGCCTTGCCAACCACGTACACTCCCCTTAATCCCATTCCTCCTTGCCAGGAGCCCTCGTTGCCGGATCACCCGGTGCAACCAGACCGTTCTCAAACGACCCGCTCCGGGTCGCAGCTCCTCGCGTGTAAGTCCATCGACAAGCTCATCGCTGACTCTGAGCGCCCCGAGCACGCGCTCAAGAAAACTCTCGGTCCTGTCTCCCTCACCGCCCTCGGCATCGGCGCCGTCATCGGCTCCGGCATCTTTACCGTCATCGGCACGGCCATATCCGGCGAAAAGTTCGACACCTCCTCGATCTTCAACACGCCGCTGCTCGACTACCTCATTCACCACCACGCGCTCGTCGGCCGCCCCGGCGCCGGCCCCGCGCTCGCGCTCTCGCTCGTGCTCGTCGCCATTGTCTGCGCCTTCACCGGCCTCTGCTACGCCGAACTGGCGTCGATGATCCCCATCGCCGGCTCCGCTTACACCTACACCTACGCCACGATGGGCGAGCTGATCGCCTGGATCATCGGCTGGGACCTCATCCTTGAGTACGCCTTCTCCAACATGGCCGTCAGCGTGGGCTTTGCCGAGCACATGGTTGATCTGCTCGACTGGTTCGGCATTCACCCTTCCCTGCGCTGGATCTCGCCCGCTTACCTGCCCAGCGGCCTGCAGGATCTCGCCGGCAACAACCTCTACAACCCCGGCTGGCACTTCGGATTTAACCTTCCCGCATTCCTCATCGTCATGCTGCTCACGGTTATCCTCGTGCGTGGCATCCGCGAGTCGGCTGAGACTAACAACGTCATGGTGCTGCTCAAGATTGCCGCCATCCTCATCTTCGTCGCGGCCGGGGCACACTTCGTGAAGCCCACCCACTGGCATCCCTTCTATCCCAACGGATGGTCGGGCGTTCTCACCGGCGGCTCCATCATCTTCTTCACCTATATCGGATTCGATTCCGTCTCTACAGCCGCCGAAGAGTGCAAGCACCCGCAGCGCGACGTACCCATCGGCATTATCGCTACGCTCATCGTCTGCACCGTGCTCTATATCGGTGTCGCCGTAGTCCTCACCGGCATCACGAAGTGGAACGTGATGATCGACGACGCTGCGCCCGTCGTCAATTCGCTTAAGCGCCTCTACCTTGCCCACCCCACGGCGACGCTCCACTGGGTCCGCCTCGCGGTTCTCATCGGAGCCATCCTGGGCATGATCTCCTCGATCCTCGTCTTCCAGATCGGCCAGGCACGCGTGTGGTTTTCCATGTCGCGCGATCGTCTGCTGCCCAGCGTCTTTTCCCACGTTCATCCGCGCTTTCGCACGCCGGCCGTCGCCACCTGGGTTGCGGGCTTTGTGGTCGGATTGCCTGCCGGCCTGCTCGACATCGGCACGTTCTCCGACCTTTCCAACATCGGCACGCTTTTCGCTTTCGTCCTCGTATCTGCCGGCGTGCTCATCCTGCGCTATAAAGATCCCACCCGCCACCGCGGTTTTCGCGCGCCTTTTGGACCGATCTTCCCCGTCCTCAGCATTTGCTTCTGCATCCTGCTCATGGCGGGGTTGCCGATCATGACCTGGCTGCGCTTCTTCATCTGGCTCGCCATCGGCCTCGTCATCTACTTCACGTACTCACGCCACCGCAGCGAGTTTGCCAAATCACGTTAGCCTCAGAGCGCTGAGTACCTTTACCTGACGTCTCCTGCTCAGCGTCTTGCGTCATGAGCTTTTCCACCATAAGGTAGCGGCGCCCCGCAATTTCGCGAGGCACCGCTCCACTCCACTGCCGTCCTACAGTCTCCAGTCCCTGGCCCCTAGGCGTTTCTCGCTAACCGTGTCTTTCGACCAACCCTTTGCTGGCTTGCCGCTTCCCACAAAAACCATCCTGTCACCACCCACACCGGCAGAAAGAACGCCGGTGCCCAGGGCTGTAGCAGAATCAACAAAACCACCGTCAGCGCCCAGTTCCACTTCCGCGCAAACAGCGGCCCGGCCATCAGCATGGCGTACTGGTACCACGCCAGCGGAGATGCCAGCATTCCGACGCTCAGCGCCACCCCGCTCGTCACTCTCAGAGACGGCCGCTTCCACGCCACAACGACGATCGCCGCCGCCAGCAGCGCTGCGGCCAGGACCTCGCCCACCCGCGCGTGGCCCGCCCGTGTTGCGAAACCGATGATCGAAACCTCGTTCGGAAAGAACCAGTGTGGATCGCTCGCCACGGCGCGCACCCACTCACGATAGATTTCCGGCCCATAGAGTGCCAGCGGCAGCGCGCACAGTGCCGCCGCCACGCCCGCCGCTACCGCGCTTGCCTTCCATCGTCCGCAAAATACCAGCAGCAGAGGCCACAGCGCATAATTCGGCTTCGCCGCCACCAGGACGCCCAGAGCGATCCCCGCCGACAGGTCCCGATTGCGCTCCAGCAGCGCCCACCCCGCCACCGCCAGCACGATCATCAGCGCGTAATCCTGCCCGAGCCAGAGTGTGTTAAATACGGCCCGCGCCAGCAGAAACCAAAGGATCTGCCGGTGCTGCACGTGCGCGCGATTCGCTCCCACCAACATCGCCGCGGCCCCGATCATCAGCAGCGCCGA
>Ga0335075_10008708_pt1 | contig 15533 bp, 10 predicted proteins | sample Lox_Sample_24_FD_206723 | JGI IMG/M metagenome (GOLD analysis project Ga0335075, IMG submission 206723) | Soil microbial communities from Loxahatchee National Wildlife Refuge, Florida, United States - Lox_Sample_2.4 | ecosystem: Environmental > Terrestrial > Soil > Wetlands | place: USA... | reverse complement strand
CTGGTACATCACGTACCGGCTCAGTTACCGCGATTTGGTGGCGATGATGGCTGAGCAGGGTATCGCGGTCTCCCACACGACGATCTTGCGCTGGGTGCTGCGGTACGTGCCCGAATTTGAGAAGCGCTGGGCGCGGTATGCACAGCCCGTGGGTTCTTCATGGCGGATGGACGAGACCGCCGTCTCCGTGCGAGGCGGAAATCACTACCTGTACCGAGCGGTTGACCCGGAGGGCAAGTCCGTCGATCACCTGCTCTGCGCGGATCGCAGCCGGGACGCAGCGCAAGCGTTTTTCCGCAAGGCGATCAGGAATGCCACAGAGTGGCCGCGCACGATTAACCTGGACGGCAATCAAGCCAGCCACCTCGCATTGCGGATGCTCGGTGAGGAAGACCCGAGGTGGCAGCGTGTCGTCGTGCGAGATCGCCGGTATCTCAATAACATCGTCGAGCAGGACCATCGGGCCATCAAGCGCCGATGTGCGTCTATGTCGGGACTCAAGTCCTTCAGAACCGCGGCCATTACGCTCGCCGGCATCGAGCTCGCACATCGTATTCGCAAGAGGCAGTTCTCCTTCACCAACGGGGGAGATCGCGGCGCGACCTCCCTGAAGCGGTTATGGGATCTGGCGATTGCGGACAGCGATGCAACGAATCGCGAGCCAAAAATGGAGTCGTCGGGCGCATCAACCGCCAATGCACCAGAACTCACGACGAGCAGGAGAAAGAGGCAGTTTCACCGAGTTGCCAGCGGGATTCGGCATATCCGCCCGGTACGACAGGCGCGAAAATTCTCGGAGGGAGGTGGCCTATATCTGCTCGTAGCGCCGACCGGCGGCCGCTATTGGCGGTATAATTACCGTTTCAACGGGAAACACAAGACGCTCGCACTTGGTGTTTACCCGGACGTCCCGCTAGAGAAGGCGCGAGTCCGTCACCAGGCTGCGCGGCGATTGCTTGCTGCCGGAACGGATCCCTCGCTCCAGCGGCGAGAATTGCGAACACACGGAGCCGCCGTGCTCAGTCCTTTTGACGCCGTTCCATGATCGTATCGGCTCGGCACTGAATCTGCTGTAGCCATATAGGTTGCGGAATGCTCGCAAGGGTGCAACCGAAGTATACGAAACGCCTGAACCTAAAGACCAAGGTGCGCAACCGGCCGGCTACAGAATCCGTGCGTCGTGGCCCGCCCGCCCGCGCCGGCGCGCCTCCGGCGCCCCTTCGGGCTACGCCCTACTGAGTGCCAGAGGAGAGCATTCCCTAGCAGACAGGTTATCTGCTACTAAACCGGATAAATCTACTTGCTACGAATAGTCGGGAGGCGGGTGCAAATTGACTTCGACGGCGTAATCAGATAATCTGATTACTATGAAAATCAGTCTTACCGAGTTCCAACGCAACTTCCGCAAGGCGCGCGAGGCGGCGGACAGCGGCGAGACCGTGCTCGTTACCGGCGAGCATGGCGAATATCGGTTTGAGCGTCGTACCCGAGTCTCCGATCACCCGTTCGACGGGCTCGAGGGCGTCTTCGGCGCCGTAAGCCTTGGACGCCGTGAAGAGTCTCTCCGTGACCAAGTCCGCGATCGCCTCGGCGCGAAGAACCATCATCGTCGACGCCGGACCGCTTAGGGCGGCCATCGATCGCGACGATCCCGCTCACGGATGGGCAGTGCGGGCCATGCGTAATGTACCCGGGCGATACATTACGTTCGAGGCCGCGATCACGGAAGCTCAACACGGTCTCGATAATAACCCTATCGCCGTGCGCGCCCTCCGCCAGTTGGTGAGCCGCATGGATGTCGTCGCGGTTGCGGTGACGTTCATCGACCAGGTATTCGATGAGGTTGAGCGTTGGGCGCCACGAATGGATTTCGCGGATGCGTGCGCAATTGTGCTCGCAAGCGTGTACGAGCGCGCCTTCGTCCTTACAACGGACTTCCGGGATTTTTCTGCCTACGGGATTTCATTCGCATCTCCCGAGGGAGCGTTTCATTCGTGAGCATCTCGGCCTGCCGACATGAAAATCGATAGGGAACTCGACTCGGCCCAGAAGGTGTCGATTGTGATAGACGCGTTGAAGGCAGGCAATCTCAGGGTTCGACTCGAAGATGAGGCCCGGGTGAAAGAATTACTCGCTCTGCCACGCGGCGTAATGGGCCTTGTCGATATCTCGCGACTCTCTCCTGAAACTCTCGCATTCGCCCGAGTTGCTGCGATAGCTCTGACGGGAATGAGACAGGAAATGGAAGTTGCCAGAGGGGCATCCGTCCTTTCACTTCCCGACGCTCAATGCCGGCTATTTCGCCATTATGACCGGCTTTTTAGCGCGCTAATCGGTACGTCGTCTGGAACCATCGCGTCGATAGACGAGCTCAAGGAGCGGATGATTGAACGTGTTCGACATCGCCCGGACGCTTTGGCGGAGTCCTTCAATGCCGAAGCTGATGAGCTGGCACAGTTCTATCGCAAGAACTCTTCTGCTCTCTTCCGCGCCGCGAAATCCGTTGGTGGCGTCAAAGTGGTCTGCGGGGGGCAGCGTCAATTCACTCATTCCACGCTTACGGCAGTGCGAATTTCTGGTTTGTACTGTGATACGCAGCTGATTCCAGACCCGATCTATCCCTTTATGGCTGGCGAGCTGCATCTGAATGCAATGCATCTTCAGCTGGCCATAAATCTATTCCACATCCTGCCACTTCGCCCGTTGGTCGACGCTCGATTCCCGGTGCCGCCGGTAATCGTCTTCCCAAGCTTCGAGGAGCCATTGGAAGAAAGCGATGCTATTACTCAAGCTGGTCTCGCTGCGCTTGCGCTGAAAGTCGTAGCGCCTGCTTGTGATCGGTCCATCAGCAGTATTGATGAGCTGGTCCAATACGCGAAGGCGAGCGAGCGAACATTTCTGGATGGCGTAACAAGGGAAAAGCTCTTTGTTCCGGCAGGGGTCGCTCCGGAGGATGTCGGAAGCGCAGAAGAGGCCGCCAGCATCTATCTGAGCGGGCTGAAGGGGTACCGCGACGAGCGGCTGTTGGAGGCGATGGCACGTCTTCCTCTGGGAGTGCTGGTGCTAAACGGAATCCTAGAGAGACTGAGGCCGCAGTATCACCTTCTCGAAAACGCGGAAGAGCTCGATGCGCAGCCTCTGCTCAGTCAGCCGGTACACTGGTATTATTTCGAGCGCTGTTCGCAGGCCGAAACCCGCGCGTTGGTGAATGACAGAGTAATATCCAGGGATTCTCTGGATGTTCTTCGGGCGCTTCAAGATGATAGTCTAACTTGGCTGGCGAACATTCCTGTATCGGGACTCGTAGAGCTCCGCGAGAGGTTGGAACATTCCGAACTCCGTGATCACTTGAAGAAGATTACGGCTCAATTGATTTCTGCGGAGGCGCCGGAACTCGAGGCCGTTGTGCGAGAGGTTCGCCATGGCCTCGAGGTGTTGATACAGGAGCAGAAAAAATCGATGAAGGATATCGAAGCCCGGTATTCGGCAAAGAACTGGGCGTCGGGAGCAAAGGGCGTCATTGGCGCGCTTGCGGGCGCGAGCATGTTCTTTTTGCCCTCGCTTGCGGCAACGATCGGGGTTACGGCTCCAATAGCAATGGCTCTCGGCGCCGTGGGAGCCGGAGGTACGAGCATGGCGGCGAACACGATCGGTGGGGCTATCGAAAAGCGCCGCGCGCGGAGGTCCATGCTCGGGATGTTGGCCACGGCTAAATCCGCCTCTCGTTGACCTTCGCATTATTACGGGAAGCCACTGACGGCCTGAGGATCGCTCGGTGACCGGACCGGGCAGCATGGTGCTAGCGACATTGCTACGTAGCAAAATTGCTAGCTGGGCTGCCGGTGCCCGGCGGTTGCCCAGCACCGCGCGGGTCGTCTATTACCAAGGGTATTTCTGGTGGTACCGAAAATCGCGACAACCAGAAATGTCTGCATAATCAATGAGCTGCGATGCGATTCGAATCCCTCTCTCCCACCAGCGCCCGGGAGAGGGTCATCCGCACCCTCGAGAGATAGGAGGAGGACCGCCAAGAGGCAATACCGAGCCATGCGTAACTCCCACTGACGACCCACTGACGACTACCCGAAGAACACGGGATTCCGCATTTTCGAACGTGGCGCTAGAGTCCCGCCAGTACGGCGGTCGCTCTATTCATGCCGCAAGGCGTGGATCGGGTTGGCGCGCGCGACACGCAAAGCATGCATGCCGACCGTTGCCCAGGCGATGACCAGTGCACTGACGCCAACGGTGATGAAGTAGAACGGATTGAGTGTAATGCGATAAGCGAAGCCCTCGAGCCAACCGTGCAAGTAGTAGCCTGCCACTGGCCACGCGATGAAATTGGCGACCAGCACGGGGATGGAGAACTGCCACAACAGCAGCAACGTCACATCACGCATGCGCGCACCAAGGGCCTTGCGGATGCCGATCTCCCGTGTCCGCCGGGCCGCGGTGAACGCCGCGAGCCCGAATAGGCCCAGGCAGGCGATGACGATCGCAATTCCCACGAAAATACCGAACATCTGACCCTGACGCTCATCTGTGCGATAGAGCGCACTGAAGCTGTCATCCAGAGAGTACGTCTGCGGGTGCGGTATTGGCAGCCAAAGAGCGCCAGGTCTTGTCGATGAAGGCGAGTGTGTCTTGCAGGTCTTGAGGCCGGATGCGAACGGAAATCATGCCCAAAGCCTTCGGGTCGTAGATGTAGACAGCCGGCTTCACGGGCTCCCGCGCTCCGCGAAACATGAAGTCGCGCAGCACGCCTACGATATGAACGTGGCTGATGTTGAGCAGTATGGTCTTATTTACCATCTGCTGTGGCGTGAAGCCAAACCGAGCGGCGGCGGCTTCGTTAATGACAACGCTGTGCCCCTCGTTGGCCGGATCAGGACCGCCGGTGAACCTGTCTTCGCCACGGTTCTCCGAGAGCATGCGGCCCGCAACCACGGGTATGTCATACAGCCGTGTAAAGTCCGGGTCGATCGCGAGCCGGGGCGCGCAGGCGAACGAACGCTTCCGGGCGTCTAAAGCCTGTTGCGGATGAACCGTCCCGCCTGCATGAGGATCGGGATGCACGCCTTATCGCGAAACTTGCCCAACTCCTGCAAGGGGTCGAAGTCCAACACGAGAAGATCCGCGCGCATGCCGGAGGCGATACGTCCTACTTCGTCATCGATCTGCAGCAGCTCGGCATTGACCGAAGTGGCCGAGCGCAGCACGTCGATCGGTCGTTCCATTCGGCCGCGCAGCTCCAGCTCTCCGGACTGCAGTGGATGCGACGCGTAGTCGAACAGATCCGTTCCCAGCCCGAGCTTGACGCCGTTGCGGCGGCAGACCTCGATCGCGCGGGATGCTCCCTCCCCTACCGAGTCGAGCTTTTCCTGCATCGCCGGCGGCAGGCTTTTGCCGCCGCCTGATTTGCCGAGGGCGTCGATCACCGACAGTGTCGGCACCACGAAGGCGCCCGCGGCGGCGATGGACCGGGCAGTCTCGTCGCTCTCGATCAGCGTGCCGTGCTCGATCGAGCGGACACCGAGGGCGGCGCAGCGCGCGGATCCACTGTCGGTATGGCAGTGCGCCATGACGTATCTATCGCGTGAGGCCGCTTCCTCCACGGCCACGCGGACCTCGTCGTCGGAGAATTGCCGCATCCTCAGCGGATCTGTTGGCGACAACACTCCGCCGGAAACGAAGAGCTTGATCTGGTGTGCGCCGCGGCGCAGCTCTTCGCGCACCACGCGCCGCAATTCGTCAGGTCCATCGACCGTCCGAGACAGCAGTCCGCCATAGCCATGGCAGCCGCACGCCTCGCCCTCATCGGCGGCGCGCATGTCCCCGTGCCCACCGATCTGCGACAGCGCACGCCCGCAATACCTCAGGCGAGGCCCTTGAATGAGGCCCGACTCGAGTGCACGGGCCAAGCCGATGTCCGCGCCGGCCGCATCGCGCACCGTCGTGAAGCCGCGATCCAGAGCATCCGCCAGAATGCGGCTCGCGTGGAGCGCCATGAGCGAGGGCGGCATCCGGTCGGCGGCGCGGATATCCCAACTCGGTGAGCAGGCGTGGAAATGAGCGTCGATGAGACCTGGCATCAGGTAACGCCCACGGCAGGGAATTTCGAGCGCTCCCGGGAACGTCGGGCGCCGGGTTGCCACCTCGCGGATGCGACCCTCTTCGACGACTACGTGCCGGGGATCGCCAATGTCCGGGGAGTCGCCATCAAACACCTTGGCGTCTGAAAACACGATGATCATATGCGTCTGACAACCGAGTAGTAGATCGCGAGGCCCGTCGCCGTACCGCAGGTCAGAACCGTCGCCGTCATGCCAACGAGGAGCGCTTTATCGTGCTGATAGTAGCCGTCCAGCACACCGACCAGCTGGATTGCGCAAAATCCAAGGAACGACGGAATGGACACACCGTCAGCGCGCTTGGCCTTCCAGAGATGCCACGCCTGTGGCACGAAGAGCGCCGCGTTGATGATGAGTCCGGCGCCGAAGATCGCCGATATGATGTCTTTCACGTCGCGCCTTATACCGTCAAGTCAGAACCCCTCGATCGGCACGAAGTCGAAATCGAATCCGAAAGCGCGGGGTCCGATGACCGCCACGGCCTCGGGCCGGCGGACTTTCGGATCGGCGCTGTAACCGATGACGTGCACCCGTTGACCATAGTTCAGCCGCTCGGCCGGCAGGGGCTCGGCGGACTCCGAATCCACGACGGTGATGATGTCGGGGACGGTCGCGACGATGCGCCCCCGATTGCGGGCGATCAGGATCTCATTCTGGATCTCGAGCGAGAACTCGGGCTCACCGCCCGCCGAGCCGCTGAGCAGCGCCCGTGCCCAGTGCCAGCCGTCGCGCGTTTCCCGCTGCACGTCCACGATGCGCCCTTCGAAGAGGAGCCGCGCGAAGCGTTGCTCGGACGGGACGTCGAGGTAAGTCAGCAGCTCCTGGACCGGGTCCGACTGCCGCTCGCGCGCGGTGCGGATGCGGCGACCGATATCCAGAGTCTGCATCAGCGAGCCAAGGACAGCGGCCTCTTTGACCTGACGGCCCGACATCGGATAGAAGGCGCCGGCGATGCTGCTGCCCATACCGACGCAGGTGGCCCGGATGATGGTCTCGGCCGCGCGGTCATCTACTGCGAAGATATGCGACAGGTTCCCTGCGTCGTCGGTGACGACGCTCGGCGTGGCGCGGCAACCATAAATCGAGAATGCTGTCATCTCTATGTGCGGCACCGCGCGTCCGATCCCATCACCATCGACGACGGGCAAATCTACCTCGGTTGCCGCAGCCAGCGGCATGAGCGAATTGAATCCGCCGATCTCGGCGCTGATCAGGGCGTCGATCCGCTTCCCGTAGAATTCCGTGCACGCCTCGAGTAGCCGCCGCAGCATTTTTGCCGACACCAGGTATTCCTCGAGCACCGTCGGGGCACCGACTCCCGCAATCGAGAGTACGAACGCGTCATCGGCGAGTTCCGCAGCGTCGATCACCCGAGGATATCGCCCACGGCGCATCTGGTCGATGACGAAGAGCGCGCCCACCCGAGGGTCGCCGCCGCCGCCGCCGCCCAGGAACACGGCCCCGCGGGCCATGTCCCGCACATCGATCTCCGATTCCACCTGGTACATGCTCAATTCCTCAGCGAAGCGAGCTCGCCGACGGCGCGCACACGCACCTGCACGAGGTTGGTGCGAATGTGCGTCATGGGCAGCTCGGCCATCTCGACTATGGTGATTGTTGCCGGATCGGCGCCGGCTGCGCGCGCCGCCTGGCTCGCCTCGTCCTTGGCCTGCTGCAGCGCCGCTTCCCGGCCGCTCGAGTAGTCATACAGCCGGTCCACCCGGCCGCTCACCATGGCGATCGCCGCGCCTACCGCATTGGCCACCTCCGCATGACGCGGCCGGTGCACCTCGAGCGTGCCGCGCAGCGCCCGGCTGAGCAGAATATGCCCGCCGCCGACCAGGATCACCGGCACTGGCTTGCTGTTGGTCTTCATCCGGTCTATTGCGTCCTCGATGCGCGTATGCATCAGGCTGATCGCCCGCTCGACCACCGCGCTGCTCACCGAGCTGACTCGCGCGGGATCGCCGATACGCGCCTGACCCGCCCGCACCGCAATGTCGGTCGCCGTGAGCTCCGAGCCGCCGAACACCAGCGCCCGCTCGGTGAGCTGGTAACCCACTGAGTCCGGACCGAGCTTCAACCCGGTCTCGCTCTCACGCACCAGAGTGCCGCCGCCGAGCGCAATGGAGAGGAGATCCGGCATGTGCGAGTTCGTGAGCACACCCCCGATCTCGCGTGGCAGCGCGCTTTCGCGCGGAAATCCGTGCACCAGGAATCCGAGATCGGTGGTGGTGCCGCCGATGTCCATCACCAGTGCGTCCTTGAGACCCGTGAGAAAGGCGGCGCCACGCAGGCTGTTGGTGGGACCGGCCGAGCAGGTGATGACCGGGAATCGGCTGGCGAAGTCAGCCGAGACCAGAGTGCCGTCGTTCTGACTGAAGAAAACCGGGCATGAAATGCCAACCCGCCGCAGACCCTGCGAGAGTCCGTCCACGACGCGTCGCGCTATCGCGCGCAACGTGCCGTTCATGATGGCGGCGTTCTCCCGATCGACCAGCCCGAGGCCGCCGAGCTCCGCCGACAGCGTGATGTCGGCCTCCGGATGCGCGTTGTGCAAGATCCGGGCGGCCTCGCGCTCGATGTCGGGGCGCGCCGGCGCGAAACAGCTCGTTACCGCGATGGCACGAATCCCCCTGCCGCGGATATCGAGCGCGATCCGCTCGAGCTCCCGGGAGTCGAGCGTCGCGTACTCCTTGCCATCGAAGAAAGCGCCGCCTTGCGCGAAGTATCCTGCTTCCCCCGTTTCAGCCAGCAGATCACGGGGCCATGCGGCGAAAGGCGGCACTCCGTCGCCTTTCGGAGCCGAGACACGCACCGCTGCCACCCGCGAGAGCCCGCGCCGCTGCACGAAGGCATTGATGAACTGGGTTGTCCCGATCATGACCGAGCCAATCGAATGCGGAGCGACCTTCGCATCGCGCAGCAGAGCGTCCACGACGGCAACCAAGCCGTCGCCCACGTCCGCGGTGGTTGCCCGTTTGGCGCTGGCGCGGACCTCGCGCCCACTCATCAACACCGCGTCCGTGTTGGTGCCCCCTACGTCGATCCCGAGGACGAGACGCGCATCACCGGCGGCATTCGTCTTTAGAGCCATCGCGATCCTCCCTTGCTCAATATTTCATGCTCAGCTCGACGCCGTAGGTCGCCGGTGGCACCAGGTATCCGATCCCCGCGACGCCGATGCCGAAGGGAGTCGCGCGCACGAATTGACTGTAGGCGCGGGTATCGGTGATGTTCCTTCCCCACAGCCACACGCTCCAGCGAACGCTCTCGATGCCGGCACGCAGATCGAGATACTGCTTCGGGTTTTGTATTGCGATATTGTTCACTTCCCAGATCTTCTTGCTGTACAGGTTGAGCGACGCGCGTCCGAAGAAGCTCAGGTTGGAGTTGATCGGATGGCGATATTGCGTGCCGACCTGCCCGGTCCACGGTGTTAGGTAAGGTGTATAGGATCCGTAGCATCCGTAATCCACCGCCGCGACCTGCGGGGCGGACAGACCCGAGCAGGAAGGCACGCCGTCGAGCTTGGCAATGGCTGAATCGGTATAGCCGGCGTTGGCGAACAGCTCCCACCGCTCGGTCGGATACCATGAGTTCTCGAGCTCGGCGCCCTTGATCACCACCAGGTTGATGTTCTGGTTGACCTGCGTGAAACCGCCGCCGGGTGAGCTGAAGACATTGAAGTACTGATAGCCGTGGTCGGTGTCGTAAAACACCGCGCCATCGACGTGGACGCTTCCTGAGAGCCACAGCGTCTTCAATCCCGCCTCATAGTTGCGCAGGTATTCACTGGTGAAGTGCGACGGACTGCCCGTAGGGTTGAACCCGCCCGGGCGATAGCCGGTGCTCGCCGTGATGTAGTAAGTCTGCCGGTCGGTGGGGCGCCAGCTCAGGGTGGCCTTGGGCTGCCAGGCGAGAAAATCGGCGTGCAGGAACGAGCCGGTCACGAGATTCTGCTGCGTCCGGTCGTCGAAGTCGTACCGCAGCCCGCCGGTGAACGTCAGGTCCGGCAGGATGTCGTAGTCGGCTTGGCCGTAAGCTCCGAACGAGCTCTCGACCCAATCGTAATCGGAGTTCGCGATGGTGAGGCTCGGATGCCAGAACTGGCTCGGGCTGCCGTTCTCGTCGATGAAGACGCGTGTCAGCAGGGACTTGTCGAGATACTGGTAAGAGACGCCAGTCACCCAGCGAAAGCGCTGCTGGAACGGTGAGGTGAGGCGCAGCTCCTGGAAGTAGCTGGTGAGCCCCAGATCCTGGCCCTGTGCCGCCTGGAATCCGAGATCGAAGAGGCCGAGCGGGTCCTGAACGGGATTGCTGTAGGAAATGCTCGCGCGGTTGTCTTCGTACATCCGGTTGTAGCCGCTGATCCAGGTGAGCGTCGCAAACGACAGCGGCCCCTCGAGCTTGGCGCTCATGCCACCGGTCATGCCGACATCGCTCGGGTAGAACCCGTAGGTTGGATTGAGGAACTGATTCGGATTGTCGGACTGGATCCAGCTGTATTCGTTGGTAGCGCCGCTGTGCCGTCCGAAGTCCCCGGTCAACTCCAGCGTCCAATCTGCCGGCAGATGAGCCAGGATGCTGCCGCGTGTGTCATAGTCGTAGTGGATGAAGTCCGAGGTGCCGCCCGCCCCGGGGTAGGTGTCCGATATCAGGCCCTTCTGGGTGAGATAAGTGGCCGCGACCCGGTAGCCCACCGCCTCGGACCCCATGGGTCCGGAGGCCTCGCCCCGCAGGTCGGTCATCCCGCCGTTGCCGTAGGTGAGATCGCCGCTGGCGGAGAATTCCGGCGTCGGCGGCTGCGTCTGGATGACAATGGCGCCGCCGAGTGCGTCACGGCCGTAGAGCGTTCCTTGCGGGCCCTTGAGCACCTGGATGCTCTGGATGTCGAACATCTGCTGATTGAGCTGCAGCTGATCGACCTGCGGCACTCCATCCACCACTACCGCGATGGGCGGGTCCGCATTGGTGACCGAAGCGATGCCGCGCACCACCACCCAACTGTTGTTGTAGGTGTCGGCGCGGTCGAAAGTCATGTTCGGAATCTCGGCGATGTAGTCCGCTGTGTCCGTGATCCCGCGCTGCGCGATCTCTTGCGACGTGAACACTTCGACCTGGGCGGGGACCCGCTGCAGAGGCTCCGCCCGCTTCTCCGCGGTGACGATGACTTCGTGCAGCAGCAGTGGGGTGTTGGTGTCGCTATCCGCGGATTGCGCAGCCTCAGCGCTCGCGGCGCGAGCGGCGACCAGAGGGACGCCGGAGGCGATGAGCAGATAGACGATCCCACGTTTGTGATGGATTATCATGCGGTTCATTCTTTCGACGTACCGCCTCCCCCATCCGCGAGCAAACCCGCGGACACGACGCGGGTCTTCTTGCGCGACCCGCGTGCCCGAGTCCCACCAGGCGGTGATGCGAATGGGACAGGGTCGCTAGATGCTATCGGCCAGGCCGCATCGGCAGCCGCTTCGATGGTGTGGGCGCGGCTGCTATTTCGGGTAGGTGTTTCGCGCGCCGCCCACCATCGGGTAGGATGCTGAACGAAGCTTTCCCCGCGATCGTTGTATGCACGCAACAGAATTCTCTTCCGTGGGTGCATATGACCGCTTTCACCCACCTCTTTACCGTGTGGAGTTGCTGCCGCGCACGGTGCTGCGCCGGCGCCTGGATGTCGCGCTGCGTTATCCCTTGACGGCCATCGCGGCTCCCGCTGGCTACGGCAAGAGTTCGGTGCTCGCGCAGTGGCGCTGCGACCTGCTCGAAAAAGGCACTGATGTTGCGTGGCTCAGCATCGTCGAAGAGGGCACGGACGCGCAGGCGCTAGTCGGCGACCTCGTATTGGCTATCACCCGCGCCGGGCGCAGTCTCGGCCGGCTGGCGGGGCTCGCGGAGGACGGACTCGCGGACCTGCCGACCGGCTCGGTCGTCGATCGACTCACGAAAGCGCTCGCGCAGGAGGTTCGTCCGCTCGTTCTCATCATCGACGACGTTCATCGGGTCTCGCCCGCGGCCTTCGCCACGGTGTTGGGTCCCCTGCTGCGCGCGCCGCCGGACTCGATGCACTTCGTCCTGAGCGGCCGGGATCCGCCGCCCCTCAACGTGCCCGAGCTCGAGGGACGAGGCTTGCTGGTGCGGCTCGATGCGGCAGAATTCCGCTTCTCTCGCGACGAAGCGCGCGAGCTGTTGGCCGGCTTCGAGCCCGCACAGGCGCGGCGGCTCGCAGAGCAGTCCGAGGGCTGGCCCATCGTCCTGCAGCTGCTGCGCAGCTGGCTGCAGACTCACCCTGCAAGCGCTCTTGCGCCGGACGCGCTATCCGGCAGCGTCGACGGGATCGTGAGCTACCTCACGGAGCAGGTGCTGACCAACCTGAGCGACCGGGAAGCCGCGTTGCTGCGCGATATATCGATTCTCGACGCCTTCAATCCGGATCTGGTCACTGCCGTGACCGGCAACGCCGACGCGTGGTTCAAAGTGATCGGGGCGCGCGCCTTCGAGTATCTGATCGTGCCGCTGGATCAGCAACGCTACTGGCTGCGCTATCACCACCTCATCGGCGAGATCCTGCGGCGGCGTTTGCGGGATCAGCCCCTCGAGGAAGTCGCGGCGCTTCATCGCCGCGCCTCGCGGTGGTTCGAGGCGCACGGCATGCCGGCGGAGGCAGTACGCCACGCGAGCGCGGCCGGCGACTTCAAACACGCAGCACGCGTGATCGCGCGTCAGGGCATCTGGGAGCTGACACAGTACGGCGGCGTTTCGCTGCTGCGGCGTCTGCTCGCCCCCATCCCGGTGGAACGCGCTCGGGAATATCCGCGTGTCCAGCTCGGACGCGCGATTCTTCTGGCCAAGAGCTCGCGGCCGCTCGAAGCGCTACAGCTTTTCAAAGCCACCGAAGAGGCCACGGCTGGCTTTTCCCGTCTCGCGCCTGATGAGATCGAGATGACCAAACGCGACGCCCGGCTCGTGTACCACGTGGTGGCAGGGTACTGCGACCTGCCGGTCGGTCCGGAGACGCTCGAAGGTGTGCACCGGCTGATCGACGAGCTGCCGGCGAGCGAGAGCGTGGCGCGCGCCGTGCTGCTCAATGTGGCGGCGTTTTACGCCCATAGCCTCGGCGGCATGCTCACGGCTCTCGATCTCGCCAACCAGGGAGTCCGGGCGATGCGGCACTTGGGCTCCGTCGTGGGTATCAACCATTGCTACCTGCACGTCGGGACTGCTCACTTGCGACTCGGCCAGCTGCGCGATGCCGAGGCCGCATTCCGCGAGGCGAGCACGCTGGCCGAGGAGAATTTCGGTGCCGACAGCGGTTTGCGCGCCTGCTCTGATGTGATGCTCGCCGTGGCGCTCTACGCCCGCGGCGACATCGCTGGCGCGCGCGAGCGGCTCGATCCGGCGCTCGCACAGGCGGAGGCCGGCGATGGATGGATAGATGTGTACCTCGAGGGCTACGAGACCGCCGCCGCGATTGCGTTCACCGATGGTGAGCTGCGTGCTGTGGAGGATGTGCTCGTGCGCATGGAGCGAACGGCCCGCGAGCGGGGACTGCGCCGGCTCGCGGCACTGCGGGAAACCCTGGTCGCGCGGCTGGCGATTCTCCGCGGCGATTACCCGGCGGCCGAGGCCGCGCTCGCTCGTCTCTCACCGCTCTACCGGCCCGGCAGGTGGCGCGATCATCCCTTTTGGTGGCGGGTGGACGATGAGGCCGCGCTCGCCGCGGCTCTGCTCGCGCTCGCCCGCGAGGACCTGACGGGCGCCGAGGCCGCCCTCAACGACCTGTCACAGGCCGCCGCGGCGGGCCAACGGGAAGGGCCGCTGACGCTGGCGCGCGCACTCCACGCGGTGCTGCGGCTGCGCCGGGGGGATGCCGCTGGAGCGAGTCAAGCGCTGTTGGAAGTCATCGAGGCGCGCATGGCGGAAGATGACGTACAGAACATCGCGCGACTGGGAGCCGTCATCGCACCCCTGTTACGTACAGTCCGGACCCGAATCCAGGCGAGCGAATCCACCACCAGCATCCGCGTCCGGCACGCGCTGTCCGCGCTCAGCTCGGCGGTGGAGCGCTTTCGGGTCGGCGATCGCGGCAGTCCCCTGCCCCTGAGCCCCCGTGAGACGGAAGTACTGGCGGCGCTCGCGCGCGGCGCCTCGAACAAGGTGATTGCGCGAACGCTGCAGATGACGGAGAACACCGTCAAGTTCCATCTGAAGAACGTATTCAACAAGCTGGGGGTCAGCAGCCGCGCCGGCGCCATCGAGCTCGCTAGACAACACGACCTGTAATGGCTTCGCCGAACCAGCGCGACGCTGCGGGTTTTCGAGGGAAGGAGAGGGGGTTGGAATCCCAAGGAGTTCAGCGACCTGCTGGTCCGGCTTTCCCTTTGGCCGGGTTCGAATCCCTCTCTCAGACGTCAGGAATTCCGGAAATTCAACCCGGGCGAGCTCGCCGACGTCTGCTCGAAGGAGCGCGAGCGACTGGTGAAGGTGACTCCTGTAGGGGTTACCAGGTGCTACGATTTCTTTTTCTGGAAGCGAGCCACGAGCTTGTGTTGATCGCAGGGGTAGATGAGCCGCGCGTAGGTGATCCATTGGTCTTTCAGCCAGGTTCGGCGCTCTATGCAGAGGCAGGCTTTATTCCGGGGGATTTCCAGGCGCTCTGCTATGGTAGCGTTCGCGTTGAGCGCTAAGATTTGGTGCTCTGCCTCGGTCCACGGGATTCGGGTGAGAAGCCAGCGTCCGGGAGAGCTTTTGGTGAACCGCTCTCGTCGCGCGTCGGGAACCGCCGTGAGGTTGATTACACGCTCCTCCAGTGCGTGCGGGCGATTGTCCGCCCGATGCAGCCCATTCAGCGCGAGTACGGGAGTTTGTACTGGGACATTTAGAGCGGAAGCATCCCTTGGCGTTGCAGGGCGCGCCTCGCGATTCAGGCACAGGTACCGGTAGTCGTGTCCGGCCGCTCGTATCTCGGCCTCGATATCGTGAATCTCGAGTACCGACTCCTGAGGCCGGGGCGCGTTCACGATGGTTCCGGCGCGCCGCCGGCGAGTGATGAATCCCCGTTCGGCCAAACCACCGAGTGCTTTGCTTATCGTCATCCGGGCGCAGTCAAAGCGCTTGGCGAGCTCGGGCTCCGACGGCAACTTAAACCCGGGCGGCCAGGCACCTGTAATGATCTTCTCGCGTAGCGAGTCGTGGATCTCACGATAGCGAGGGGTCGATATTGAATCAGTATCTGTCACGGCTCTGATGTAATTCGTGCTGGCCCGATGAGAAGGGGGTGTTTCTAATATGCCTAGACATGGTACTATTTGTCTAGTCAAAATAGGTCGCCGCCGTGACGCGGGAAGCAGCGATGCACTCGGCCGGCAGAAGGAAATCGGCACGCTCGAGCTGGGCAAGCGC
>Ga0335075_10008707_pt1 | contig 15533 bp, 14 predicted proteins | sample Lox_Sample_24_FD_206723 | JGI IMG/M metagenome (GOLD analysis project Ga0335075, IMG submission 206723) | Soil microbial communities from Loxahatchee National Wildlife Refuge, Florida, United States - Lox_Sample_2.4 | ecosystem: Environmental > Terrestrial > Soil > Wetlands | place: USA... | reverse complement strand
TCTCCGACCAGCGCGGAGGCGGGCACGAACACGTCGTCGAAGACCAGGCTGCCCCAGCACAGCGGCAGAGCACCCATCCCCGGCATGGGACTGCGGCTGACGCCGGGAGAGTCCAGGTCGACCGCGAAGCAGCTGATGCCGCTGTGGCCCTGGCTCCCGGCGTGGCGTGCGTAGACCACTGCCACTGCCGCGCAGGTGGCGTGCGTGATGGCGATCTTCTCCCCGCGCAGCCGCCAGCCGCCGGGCACGGCGCGCACCGAAGAAGTGAGATTTGCGGCGTCGGAGCCGGCCGCGGGCTCGGTCACGGCGATGGCCGCCACGATCTCGCCGCTGATCAGCCGTGGCACGTACCGCTCGGCGACGTCGTCCTGCGCCAGGCTGGCCAGCTGCGCGGCGACGAGGCCGACCTGGACGGGTGCGGCCGCGACATTGGGGTCGCCGTAGGCCAGTGCCTCGGCGGCCAGGCCGAGCGTGATCGGATCGCTTTCTCCGGAGCCGCCGTACCGTTCCGGAAGCCCGAGTCCCAGCACGCCCATCCCGGCGAGCTGGCGATGGGCCTGCCAGGGAAACTCCGCGGCCGTCGCGCGGTTCAGGTAAGCGGGCGCGAGTTCGGCTGCCGCGAACCGCCGGAGCTCACCGCGGAAGGCTTCCTGCTCGGGGGTGAAGGCGAAGGAGATCACCCTGGCGCCGCTTCCAGCGCGGTGATGAGCTTCCTGAGCTCATCACGGATATGCCGGGGCACGATCGCTCCGTCAGAATCGGTTATCTCCGCGAAACGGTCGCGCACCACCTCAGCGGTGAGATTGCGCTCGGTGATGCCGCGCGTCTCCGATATGAGAATCGCGGCGACGTGCCCGCCGCCAGCCGCGATGACCTGGCCGGTCACCGGGCAGTCCCGGTGTACCAGGAACGCCACCACCGGGGCGATGGCTTCCGGGCCGAGCAGGCCGGCCTGCTCGCCGAGCATGTCGGCGTTCATCCGGGTCGCGGCGGCCGGGGCGATGGCATTGGCCAGGATGCCGGCCTTGCGGCCCTCCACGGCCAGAACGCGGGTCAGCCCGACAAGACCGGCCTTGGCTGCGCCGTAGCTGGCCTGGCCGAAGTTGCCGAAGAGCCCTGATGCGCTGGTCGTGGTCACGATCCGGCCGTAGCCGCGCTGTTTCATGTGCCGCCAGGCCGGGATGAGGACATGGAATGCGCCGCGCAGATGAACGTCGAGCACCGGGTCAACCAGCTCTGGGCTGAGGTTCCCGAAGCTCTTGTCGCGCAGGATGCCCGCGTTGTGGACGACGATGTCCAGCTGGCCGAACTCATCGAGCGCTTGCCCCATGATGGCGGCGCCACCCTCGGGGGCGGCGACCGAGTGCCGGCTGGCGATGGCGGTTCCGCCGGCTGCGCGGATCTCGGCGGTCACGGCCGCGGCCGGGTCGGCTGACCCGTCGCCGGACGTGCCGTCGACCGCCCCGCCGGGGTCGTTGACGACCACCCTGGCTCCGCGCCGGGCCAGTTCCAGCGCATGGGCGCGGCCGATCCCGCGCCCGGCACCGGTGACGAGCGCTACCTGCCCGTTGAACCGCAGCTCTGTCATGACATCGTGAACCCGCCGCTGACCGACAGGACCTGCCCGGTGATCCAGGAGGCCAGCGGTGAGGCGAGGAACAACACGGCGTTGGCGATGTCCTGCGGCTCGCCGATGCGCCCGAGCGGGTAGGCGCGGGCCAGCCTGTCTGCGCCCCCGGCCTGCTCGATGAATCCCGCGCCGCCGGGGGTGTTCGTTGTTCCCGGGGCCACGGCGTTCACCCGGACGCCGTCGCGGCCGACCTCGCGGGCCAGGCTCTTGGCGAGTCCGAGCAGCCCGGACTTGGCCGCGGCGTAGACGCTCATGTAGCGCTCGCCGATCCGCGCCCCGTCCGAGCTGATGATCACGATGCTGCCCGAGCCCGCCACGATGTCGGGCAGCGCGGCCTGGGTTACGGCCATGGTCCCGGTCAGCGTGACCCGGACGACCCTGTCGATCTCCTCGGCGGTGTGCTCGGCGAACGGCTTGACCGCCCACGCCGCGGCGTTGTTGACGAGGATGCTGACGGGGCCGAGCTCGGCCCGGACGTCCGTCAGGCCGGCGGCGACCGAGTTGCGATCTGAGATATCGAGGGTGACCGCGCAGGCCCTGCCGCCGTTCCGCTCGATGTCTTCCGCGACCCGCCCGGCGGCGTCGGCGGACAGGTCCGCTACGGCGACCGCGGCGCCCGCCCGCGCGAGGGTCGCGGCCGTCGCCTCGCCGATGCCGCTGCCGCCGCCGGTCACAATCGCGACCTGGCCGACCAGGTCGATGGGGATGCTCATATCTGGCCGTCCCCGCGCTCAGTGACCGACCTGGTGGGCCGCGAAGTCCGGCTTGCGCTTCTCGGCGAAAGCGGCCGCGCCCTCGCGCGCCTCGTCGGTGACGGCGAAGACGTCCAGCCCAGCCTGGGAAAGCTGGGACAGCCCGCCCTGGTGGTCGGTGTCGGCGTTGAACGAGTGCTTGAGGAAACGCAGCGCGGTCGGGCTGTACTGGGCGAGCTGGGCGACCCAGGCCTTCGCCGCCGGCATCAGTTCCTCCGCAGGGACAACCTTGTTGACCAGGCCCCACCGCTCGGCGACGTCGGCCGGGTACTGGTCCAGCAGGAACCAGATCTCGCGGGCGCGCTTCTCGCCGACCACCCGGGCCAGGTACGCCGAGCCGAACCCGCCATCGAAGGAGCCGACCCGCGGCCCCGCCTGCCCGAACGTCGCGTGCTCGGCCGCGATCGACAGGTCGCACAGCACGTGCAGCACGTGCCCGCCGCCGATGGCTATGCCGTTGACGGCCGCGATCACCGGCTTGGGAACGTCCCGGATGAGCCGGTGCAGATACGTCGCCTCGAACAGGCCGTTCTCCGTGGGGCCGTAGTCGCCGGTCTCGGCCCGCTGCTTGACATCCCCGCCCACGCAGAATGCGCGCGTGCCAGCCCCGGTGAGGATGATGCCGCGTACCGGCTTGTCGGCCCAGCCCCGTTTGAAGGCGTGGATGAGCTCCTCGATCGTCTTGCCGCGGAATGCGTTCAGCCGGCTTTCCCGGTCGATGGTGATGACCGCCGCAGGGCCGTCTACCTCGTAGCGGATGTCCTCGTAATTCATTGCTGCCCTTCTGCTCGTGAATGCGATGGCGGACTCTAGAGCCGTTCCAGCAGAGTGGCGGTGCCAAGCCCGCCACCGCAGCACATCGTGACCACGCCGTAGCGGCCGCCGGTCCTGGCCAGCTCATGAGCCGCCTTGGTGATCAGCAGGGCGCCGGTTGCGCCGAGCGGATGACCCAGCGCGATCGCGCCCCCGTTGGGATTGACCCGGCCGGGGTCCGCTTTCAGCTCGGCGATGAAGGACAAGATCACGGAGGCGAACGCCTCGTTGATCTCGATGCAATCCACGTCATTCAGCGGCAGGCCGGTGCGCTCGAGCAGCAACGGGACGGCCGCGTGCGGGCCCAGCAGCATCGTCACCGGGTCGACGCCGACCGTCACCGAGTCGACCACACGGGCGAGCGGCGTCACGTTCAGGCTCTTCGCTCGTTCCTCGGTCATGAGCAGGACCGCGCTGGCCCCGTCGGAGATCTGCGACGACGAGCCGGCGGTGTGGATGCCGTCCGGCAGCACGGGACTGAGGCCGGCCAGCGCTTCCCGGTCGGTGTCCCGCAGACCCTCGTCTCTGGCCAGCCGCACCGGCTCGCCGTCCTCGCTCTCGACCGGCGCCGTCACGATCTGGCCGGCGAACCGGCCCTCGGCCCACGCCTCGGCGGCCCGCTGCTGGGAGCGCAGTCCCAGGTCGTCGGCTGCGTCCCGACTGATCCCGTACCTCTCGGCGATCTTCTCGGCCGCCTGGAACTGGTTCAGGAACTCATAGTGGCGCCGGTATGCCCTGGGCACCGGGCGGCCAAGGCCCAGGGACTTGCCGAAGTTCGCCCCGATCGGGATCCGCGTCATGGATTCGACGCCGCACGCCAGCGCGGTGTCCGTGAGCCCTGCGCCGACCAGGCCCGCTGCCAGCGTGAAGGCCTGCTGGGAGGATCCGCACTGGGCGTCGACGGTGGTCGCCGGGACCTGCACCGGCAGGCCTTCGGCCAGCCAAGCGGTGCGTGCGAGATCGTAAGCCTGCTCCCCCACCTGCGTCACGGTGCCGCTGATCACCTGACCGACCGCAGCCGGATCGACGCCACCCGCGGCCAGCACCGCGCGCTGCGCCGCGCCGAGCAGCCGGGCCGGGTGCACGCCGGCGTAGGCGCCGTTGCGCCTCCCCACCGCCGTCCGGACCGCGGCGGCCACCACCACCGAATTCTCCATGACTAGATAGTAGAGTACTAGAGCTTCTGGCTGTCAAACGGCGTGCTGGAAGATGCTGGGTGCCCATTATTTTGGGCTTAGACTAGTTCGGCCGGATGAGTGACGCGGAGGACGTGCATGGCAGAGCGGGATGATGCGGTCGAGTGGTCACGTGAGCACTGGATCGCCAGCGGCCAGCCCGCGCCGGAGCAGTTCACGGCGATGGCGGCGATCCTGCGTACCCATCAGGCGATGACGGCCTCGATCGACGCGACACTCCGCGCGTACGACCTGACCAGGACCGGCTACCTGCTCATGACCACGCTCCAGCTGTCGCGCGACGGAACCCGGCCCCTCGGCCAGCTCAGCAAGCACCTGATGGTGCACCCGACCACCGTGACGCTGGCCCTGGACCAGCTCGAGAAGCGGCGCCTGCTGAAGCGGAAACCACACCCCACCGACCGGCGGACCATCCTGGCGACGCTGACCCCGGCAGGACGCGAACTGCTGGAAAAGGTGACACGCGATCTTGCCGATTCCGGCTTCGGCCTGACCGGCGTCGATGACAAGCTGGCCGACCGGGTGGTCAGCGTGCTCCGCCAGGTGCGCACCCGGATCGGCGATATCAGCTAGCCCGGCTCTCGCCCGGGCGCCCCGGCCGTCAGCACATCCGCCACCACCTGCCGGGCCCGTTCGGCCGTCATGCCGAAGCTCGCCGGGTAGACGATCACGTGATCCACGACCTGGCCGAGCCGGTGCAGCCGGCGTGCGACCTGGGCCGGCGAGCCCGCAGCCGCGGCCGAATCGACCAGTTCGCCGGGCACAGCTGCGGCCATGGCGGCGTAGTCCCGCCGGCTGAACGCGGCCCTGACCCGCTCGCCGACAATGGCGAAACCGCCGACGTCGAGAACCTTCTGATAGGTTCTGGGCGCCGCGTAAAACGCGATCTGCGCCGCCGCCTCGCGGCGGGCCTGCTCCTCGTCGTCGGCGACCGAGCAGATGACCAGGGCCGCGATCTCGACATCGGCCGGATCCCGGTCGCCGCTGGCCGCGCCGGCCGCGACCGCCGGGCGGACGACTTCCTCGAAATAGCGCGGCGTGAAGAGCGGATGCCCGAGGTAGCCGTCGGCCACCCGGCCGGCCACCTGCACCATGCGGGGGTTCACCCCGGCCGTGAACAGCGGGATCCGGTCGCGGACGGGAGCGGCCATCTCCGCTGTCGGCGCTAGGTCCACGTGATAGAAGCGGCCGTCGTGGCGCACCGGGCCCGCGTGCAGCCGCCAGAGCCGGCGCAGCAGCGGCAGCAGCTCTTCCATCCGGGAGGCAGGGCCGGCCGGGTCGATGCCGTGCCAGTCGGCCATCATCCGGGTGGTGCCGGTGCCGAGGCCGAGCGCGAGCCGGCCGCCCGACAGCTCGTCCAGGCTGCGCGCCTCGGTAGCCAGCACCAGCGGCGTGCGGCCGACCGCATAGGCGATCGAGCTGCCGATCCGGATCGTCGTCGTTGCCTGCGCCATGGCGGCCAGGCTGACGATCGCCGACCGCGTGTAGAACTCGGGGCTCCAGGCGCTGTGATAGCCGAGGCTCTCCGCGGTCGCCGCGGTATCAGCGGCGTCGCTGACTCCGCCGCGCAGGATCGCGAAGCCGCGGGTGGCCATGATCAGGCGAACCGCGGAGGCCGCCGGGCGAGGAACGCGGCCAGGCCCTCCTTGCCGTCGGGGCTGTCAAACAAGCTGGCCACCCGCTGTGCCTCCCGGGTCATCCCGTCCTGGATGGGCAGCTGTGCGGCATCGTCGACGCAGCTCAGGATCGCCGCGAGCGCGGGCCTGGACAACGCCGCGAGCTGAGTCGCCAGGGTGATCGCGGCCGGAAGCGCGCCTCCGGCATCCGCAAGGCGCTCGATGAGGCCGATGGCGAAGGCCTCGCGGGCGCCGACCTCGCGGCCGGTCAGCATGATGTCGAGCGCCCTGCCGCGACCCACCAGCCGCGGCAGGCGCTGGGTGCCACCCGCGCCGGGGATCAGCCCGAGTTTTGGCTCGGGCAGGCCCAGCAGCGCCCCCTCCGAAGCGACACGCAGCGAGCAGGCCAGCGCGAGCTCCAGGCCCCCGCCGAGGGCGCGGCCGTTGATCGCCGCGATCGAGGGCCGGTCGAGACCGGCGATCCGGTCCATGAGCCGCCGCAGGGAGCCGCCGTAAGCGCTGAAGGCGGCCGCATCCGCGGCGGCCATCAGCTTGATGTCCGCGCCCGCGGCGAAATACCTGTCGATGCCGGAGCTGATGATCAGCACCCGCGCGGGCGAGCCGGCGAACGAATCGAGGGCCGCATCCATGCCCTCGACGAGAGCGGCGCTGAGCTGGTTGGCCGGCGGGTTGCTCAGCGTCACGACCAAGGCCGACCCGTCGTGCGACCAGCTCACCGCGGGCGTGGTCACCGTCGCTGCTCCGTTCCGGGCCGGGCGAGCCAGGCGGCCCGCAGTTCGTGTTTGGCGACCTTCCCGGCCTCGGTCATCGGCAGCGGCTCGGGCTGCAGCAGCCACCTGGCCGGCACCTCGAACCGGGCCAGGTGCTCCGCTGCGAACGCCGCCAGCTCGTCTTCCGTGGCCGGTGCCCGCACCTGGACGATGGCTCCGACTATCTCGCCCAGGTCCGGATCGGGCAGCCCGACCACCGCGACCGCGGCAACCGCGGGATGGCGGTGCAGGACCTCCTCGACATGCGCGGCGGCGATGTTCTCCCCGCCCCGGATGATGATGTCCTTGGCCCTGCCGGTCACGTACAGCAGCGCATCCTCGATTCGCCCGAGGTCGCCGGTGTGCAGCCAGCCATAGGGGTCGATGACGCTGCTTGCGCTGTCGTTCCAGTAGCCCGTCATCTGCGCCGGGGTGCGCACCAGGATCTCTCCGGCACCGGCTTCATCCGGTGCATCGATGCGCAGTTCGACCACTGGCAGGGCGCGGCCCGACGTGCCCGGATGGTCGGCCATCAGGGCACCCGACGCGGCCGCGACGGTGCCGCCCGCCTCGGTCATGCCGTAGACCGTGGAAACGCCCCGCCGGACCGCGGGGAAAACCGCCCGCAGCCTGTCGGTGAGCTCCGGGGTTACCGGCGAGCCGCCCAGCGAGATCGATCGCACGGTACCGAGTGCGCGGCGCGGGACGGAGGGGTGCTCCAGGACCCGGATTGCCATGGTCGGGATCGCGCCCCAGACGGTGACGTGCTCTCGCTCGATGATGTCCAGCACCTGGCCCGGATCGAACCGTCCCTCCAGAAAGACCACCGTGTTGCCGCCCAGCAGCGCCAGCAGCAGGGACTGGATGCCGCCGATGTGGAACAGCGGGCCGCTTTGCAGGATGACTTCGCCGCCGTGGCCGGCTTGCTGGCCCGGCAGGCGGCGGGATACCACCAGGAGGTTCTGCAGGTTGGCAATGACCGAGCGCTGCGCCAGGACCGCCGCCTTCGCCGGGCCGGTCGTGCCCGCCGTGAAGATGATCAGGGCCGGATCATCCTCACTGCCCCGCCGCCCGGGCTGCGCAGCTGACGGCCCTTCCGGCGCCGGCCGGGCCGGCTCGGCCAGCGCCGTTCCGTCGCACCACGACCGGATCTGGTCGATGGTGACGATCACCGCGCCGTGGTTCCCGGGCAACAGCGCCGCCATCTCCGCATCCGCGACGATGATGGCTGGCGTGATGAGCCGGATCGCGTGTGCTACCTCTGCCGCGCTCCACCACCGGTTACCTGGCGCCGCCACGGCATCGAGCCGCAGAGCCGCCCAGAGCGCGATCACCCAGTCCGGGGAATTACCCGCCAGCAGCAGCAGGCGGTCCCCCGGCCGCAGGCCGAGGGACGCGAACCGCTCCGACACGCGCGCGATCGCGTTCATCATGGCGCCGAAGCTGATGCGCCGGCCGCCCTGGACCAGGTGATCACGGTCGCGGAACGCCGCGGTGTCAGCGAGCAACTCGGATACCCGGTCCCGCCGCCGGGCGAACTGCAGGAACGGCACGGCTCCCGTGCTGCGGACAACCTCGCTGCCCCACCCGCCGTGAACGCTCGTCACCTCGCCCGCCTCACTCGGGATAACCGCTCATTACTCTAGAGCACAATCATCGGATTCGCGAGTATCCTGGCAGTCAGGCACGGCCGGCGCACAGGAACCGCGGAGGACCAGATGCACGAAACGGGAACTGTCCTCGTCGAGCGCGCCGACCGCGGCATCGCGATCATGCGCCTCAACCGCCCGGCGCAACTCAACGCCCTGAACGCCGCGATGTTCGCCGAGCTGCGGTCGGCCAGCGACGGCCTGCGGTACGACCAGGACGTGCGCGCCATCGTGCTGACCGGCTCGGGCCGGGGCTTCTGCGCCGGTTACGATCTGGACGAAGCACGGGAGCTGGCCGGGCTGTCCCCGGCCGACATGCTCGCGCGCCAGGATCTGGCGCAGGCCTGCGTCCTGGCGCTACAGCACCTCCCCCAGCCGGTGATCGCCGCAGTCAACGGGCCGGCCGTGGGCGGCGGGCTCTGCCTGGCTCTGGCCGCGGACTTCCGGCTGGCCGGCCAGAGCGCGAGGTTCAGCGCCGCGTTCATACGGCTCGCCCTGTCCGCTGGCGACATGGGCTGCTCGTGGCTGCTGCCCCGGATCGTTGGTTCCGGTCATGCGGCGGAGCTCATGTTCACCGGCGCCGCGATCGACGCCGCTGAGGCGGTTCGCATCGGGCTGGGCAACAGGGTCGTTCCCGATGAGGACCTGCTAGCCGAGGCCGTGGCCGTCGCGGAAACGATCGCCGGGCACTCCGCGTTCGCGATGGGAATCTCCAAGCGCGCCCTGCACGCGAGCCTCGCGGCACCGTCGCTGGAACTCGCGCTGGAACTCGAGGCCAGGGGGCAGGCCTACGCCACCCGCGGCGCCGAATTCCCCGCGGCCCTGGGCGAGATCCGTAGCCAGGTCAGGCGCTAACCAGACTGCCGGTTGCAGCCAGACCGCTGCCCGGTCCACTCGTTCAGGATCTCGGCCTTACTGTCCTGACCTGCGCGCGGAACGCCCCGACGCGGACCGCTCACCGCGTCACTGAACTCATACGGCATGCGGATCACCCGCCGCTGCTCGCCGTCAGCGCCGGGAACCGCGAGGACCAGATTCCCGCGGGAGGCGTCTTGGGCCGACAGCGCCTCGTCGGCCTGCTGGATTTCGGCCCAGGCAATGTCAGCCTCCTCGAGATCGCGCTTCAGCCCCTCGCGACTGGCGTGATCCGCAATCCATGCAGCTATCACCCGGGCGCGCTCGGCTATCTTCTGGTCAGCGGGCGCGCCAGGATCCGGGTCCGCGAGGCCGAACCGGGCAGAAAGCTGCCGCCAGATGTGGCGGCGGTCGGACGAGATCAGGATCGGACCGCCGGGCGCCGCCCAGGTCTCACCAGTGGCGGCGCGGACCGGGTGCCGGTCGAGACTGTAATGCGTGTAGTCATCGGTTGCCAACAGCGCGTCGAGCATGCTCATGTCGATGTGCTGGCCGGCACCGGTGCTGTCGCGGTGGCGCAGCGCGGCCAGCACTGCGATCGTGCCGTGCAGGCCGGCCAGCGAGTCAGCGAGCGCAAATGCAATGTCCGCCGGAGCCTGGCCGGTCACGCTCGCCTGCCGGCTCACGAGGCCGGACTCGGCGTGAATGATGGGCGCGTATGCCTGGCGGCCCGCCCGCGGGCTGGACTGGCCGAAACCGGAAATTGACAGCATGATCAGGCGCGGATTGATGGCCGACAGCCGCTGCCAGCCGCATCCGATCCGGTCTGCCACGCCCGGCCGGAAGTTCTCGATGAGGATGTCGCACGCCCGGACCAGATCGAGAAACGTTGGGTCCGCCTGGTCACGGAAGTCCAGACTGACCGATCGCTTGCCGCAGTTGAGCTGCGCATACAGCCCGGACGCGCCCTGGATGACCTTGCCGAACGCCTGGGAGATGTCGGAGCCTGGCCGCTCGACTTTCACGACGTCAGCGCCGAGATCGGAGAGGATCCGGCCCGAGAACGGCCCGGAAAGGGCGCGGGACAGGTCCAGCACCCGTACGCCTTCCAGCGGCCTGTTCGTCACCTAGGCCACCTCAGTACGACCGGGGCAGGCCGAGGACGTGCTCGGCGAGGTAGTTGAGGACCATCTCCTGCGGCACCGGGGCGATCCGCATCAGCCTGGCTTCCCGCCAGTACCGCTCGACGTGGTACTCGCTGGCATAGCCGAATCCGCCGTGGGTCTGCATCGCCGCGTCCGCGGCCACGTAACCAGCCTCGGCGGCCAGGTATTTGGCGGTGTTCGCGTGCTCTCCGCAGGGCAGGCCATGATCGATTCGCCACGACGCCTGACGGATCGCCAGCTCGGCTGCGCTCAGCCGTGCATGCGCGTCTGCGAGCGGGAACGCGATGCCCTGGTTGGCGCCGATGGGGCGGCCGAACACCACGCGCTGCCCGGCGTAGGCCACCGCCCGGCGCAGCGCGGCCCGGCCGACGCCGAGCGCCTCCGAGGCGACCAGCACCCGCTCCGCGTTCAGCCCGTCCAGCAGGTAGTAAAACCCCTGGCCTTCCTCTCCCACCCGGTCCGCCGGATCCACATACAGCCCGTCGTAGATCACCTCGCAAGAGGCGACCGCGTTGCGTCCCAGCTTGGGGATCGGCCGGATCGCGACGGCCGGGTCCTTGAGGTTCGCCACGAACAGCGTGAGCCCGTCGGTGCGCCGCTGGCGCCCACCGGCCGGCGTCGTCCGGGTGAGAAGCAGCACCCGGTCCGATTCCAGCGCCTTGGACGTCCACACCTTCCGCCCGGTCACGCGGTACCCATCGCCGTCGCGGACTGCCCTGGTGGTGATCGCGGTGGTGTCCAGCCCGGCGTCCGGCTCGGTGACGCCGAACGCGACATGCAGCTCACCCGCGGCGACGCGTGGCAGGTACCGCTGCTTCAGCTCTGCGCTGCCGTGCTTGACCACCGGGTGCATGCCGAAGATCGACAGGTGAATCGCGCTCGCGCCGTTCATGCACGCGCCGGACGCTGCCACGTCTTCGAGGATGATCGACGCCTCGGTGATCCCGGCCCCGCCGCCGCCGAATTCCGCCGGGATCGCGATGCCGATCCAGCCGCCTGCCGCCATCGCCGCGTAGAACTCCCACGGAAATTCGTGGGCTGCGTCCTTCTCCGCCCAGTACTCGTCCGGGAACCGCGAGCAAACGGCCCGGACGGCATTCCGGATCAGTACGTGATCCGGGCTGTCAGAAAACTCCACGGCTTCCTCCGCGCCCCATCGACCGCGAGCGCGCCCGCATATGGTCGCGCACTAGATAGTCTATTATTAGAGTAACAGGAGCGCGTCTTCAACGGCACGCAGAGCCGAGCCGCTCAGGCGGCTGGTTGCCCTGCCCGGCCCTAGTTGAAGGCACCTGCGTGAATCGGCAGCCCGCATGGGCCTGCTGCGCAAGCGCCACGGGACGCTCCTGCTCACCTCGCATGCCCGGAGACTACGCGGCGACCCGGTCGCGCTGCCGCCCTCGCGGCAGCTTCCTGCCCCCACCGCCGAATCCCTGGCTAACCGGCCGCCGTCGGTGCCCGACGGCCATCCGCCATTTCTACGCCCTAGACCTCATCCCGGAATGGGAACCGCTGTACTGCACACACGCCCGGGATCTTGCGGCCTGACACTCGATTGACACTCGCAGCAAAGAGGTACTCGGTTCTAAATTCGAAACCTCAGCCTGAACTGGAGCCCCCTTACGGAATCGAACCGTAGACCTTCTCCTTACCATCAACCCCCCGTCAGGTTCTGTCACCTCAGGTCGGCCGCGCTGACCTCGGGAAACACGAGCGCACGCGAGCACTCGCAAGCCGGGGATAGGCCCTCACGAGCACGGTTTTGCCACTCAATCTGACACTCACTTTGATCTTGTTTCAACGAGCCAGTGGCCACCGAGTCTGTCCTTGGAAATGGAAGCGATCGAAAGCACTCCCCAGCACCAGTGTGATCGTCTCAGTCTCGGGATGCTGTTTAAGGTCGTTGTATGCCGTGTCCGCACGCCGTGACTCCGGCCGGCTCAAATCGCAGACATCCACGGACAGGGTTCGTGCACGCCCACTGGCAGCGTGTTTACGCTCGCCGACCCGGCCAGACCCGGCCAGGGCTCCCGATCCACACGGCTTCCGGTACGTCACTCGCGTGTCAGATCTTGATGACCTGCACGTCGGGCATGGCGTCGTAGTCAGAATCCTGAGTAACGACCGGGACTTGATGGGCAATTGCGGTGGCCGCGATCCAGCTGTCGTTGACCGGCACCTTCCGGCCTTCCGCGCGAAGCCGTGAGACCAGCAGCGCCCAGGCCTCCGAGACGGCCTCGTCCACGGTCAGCGCCTCCAGACGCTGAGCGAGCTGATATGCCGACAGCCTCCGCGATGCGGTCTCCGGGTCCCTGGCCTGCAAGACCCCGAGCCGCAGTTCCCCCAGCGTGATCGCCGAGATGCCCCACTCGAAATCGGCGAACCTGCCGGCGTCGAACCGCGCGGCCTCCAGGCCGATGAACACTGACGTGCCGGCCAGCGCCCGCCGGGCCCTCACCACGGCAGATCGTCCGTCGTCTCCGTCAGGACCGCCCGCAGCTCATCCGCCAGCCCAGTGGTATCAGGACCCAGCCGGGCGAGTTCATGACCGATCTCCGCGGCGGGCAGCCACTGCCGGCGCCGCGACAGCGGGATGATCTTTGCTACCGGGCGGTTGTCCTTCAGGACCTCGATCTCCTCACCCGACTCCACGCGTCGCAGCACCTCGGCGGTGTGGTTGCGGAGATCACGTGCCGGGATAGCGCCCATAAAACGAGTGTAGCCGTCTGGCTACGTGCGTAGCAACTGCCCAGCCTAACAGGCCGGGCCGTGCTGCACTGGCCGACTGGCGGAGCGTGACGGGGCACGCACGCTATGCTGCATCCCTTTTGCGGACCTCTGGGTGCCAAACCAGTGCCCCCTGTGCAGATGCGGCGCTGAAATCAGCAGCCGGACACAGCGTCAGCCGGACAGCTCAAGATCACGAACTTCAAGGCTGAGGTAGATGCGCCATTCCGCTGCCGCGGAATAACTGGCATAGCGCCGCGTGCTTGCGCTGGCGCCCGAAAGCAGCCGGCGCACGAGCGTGTTCCCCTCAGCTGGGGAATGGGCTGCTGTCATGTTCTTCCCCTCTTCGGGCAGAAGCAGAATAATTGTGGGCCTCGGCTTCAGCCAGCACCCGGACATCCCATGACCTGAGCGGCACCGCCTGACCGATATCGATCCGCTCACCGGTTAGCACATCGTGCAGCGGGCACGGCGCCACCGCTTGGGTATTCGTCCACGACCAGTTGTGGAGGAAATGAATTCGTCGGCCGGCCCGGCCGACGCCGCTGGTGGCCGTGGCGCTCGGCGGCAGGTCTTTCCAGGCCGGCCGGCCGTTCACCGGGCCGAGCCATTCGAAGATCGCACGTGCGAATTCGGGATTGGGGATGGTGCCTACGTAGGTGATCCGGCCTTGCTCGTAGGCCGCCGATGTGATCGCCGGCCATCGACCGAAGTGAGGGTGCTGATAGTGGGCCAGTTCCTGAGCACCGGACAGTTGAAGGCCATCGAGCCATCTGGTTCCCGCGGCTTCCGGTGGCAGCGTCAGCCCTCCGCCGGGAACGGACGTCAGAGGCAGGTTCTGGGACAGATTGCTGAATTCATCGAACCACACCCCTGCCGCTGAGGTGATCCGCGCAGGCTGCCTCTCAGTCCGGGCTCGTCCCTCGTGGTCGGCATAGCCAGTCTGGGGACCGACGATCAGGTGGCCACCCGCGGCTGCGTAGGCGACCAGCCAGTCGAGCGTAGCGTCATCGGCCATGTAATGCCCGGCTGCCACCAGGACCGGGTACTTGCGAACAATCTGCGGCAGGTCGCACTCGTAATCGCTGGCGCCTGCGCTGGCGAGTTGTCGGGTGTGGAACAAGCGGACCTGGAGACCAGCGTCGAGGGCACCGCGGTAAAAGGGATTGACGAATCCGGCGTATGAAGCGGAGTCAGGAGAGCCGTTGTCGTGGGTGGCAAGAAGCGGGTATTTCTCCATCAGCCACTTGGTGGGAGTGGAGTAGAGCATGGCGACGTCAGCGTCGGGGTTTAGCTGTGCTATAAGTTCTCCGGCTGTGCCGATTTCCGAGCCGAGTGCGGCGAGCTCACTGAAGGTACGGCCCGGCTCATTACTGTGCGGCAGGATGCCACCCCAGTATGTTTCGAAGCCGAAGGGCAGCGTGTTCCAATGCCAGTATTCGATCATGGTTGCTCCGCGTGAGATGAGCGCCCAGGCGGCCTGCCGTCGCTGCCCATCGTAGGCCGGGCGATTGTCCCATGAGGAGCCGATGTGGGTGGCATCTGTCTCGGTAACCAGGAATGGCTCCTGGCGTGAAGCGAACATGCGATCAGCGGAAAGATATAGTGACCAGACGCCGCTGGTAAAGAAGTCGTCGCGGGGCTCATCGTGGTGGTCGGGTCGTTCGAGGGCGTCTTGCATCCGGTAATATGGGTTGCCGCTGGTGAGGTTGAGGACATCGGTCAGTCGGTCATCGTCAATGGCCCGCCTACCATAGGAGATGCAGGTCGTGACGAACTGCCCGGCCCGTGCGTGTTCCCTCACGATAGCAGCCTGCCATGCGATGAATTCCGTGGTTTGGTCAGCCTGGAACTGCCGCCACGCCACATCGTACTGGGGCTGGACGTTGCCGTCGGGCGCCCACAGGTCAGCCCAGGTCGAAAGTCGGTGCGACCAGTAAACCAAGCCCCATTCCGAATTCAGAGTCTCGACATCTCCATAGGTCCGGCGCAGTGAATCAGTGAAACGCTGGAACACGCCATGATTGTGGAACAGTTGCAGGCCCGGCTCGTTGTCGACCTGATAACCGATAACGGCCGGATGCTCGGCGTACCGCTCGACGATCCGGCGGATAACGCGCTCGGCGTGAAATTTAAAGGCAGGGTGAGTGAAGTCTGCCTCCTGGCGTGCGCCCCAGGGAATCCGGACACCAGTTGACCGCTCGCCGGCAATCTCTGGATACAGGCGCGCCAGCCAGGGCGGTACGGCGTAGGTGGGAGTGCCGAGGATGACCGAGATACCGCGCTCATGGGCGCCGTTCAGCACCGGTTCCAGCCACTCCAGGTTGAACCTGCCGTCCTCTGGCTCCCACGTTGACCA
>Ga0335075_10008705_pt1 | contig 15537 bp, 10 predicted proteins | sample Lox_Sample_24_FD_206723 | JGI IMG/M metagenome (GOLD analysis project Ga0335075, IMG submission 206723) | Soil microbial communities from Loxahatchee National Wildlife Refuge, Florida, United States - Lox_Sample_2.4 | ecosystem: Environmental > Terrestrial > Soil > Wetlands | place: USA... | reverse complement strand
GGCGGGGTCTGGAGCCGCTGAAGCTCCCGGTGGACCTCCTCAGGAATCAGAACCCATTCGTAGAGTGTGGAAAGCAGCTGAATTTCGGCAATGAGAACGAGGTAGTTGAGGGGCGATGTGTCAGCGACGACGATCATCCCTTCAGGCGGCCCTCGGATTCGAGCTGCTGCAGGGTTTGGCGATCCTGTTCGAGGTCTGCAAAGTCGTAGGCCTGCTCCCAAACATTGTGCGCCTTCAAAAAACCGTCCAATTCATACCGAGTCTCGAAGCCGAGCAATCGGCGAACCTGATAGGCACTGAGAGTTCCGGAGCGGTAACCTTCGATGGCCACGGCTTCAAGCGTGGCGCGAGCCGGATCCCGCCCTTGAGGAGCCAGAATCCGGGCGAAATCGTCTGGAATTTCTACCGTCACCTGCATACATTAAGGGTAGCCGAAGTACGAATCGGAGTCCATTGATATCACCCTCGTCCATCGCGGCAGTACAGCGCGACAATCCTCTTCAGCAAACAAAGATATTCGTGCACCTTCGCAAGACTCTTCTTCAGAGCACTTCGTTAGATACTGCAAGGCGGCCAGAGACCAGGCGCGCCGCGGCTTTTGACTTCTCTTGACATTCCGCGGATAGCTGAGATTCTCAGCCGAGGCTGGAAGGCCGGTGTCAAGGCTCAGCGACCGCGAAGCGGCGCGTGTGAGCGCGGCCTTGACGCAGGTCGGGCCTTGGCTACGCTGCTGCAATCCGGGGAATGTCAGTTCGGGCCTGGATTACACGCCCAAACCGAATCCCCGGCCCATCTCGTGCTCATGGGCGGACCTCTGCCTGGCAACTTGATCGATGGCGTTTGAGATTGATGCTTGTTGGATCGCTGGCGCGTGGGATACATCGCGGCTGAGTGCGTGCCCGAGTCTTCCCGCGTCGTTTGTGAAGATTTGCGCGTCGTGGGCGCCGCGGGACACGGCGACGTAGGCCATACGGCTGTTGACCAGGTCTTTGGCGCCCAGTTCGGTATCGACGTGGATGAGCACTCGGTCTGCTGTTTGCCCCTGACTGGAATGGCTGGTCACGGCATAGCCGTAATCAAGATGCAGTTGCCGGTTCGGATCGAGCTGGATGGAGCGCCCATCGTCCATTTTCAATTGCAGACGTCCATCGTCGCCGATACTCTGGATCGCTCCCAATTCTCGGTTGGCGACTTTGAGATCATTCGCAGGCGCAGTGAACTGGATGCGGTCGCACTTGGAGAATGTGCGTAGCTCTTCGCGGTACACCGTCACACCCTGTTGCCGGCGCGGATCGTATATTCGCTCGGTGCCGTCGTGCAATTCAACTGTTAGCCGATTGGCCGCCCTATCGATGGAACTGACCCGAGCGTATTGGCCCCTGCCGATGCCGGTTTCCTTCGATGCGCGAGAATAACGCAGCACATCGCCGACTTCGTACCTCTCGGCCCAGGTGCGATCCGCGCCGGTCATGTCCTGGCGTGGTACCAGCGTTTGGAGACGGTGTTCCGTGGTGCCGACGATGCCGCAGCCCTGCAGTTCCGCATGGATGCGCTCGTTGATCTCCATGCGCGAATGATTGTCGGGCGAGACGACCAGCGTCCGCTCCGAAGATTTCGCATATTCTTTTGCGATCAGCTGGATACGTTCCAAGCGGTCGGGAATCTCGTGAACGCAGCCCAACCGGTCAAGACCCTCGACAGCCTCGTGAACCTGACCCAGCGCGAGCTCCTCGACGACCCGCTTTAGCTCGGGGTCTTTCTGGCGCACGATCTCGTCCAATCTGGCCGTCACCATACCCGCATCCTGAAGCTGCGCGAAGGGCCGCCCCGCCTCTACCGCTTCATGTTGCCGTCGGTCGCCGACCAAGAGGACACGATCATGGGGATGGAGCCGATGCACAAAATCATGCATTTGCCGCGTCGATGCCAGGGAAGATTCATCGACCACAAAAAGGCGTTTTTCGCCTGTATCTGCGTGATCGCCGCGCGCCAGATGCTTTTGCAAAGTGGAAGTTTCCATTCCCGCTTGGGCGAGCTTCTGAGTCGCGCGCGATGTGGGCGCAAAGCCTTCCACCTTGTACCCATCATCTACCGCGCCTTCGCGGATCACAGACAACACGGTCGTCTTGCCTGCCCCGGCCACGCCGTCTAAACCCACGATCTTTTCTCGAGAGAGGAATAGGTTTTCCACTGCTGCACGCTGCGCGGCACTCAATTCCGGGTGCCGGTCTTCGGTCCTGATCCGCACATTGGGCGAAACCAGCATGGGATCACTGTAGCCGCGCCGATTGCCCTCCAGCATCCGCGCAATAATCTCGCGCTCCATGCGGATCATGCTGGTGATTGTGAAGTGCCGGCCCGCGCCGTTGTGGGCAACTTCGCGGAATTCGCCTGTCCGAACGCGGCGCTCAAACTCCTGGCGGATGCTGGCATACGTTGCCTCTCCCATGCTGCGGGCCAGCGCCGATTCCACGATGGCGCGGCGATCCATGACCGCCGCGCGCTCGAACACATGATCTCGCGCCCAGGTTATCGCCCGCTGCGCGGGGACCTCCGATTCCCGCGTCTGGTATTGACCGTGTGCCCGCGCCTGCTCAACGACTCGATCCGCCTGATGGCCGAACTGCGCGGCCAGGTCGCGGTGCCGCCGCAACACTTCTTCCTGAGAAAGGAGTTCCTTGCGGTCGCGCGTATGAAGCGCGGCGAAGTGTGCCGCTTTCGCTCCATCGATGCCCTGCTCGCGGAGATGGTCTTTGATCTGCTCCCGTCTCGGGCTCGATGCTTCCAGATACTCCTTTGTGTATCCCCTGATTTCGGGCTGGCCGTGTTTGCCGCGTTCGAGTTCGTAACCAAGCTTTTCAAGGCGCAGCGCCAGTTCCGAACGGTACACGGCTGTCACGTACCGCTGCGATACGAAAATCTCGTGCGGCTGCAGCGAGCGTGTCTGGCCGCTGTCCCGCTCCGTCACATTGAAGATGACAGCGTGCGTGTGCAATTGCGGCGCAGCATATCCGTCCACTGGACGGGCGGTGTCATGCTCGAAGGTGGCTGCGGCAAACTTGCCGGTTGTTTCCGGCACATGGACGTTTCCGATGCGCGCCTGCGTGTATCGCTCCAGTTCAGTCAGGGCGGCGCGCACGCTCTCCCGGTGGGCTAGTCGAACCCGGTCGTCGCCGCCCACAAGAGCGGTGATCGAGACTGACTTCGGCGCAGAGAACGTTGCGTCCCATCCGGCGCGATGCTCGACGCTGGTAATCTCTTTGCCGCTCTTACCCTCATAGGTCCTCGAAACCTGGTGCCGTACGAGTTGGTCGCCGGTTTGGGGATGCTGGCCCTCGGCCAGCCGCGCAGATCGTTTGGACAACGGCGATTGAAGCCAGAGCTTGCTGCGAACTGATCGATCTGGGACAGAGCAACTGGGAACCAGACTTACCTCCCGCAACCTCAGACGCCATTGTCCTCGCTTTCGAGCAGCACGCCGCTGATTTAGGGGAACGCATCGCACGGCTGGATCAGACGATGTGGGAGAACAGGGTCCGATTTCTGGTCCACAATACTCTCGCCTGGAAGGCACCGCTTGGAGAGCTGCTGTGGTACATGTTCTTCGACTCCATCCACCATCGCGGTCAACTGAGTACGTATATCCGCCCCATGGGGGGCACGGTTCCGTCGATCTACGGCCCTTCCGGCGATAGCTCCGGGGCTTGAATGATCAGGCCTTCCTTCTTGGCCAGTCTCCCCGCTGAGAATCGTAATTTCTCTGCCGGCGGGAGCGAAGAACTGGCACGCGAGGTCAACTTGCGGAATTCGAAGACCTGCGAGAAAGAGGCGGATCGTACGGTGGAGGTATCGGCAGGGGATCGACTGACTTGACTTGCTGGAGTATGCCCGCTGCTGCCGCACGAGCAAAAACCTGCCCTTATCGTCCACCACGACAATGTCAACTTCCGCGGCGACACCTGGGACCATGGTCACGACGATAATGCCCTGGGCCTTTGGCCGGGACTATCTGGCCGGCCGACTTCGCAGCGGGTTTGCCGGGGTCCTCATTTCGCCGGCGCAATTGCGATCGCCTGATAGAGCTTTGCGCTGTCGTAGACCGCGCCCCCCTTGATGACAATCCGGCAACGGCGGATATCGCTGATGTCGACTCCGGGATTGCCGTCCACGAGCACCAGGTCCGCCAGTTTGCCCGCAGCGATCGACCCCAGTTCGTGTTGCTGGCGCAGGAGACGCGCGGCAACCCAGGTTGCGTTCTGCAGCGCCTTCAGCGGCGGAATGCCTGCCTGCACTTCGAGCTCCAGTTCGCGGTGCAACATAATCCCGGCGGTATCATCGGTGCCCGCGAGGATCGGGACGCCGGCATCATAGAGTTTTCCCGTCATCTTCAGCATCGCCGTCCAGGATGCCCGATAGGTTGCGTCGTTTGCGGCGGTTACCGGCAAGCCTCCCGTGTAGGCAATGCGCTGGACCTGAGGGGGCAGGCGATCCAGAATTGGCGCATACGTTGGCGCCACCTGTCCGGGCCGCGCCGTGAACATATCCTCGAAGGTGGCCAGCGTGACATCGACCGTGGTGTGGTGCCGCTGAAGCAAAGCGATGAAGTCCTTCACTTCCGGTGAATCGAGATCGATTCCTGCGCCGTATTGCCCGACGCCGCTGAAGCGCTCGGTGCTGCGGGTGTCGGGCACCTTGTCGGCAAGGAAATTGAGCATGATGAAGTTAATATGCTGGATCTCGTCCGCGCCCTCTTCGACAAACTGCCGCGCGGTCATGCCACTGGGGATATGCCCGCTGACACGCATGCCGCGCGCGTGCGAGAGCCAGATCACTTCCGGCACGAGCTTCGGATCGAAGGAGCTGTACAGCTTGGTCTGCACATACCCGAGATCTGCGTAGCGGTTAACAGCAGCATTCGCTTCTGCCTGCGTAGCCGCCAACAGGCCTGTGGGTGCCTGATATGGGCCGGGACTGTCAATTAATCCGGCCTTCGAGATGCGCGGCCCGATTCCGGTGCCGTTCCGCCACTCTTCGTCGAGCTGGGTGAGAAGATCGATGCTGTTTCCCATATCGCGCACCGAGGTCACGCCGCTGGCAATGTGCAGGATGCCATCCACGCCACCTTCCAGGTGCACGTGCATATCGAATAATCCCGGCAGAAGGGTCTTTCCGTGCCCGTCGATGAGTTCTGCATCCTGCGGAACGTCGACCCGGCCGGCGGGTCCGACGGCGCTGATCCGCTCGCCCTTCACCACCACGGTCTGATCGTCGATCATCACTGCGTGTTCGGCGTCATAGATGCGCACGTGTTCGATCGCGACGGCGTGCTCAGGATGCCGCGTCAGTTCCTGCGCGAGGTGGTGAAAGCGCTCCTGCTCCGCCTTTCTCTGCAGCTGATAGAGCTCGTCGTTCGCGCTCTCCCAGCCTTCCCGCATCAGGGCAAACCATGGCCCCGGCGTCCCAAAGAGCTGCATGCGATCGTCGAGCCAGACCGTTACCGGTTCGAGCCCGATTCCGGTGATCCCGTATTCCGTCACACGCATCACGGCGCCGCCCGGTCCGTGCACTGTCGATTCCTGTACCCTGGCCAGTTGCGCGACGCCGGAAGGATAGAGGGGCACACCCGCCGCTCCCGCCTTTGACAACCGCTGGACCAGCAGGGCCGTCTCGACCTGCGAGGTGTTGATGCCGATGTAGAAGGGGCCCGCTGGCGCTTGCCCGTGTTCTGACGTGCTTCTCCATTCGCCGATGCCGTTCGCCACAGCGAGGTGCTCGTCCACGGGAGCCTTCAGGTAATCCACCCCGGTCGAATCCACACGAGAGGGAATCCCGTTCTCATCCAGAACCCAGTGCACCTCGAACTTCGGTCCGCGTCCGCGATCGTTGTATTCGAAGGTGCTGTCGATCCTACGGTCGGGAAAGAACGTGTCGACCTCCGCACCCGACTTCACATTGTTCGTCAGGATGCTGTAGCGAAGGACCTCGTTCTGACTCGGCTGCTGAGCGCTTGCTGCCGCAACAGCCATCACAAAGGCGAACACGATCAGCGCAGCCAGCCGCAGCCGATCAGAGGGAATGCCGCCGATTCTGTATTCCGATTGGCTTGCAAAGCTCATCGCAGACCTTTCCATCGCGCTGTCACCCCCCGGCGAATCCTCATGTTGCTGCAAACAGCTTCCTGGACTGCAAGCCCGATCCTGAGCGATTCCGGCGGCAACTCCCATGATGGCGAAGGTGAGCGTACTGTCGCCGAAGGAGGCACCCGCATCGCCAGCGACGCCCACACTAGGTCGCTTCCAGGAGACCGCCGCTCGCGAGAGCGAGGATTTGCGTCTGGACCTTTGTATCTTCGAAGAGTGCAGCACAGGATTGAAGGATCGCAGATCCAATTTCCTGTCGATAGACGGAATCGTAGATGAAATTGTCTCCTTTGATGACGACGGCGCCTGTTTTCGTGAACCGAATGATCAGCGGCCCGTCGACGATGGTTTCATCCCAGCTGAACGTTGCCACGGCGGCTATGTTCGTCATGACCTTTTCCTCCATGGACTGGGCGGGCCGTGATCAGGCCCGCTGGGTTGTGGGTTGCCTTCCGTACTGTCGTCCCGGCCGCTCCCGACCTGCGCTATTCAGCCGGTATTCCATAGCACCTGCGTATGCAGTCTGCAATCTGTTCAGCACAGGCATAGATGCACGCCTTAGGCAGGCCCGCGCCGCGGGCAATGCATTCTGCCAGGCACTGATTCATCGAAGCCTGGCAATTCTGCGCGCATGCCAGCTCTCCAGGATCGATGTCTTTCTGCCCGCCTGCAGGTTGCGCGCTGTCGGGCACGAAGCGCACACGCTGCTTTCCCGTGAAACGCTGATTCACGATCTCCTCGAATTCCTTGCGGGTTTCTTCCGGGAGCTTGTTCCACAACTCGGCTTTTACGTAGAGTTCCGGCATGCGGGTTCCCTTTCTGGCCCGGATGGTTCGACCCGCCGGGCAAATGATGGAGGGCGTTGTGTCCATTTGCCGTGACAGAAGCCACTCCATTTTCTGCGACAGCATTGCCAGGGATTCTGGCATAACAAGATCGTTCAGGGTGAATACAGGCGCCTGGTCCGCTCTATCAGCGGTCGGCCAGTACACTCCGATTGCGCCGGACAGCTTTGTGCACGGTACATGAGGTGCTGCGGAACGAGAACCGGGGCATCGCTGCAAATTGCCTCGAACGGTATGACCGGGAGGACAGCGGTGAGCCCACACTGCGAGGTGCTTCCCGCTGAAAGAGATCCTGTGGGAACCCCAAATGCGGCCTGTGCGTAGACCTGGAAGGTTACGAAGGCTCCGTAGTTATTACCCGGTGTCGCCGGTGCTTCCAGATAAAGAGGGTAAGTCTGGGCCCACTGCGAGAAGTCCTCGCCGGTCACGGTGTCGAACGGGCTGTAATCTGCAAACTGATCGTGAATGATGACAGCAGTGGCGACGGCGGAGCCGGCGAAGGAGTTGGCAGGAACATTGTCCAGGGTCGTCGCACTGTCAGCTTTACGGGCTTGTACGGACTGCGTGAGGGTTGCCGGCGCGTAGGTTGTGTTTCCCTGCCAGGTTGCCGTCACCGTGCATACTCCCGTTCCGGTGAGCATATGCACCAACGCGATCGTGACTCCGGGAAATTCGAAGACCGTCTCAACCGAACAAACGCCCGCGGCGCCCGCGATCTCCGGGATCACGCCATCGTCTGTTTCCGCCAGCACCGGGAATACCGCGTTGTACGGCGCGCTCGCCGGAGCTCCGATCAAGCTGACCTTCGGTGCCATTCCGAGAACGGTGAGCGTGAAGCTCTGCATGGCGTTGGGCGCGGTGCCGTTGCTTGCCGTCAGTGTCAGTGGATAGGTTCCGGCGGTCCCGCGCTCCGGTATTCCGCTCAGCGTTCCGGTTGCCGGGTTGAAGGTGATGTGGGGCGGCAGAGTTCCAGACTCGCTCAGCGTCGGAGCCGGCAAGCCGGTGGACGCTGCCGTAAACGTTCCAAATGTCCCAACCGTGAAAGTTGCGTGAGTGGCGCTGATGATCAGCGGGCTGGTCGTTATCGCGACCTGGTCCGTCGTCGTAATGGTCTCATTGATCGCGATGGGCACGGTCAGCGTGGCCGATCCCGATACCGAGCCGAGTGTCGCTGTAATTGTTGTTGTGCCGCCGGAAACAAACGTGGCCAGGCCCTGCGTCCCTGCCGCATTGCTGATCGTGGCAACCGAAGTTTCGGAGGAAGCCCACGTCACGGATTGAGTAAGGTTGGCAGACGTCCCGTCGGAGTAGTACCCGGTCGCGGTGAACTGCTGTGTGGTTGCCCCCGCCGCGCCAATGGCACTCGCCGGAGAAACCACGATGGCAAAGAGAACGGGCACGATGCTTCCATTGGTTGCGGAGGCGCCGCTCAGCGCCACAGTTTGCGTGTAGGCGCCCGCGCCGGCGCTCGTGCTGGGCAGATTGCTCAGCGCCGCGTTGTCCGTGAAGGTCAGCGTGCCGCTCCCCGTGCCGGACGCCGGAGGAGTGTACGTGATCGTCAGATTGCAGGCGCCACCGGGCGGCAGCGTCGTAACCGCTGTGCTGGAGCCGGTGGAACAGGCCGCCGTGCTGCTGAAGTTCGCGCCCGCGAGCGTCACGGCGGAGATCGTCAACGGCTGCTGTCCGCTATTGGCCAGCGTCAGCACCTGAGTGGTCTGGCTGGCGAAACCCAGACTGCTGTATGAATAAGCGGCGAAGGGCCCGGCAGCCTCACTCAGCAGAGCAGCGACAAAGACATCATCGCTGGTCGTGATGGTTTCGTTGATGCCGGGTCCGGAGGAAATCGTAAGGTTGACCGCTGTTCCCGCACTGGCCTGCGTGCCTGCTGCGGGGCTCTGGCTGAGCACCTCGCCTGCGGGCACGGAGTCGCTTCCGGTGAAGGTCACCGAGCCCACCGTCAGCCCCGCGCCGGCAATCGCCTGTTCAGCTGTGGCTTGCATGTCGCCCACCACGTCAGGCACCACGATGAGCGAGGGTCCGGACGAAATGACCAGGTTAACCGCCGACCCCGGATTCACCAGTGTGCCCGCCGCCGGACTCTGGCTGATGACATCGCCGGCAGGCACCGTGCTGCTGCTCGCTGTTGTGATCGTGCCCACAACCAGACCGATACTGGTGAACGCAGCGCCGGCTGCGGACTGCGTGTCCCCAACAACGTTCGGCACGGCAATCTGCGCGGGGCCGGACGAAATCACAAGGCTTACCGCCGACCCCGGGTTCACCTCGGTGCCTGCCACGGGGCTCTGGCTCATGACATCGCCGGCAGGCACCGTGCTGCTGCTCGCCGTCGTTACCGTGCCCACAACCAGACCGATACTGGTGATCGCAGCGCCGGCTGCGGACTGCGAGTCGCCGCTTACATTGGGCACCGAAACTTGAGTTGCAGGGCAGCCGTCCGAAGGAGGAGAGACCACGCCGATCAATCCGTCGGGAATGGCGCCGTAGGCGTAGCCTGTCGCCGCATTCACGCTGAAGGGCCCATACGCGGGCAAGGTTCCGAAGGCTCCCGGATCCTGCAGCCAGGTGAGCGAAACCGGCAGCCCCTGGCAGATCGGCGAAGTAATCTCCACAAAGCCTGAGGAGGCGACCGAACCGTTGAAGACCAGGCCATTGAAATACGGGTCATAGTCGAGTTCGGACCACGGACCCGTCGATCCGCTGTAGCCGGAGATGCCCGGCACGCTGTTGTCGAGCACCGTTTCCGGCGTCGTCCCGCCCGTCAGGTTGTAGGCGAGCAGCAAACCCGGGTAGCCCGCGGTGCTCTGGTAGCCGTAGAGATCGACAGCGTTATCCGTGGTATCCACCGCGGCCGCACCCACCAGGGCATACTGCGAGGCAGCCGTGAGATTCACGAGGCCGCTGCTCCCTGGGTTGATGTCAACCCCGCCCGTCGCCACGGCCTGCGTTCCGCCGAAGAAACTGAACTGCGCGGTGTTGAGCACGGTCACTGGAACCGTCACATTACCGCTGGTGGGATTCTGATTGACCAGCGCTACCAGGCCGGCATTGTTCGTGAAGAGCCAGGGCGCGCTGAAGGGCACCGTGGCCGAGCCGCTCATATAGCCCACCACGTGCACCAGATTATTGGCCGGCGTTGCGCTGTTCGCAGGATCGTAGACCCAGAAGCCGCTGCCGCTGCTCGATGGCGTCAGGTCATCGATGTAGAGAAAGTCGTTGGAAGAGTCGAGCACCAGGGGCCCGTACCGGCCGCTGTAGTCGAGCGGCAGGCTGGTGGTGGCCGGCATCGCGCTGCCCCAGGGCGCAACGGGAACGATGGTGAAGTCGTCCTCCAGCCCTCCGTTGTAGCCGAGGAGAACATAGATGTTGCCTGTCGCCAGGTCGCCGTTGATCTCGACTTCCGCATTGGCCGGCGCTCCAAAAACCGAAGTGATCTGCACGACCGCCGGACCCGGCGTGCAGTTCCCCGCCACCGGATCGACAGTCTCATAGATCACATAGAGCGAACCGCCGGAAACAATCGCCAGATAGACGTTATTGTTCGCGCCGTCCACGAAAACCGCGCCGGTGTCGATGCCCGTGGAACTGAACTGGTCGAGCGCCGCGCATCCGTTGCCGAGCACCTGCCCGTTCTCAAGAATGCTCACCGAGGAATCGAAATTGAGCGCGGCGTTATAGATTGCGCCCGACTGGTTGCTATTAATCGCGAGCGTGTTGCCGTTGCCGATCAGCGGCAGCGACTGGGCGCGGAGCGCGGCGGGTAAGGCCAGCATAGCTGCGGCAAGCAGGAGGAAGAAAGACCTGTTCCGGCCGAGCCGGAGCGGAGCGTTGGGAAGCGCTCGCTGCGCACGAATTGTGTCTGGATGTCTCCGCATCGCCTTCCTCCTCGCGCGACCGCGTGTTGCCAACAGCGATTACTGGAAGGTGAGGGTGACGGTGACGGCGATGGTTTGGCCCGGCTGATAGGGGACAGGAGCGGGGTCGCCGTTCTGACCATCGAGGGTTCGTTCGGTGAAGAGACCGATCGAATCAAATCTGGCGCCTGAGAATTGATTTGAGCCTAGATAGTAGTCAAAGCAAGCCAACGTCGAACTACCCTGAGCACAAGCTGTGTAGACCGTCTCCACATCGTTGACCTGCCCGGGTGCTGGTGCAGTAACCTGCACCCTTCCCGAGAGTGTGAATCCCGCCTTGGTGAAATTGTCGCCGAGGAGCGTAGAGCACGGCGACGTGCCACTCGAGTTGGTGTTGGTTGTCTGGCTCTGAATGTAACTGCAGGCCCACGTCAGCGCACTGTATTCACCATAATCGGGGATCATCGTTAACAGGCAGGTAGAGCCGTTCCCAGAACTGCCGGAGAAGGTCACAGCAAAGCCCGGTGTGGGAACGGGAGTGGTCGAAGAGGTAATTAGGCCAGTGCTATCGATGGAAGCACATGGTCCCGTTTCTGTGCTTTGGTAATCGGTGTAGTAAAAGGGTAGAGAATTAACGGTAGTAGTAAGTGATGCGGAAGTGAGTGATGCGCCATTCAGGAGGACCGACATCCCGCCCGCGGTGAGCCATCCTGCCAGAATCTCCTCTAGGAAACCTTGGCCTGCGGGCGTCAGCGAGTTCTCGAACTCTCTCCGAGCCGTCACTTTGCCGTCCGGGTTCCTTACCTCGATAATCCAGTGCCCGTGGACATGAATCGCGTCGCCCCCGCTCTTCGCCGGGCGCTCCTCCGATTCACTGTTAGGAGGTGCGGCTGGGGCTGTCTCCTTCGCTGAAGGCCCCGCCGTTCCGGCAACCGGTCCCGCCGGCGCGACCGATTTCGCACTCTGCGTCACTGCTGCGGCAGGCAAAGGCGATCCCTGCGCACGCGCCAAACTTCCGGCCAGAATTGGCAGCATCAACCCCATCATCACCGGGGCGAGAATTCCTTTCCGCGAAGGGAAACCCGCGCAGACGGCGCGAAAGCTTTGAGTCACCATGACAGCTCCTTTCACCTGAACATTGCTGCTGATCTCTGGCCCGAGTCATCACGAGCGCAGTTGGCTCAAGAGTTCGTTTGTATCCATTTGCATCCAGTGTTCGGCGATCCTTCCGTCTTTGATCCGGTAGAAGATCATGAAATCGGTTGAGACCGTCCTGCCGGCCGGTGGAATCCCCGCAAATTCGCCTTGATGCACGCCGCGAAAGGTGCATCGGGCAGCCACCAGATCCCCTTCGGCCACGAGCATAATGGGAATAAGCTCATACTCCGGAAAAGCGGCTTCCGCCTGGCGAATGTGCTCTTTCAGGCCAGGATCGCTGATGTACTTGTCCAGCAGCATTGCTGTTTTTGGCTGACCGCTGAGAGCGCTGAAATATTCCTGAATCAACCGTTTGCTGTCCATGACCAGGGAACTCATGCGTTTCTCCCTTGGAGCCTGCGAACTTCGCGCTCCAGATTGCCGGCAACCTACGTCCTTTGCCCGTTCCCGGTCAATGGGCGCAACCTTATCCTTTTGTGAAATCTGTCTAACTAGCGAAACCATTGATTTCAAGTGACTAAAGGCAATGAACCAGCAGGACGAACTCTCGCCGTGGTATCCTGATTCCGCTTCCCGTAGCGTAAAATCTTCGCCGCGACGCTTCCGTCGGCTGTCTGTTGTCGGTGCACTATGGCGACCCGGGCCGCTCCCAAACCGATTTGCCGCTTTGGCCCCTTTGTGCTCGACCTCCGCTCGGGGGATCTCAGCCGCAATGGCCGCGGTATCCGCTTGCAGGAAGGGCCTCGCAAGCTTCTCCTGGCCCTGGCCGATCGTCCGGAAGAGTTGATTACTCGCGCCGAATTGCACGAGAAACTTTGGCCCGAAGACACCTTCGTGGACTTTGAAGTGGGGCTGAACGCGGCCATGAGCAAGCTGCGCGAGGCCCTCGGCGACGATCCGCAAACGCCCCGCTTTATCGAAACTGTGCGCAAACGCGGCTATCGGTTTATCGGAGCGAGTTACGAATATGGCGCGCCGCTGCCGGAACTGGAGGACGCCGCCTCAGAGACGGCTTCTCCGGCTGCAGTGCCGCTTTTGGTGCCAACCCCGGCTCCGCTTTCAACCGCTGCAATGGCCGCGCCCGTCCGCGTGAAGCGCTCCCGCGTGCTGATTTTTGCCGGAGTCGGCGCGCTGGCCGCCATGGCCGCCCTTTGGTGGATTTTTCCCGAGCCGCAGCCCCGATTGATCCGCATCGCTCAGGTAACCACCGACGCGAAAATCGACTTTCTGGTGAAGCCTGTGACCGACGGCGCACGGGTGTTTTATCTGGAGCGCGCTGGAGACCATTGGAACTCGATGGAGACCTCGCTGGAGGGAGGGTCGCCGCAGCCAGTGCCGGGACTGCCGCCGAACATGCGTGTCATCGACATCTCGCCCGACCGCGCCACCTTCCTGCTGGGAAGCTTTACGTCACGAGGGTCAGACTCGGCCCTCTGGCTCATGCCGGTGCAGGGGGGCGAGCCGGCGCGGCTCGGCAACATTCTGTCGGGCGAGGCAGTCTGGCATCCTGACGGGCGGCACATCGTTTTTGCCAAAGGCAAGGCTCTGTGGATGGTGGACGCCGACGGAACGAATATGCGTCAATGGACGGCGCTGCCGGGAGGTCCGTTCTGGCTGGCGTGGTCGCCAGACGGACGGCGCCTGCGCCTGACGCTCGCGGATGACGACGCCAGAGTCTCGCTGTGGCAAATCGACCGGGATGGCTCTCATCTGCATCGAGTGCTCTTCGGCCCGTCCGTCGGAGAACAGCAGTGCTGCGGTGAGTGGACGCCCGACGGGCGCTACTTTATCTTCACGGCGACGAAGGGAACGGCCTCGAATTTGTGGGCGCAGCGTGAGTCTGGATTCCATCTGCGCCGCATCCCCAGCCAGCCGGTGAGAATCACAGATCTGCCCACCGGTGCATGGGGAGCGCATCTCGCCCCGGGCGGGAAGAGCGTCCTGTTTTACGCGGGACGCAGGCGGGACCGGATCGAGCGCCTGGATAAGAACAGCGGGGTATGGACACCCCTTGCTCCAGACGGATTCGTCGAGCCCGAGTATTCCTGGGACGGCCGCTGGCTGGTGTCGGTCGATCAGGACACTCACACCGTTTGGAAAATCGACCTGCAATCCCGGAAGCAGATTCCGCTGACCCTGCCGCCATTTGGCGCGGTCTTTCCCCGATGGTCGCCCGATGGGACGATGATTGCACTGGCGGGTGGACCAGACGGCGAGCCGGCGACCGCCTGGCTTCTTCCTTCCGGGGGTGGCGCTCCGGACCTGCTTCTGCGGGGCAGGGCTGCCGATCCGGATTGGGCGCCGGATGGGAAGCGCCTCGTCGTGGTTCAAGCCGACGCCGGCAGGAACAACGACGCGCTCTTTCTGGTCGATCTTGCGACAAGGAACGAAGAGATGGTTCCCGGCTCCGACGGAAGATCCTTTCCGCACTGGTCGCATGATGGGCGGTACCTCGAAGCCTACGGTGGTAATGGTCGCGCGGTGGACCTCTATGAATTCGCTACGGGACGCTGGGAAACGGTGTTGCGGGGCGACGGGCTCGGCTTCCCCGTATGGTCGCACGACTCGCGTTACCTCTACTTTCAGCGGATGCTCGAGCAGGCTGAACCGATCTATCGCCTCGACCTGCACCGTCGTTCCGTGGAACGTGTCGCCGATTGTCGTATTGCCCTGACAAGCGACATTCAACGCTGCGCGTTGATGGGGCTCGCACCGGATGACACCCCATTGGTCAGCATCACGCGTGGCGCCGATGACCTTTTTCGCGCGGACTTGAGCCTGCCGTGAACGGGATCGCTTCGTGACTTGTCCGTCCTGGTCACCTCAAATTGAAACTGGACCGTATTTTTCAGGCGCGAAAATCCCGTCGCAGTTGTAGTCGCCAAAGGTCGCGATTCTCGTCGTGTCGCGGACGGCGGCCAGTAACTCTACCTCCTGATCATCGGCTGCGTCGGCATGCGCAGCTGCCTTTGCCGGTCTTCGGCATCGAGATCCGGGGCGCTTCCCGGCGAGTCCACCACTGAAGAACTCTTCCGGGGCCGGGATCAGATTCGCGAAAGGAAGCACAGGGATCGCTGTTCGTGGCGCGGGCTCGAAGGAGGAGCCTCGTTCCTGCGATCCGGACGGCTTAGCCGGCCCCGCCGATAACAGTCGTCAGCGGCGGAGCACCGACAGCAGAAGAGAGACATTCTCGCATGTGGTCGTTATTTCGATCCTCTGGTATCGATAGCCCGACTTTGGTCATAGTTTGGGCATAGAAAAAGGCACCCTAAAGATTCCCGTTCGCTGCAACTCATTGTTTTGTTGGTGCCGGGAGGGGGGGTCGAACCCCCATGACCGCGAGGGCCGGCGGATTTTGAGTCCTCCAAGTACGTCCGTAAGCCTCGTAGTATCTGTGCGTTAGCAAGCCGTACAGGAGAACTGTGGAAGAAAATGTGTAAATTTCGGCTTTTTTATGAGGATCAGTCTTGGCCCCTGACTGATCACGCCGGGAATCTTTTGCATTGGGTTTTTGGGGAAAGG
>Ga0335075_10008704_pt1 | contig 15537 bp, 14 predicted proteins | sample Lox_Sample_24_FD_206723 | JGI IMG/M metagenome (GOLD analysis project Ga0335075, IMG submission 206723) | Soil microbial communities from Loxahatchee National Wildlife Refuge, Florida, United States - Lox_Sample_2.4 | ecosystem: Environmental > Terrestrial > Soil > Wetlands | place: USA... | reverse complement strand
TCGAGAACCTCACCGACAACGCTTTGGCGCTCCTCCGGCTTGCCTCGATCCGCCTCATGCTGCGGAGGCTTTGCAATCCTTCATAGACTTTCCGGACAGACTCTAAGCAATTCAATGCACGTAAGGAGCTGGCCGGCTTACCACTCAGCTCGCAAGCTTGGTGTGCGCGGCACAAGGTCGGCCATGACGGACGCGAGGCGCGAGTGCTCTTTTATGATGCAGCCTGGATAAACAACGAGCGGCGCGAGGCCAGGAACTCCTCGACCGCACCGGCCAGCTTGTCGGATTCGGCGTCGCCGATCGGCAGGCTGAGCGACATCATCCCCCGCCGCGCGAGCCATACGCCCTGCGCCAGCATGTCGAAGAAAAACAGCTCCTTCAGCTTCGCATCCCCCTTCGCCGCATCGGTCGAGTTCCGAATCGGCGCCAGCGTCGTATGCACCGCCAGCATCGAGCCGATGCCGGTGAACTGCATCGGCGCACCTGAAGTGCGGCACAGCGCGTTCAGCCGCTCGCGCAACGAGTCGCCGCGTGCGTTCAGTGCCAGCGCCGCCTCCGGCGTGAACACCTCGGTCAGGCCGGCGAGTCCCGCCGCCATGGTCAGCACGTTGTTGTTGAACGTTCCGGCATGCGGCAGCGCATCCGGACGGCGTGGATCGAACAGGTCCATGATATCGGCCCGCCCGCCGAACGCACCGAACGACATGCCGCCGCCGATATACTTGCCGAACGTGGTGAGGTCCGGCTTCACCCCGCGCAACGACTGCAACCCGCCCGGCGCCAGCCGCGAGGTCATCACCTCGTCCAGGATCAGCAGCGCCCCGATGCGCGTCGCCGCCTCACGCAGCGCATGCAGGAACCCCGGCTCGGCCGCGATGCACCCGCCGCCGCCCTGCATCGGCTCGAGGATGATCGCGGCGATCCGCGGCGCGTGCTGCTCGACCAGCGCCAGGGTGCCGTCGGTATCGTTGTATGGCGCCACCACGAAGTCGAACGGCGCGTTGATCGGGCTGCCGCCCTGGGCAAAGCTGAACACCCCGCCGTGGTAGCCGCCGCGGAACGCCAGAACCCCACGCCGGCGGGTGAAGGCGCAGGCCGTCGCCAGCGCCATCAGATTCGCCTCGGTGCCGGAGTTGGTGAAGCGTACCCGGTCCAGGGCAAAACGCTGGCACACGGCACGGGCAAATTTGGGCTCCAGCAGATTGGAGGCGCCAAATCCGATGCCCGCGTCCAGCACGCGGTCCACCGCGGCACGGATCACCGGATGCGAGTGGCCGTACAGGCCGGCGGTGTATTCGCCCAGAAAATCGACATACTCGGCCCCGTCGCCATCCCACAGCCGGCATCCCTCGCCTTTCACCATCGCCACCGGAAACGGGTCGTAGTGCAGCACTGTGCGGGTATTGCCGCCGGGCATCACCGCGGTCGCCTCGACGAAACGGGCGAGGCTCTTCGGGTTGCGCCGGACATACGCCTCTTTCGCCTCCGCCAGGGCGGCGTCGATATCGGTGTTGCGCAGGGGAGTATGGGTGGCGGTGTCGGTCATGATGTCCTCCGGTTGCGGCGGCAGCACCGGCCGTTATAGATCGAACAGACGCAACCCAGCCAGGAAGGCCCCCGCAACATGGACCTCAAGGATCATATCCGGGGCATTCCCGATTTCCCGAAGCCGGGCATTTATTTCTATGACATATCGACCCTGCTGCGTCACGCCGATGCCTGGCAGGTGGCGATGGGGCGGATGGCGAAAGCCGTGCTGGCGTATCAGCCGGACCTGCTGGCGGGGGTCGAGAGCCGCGGCTTCCTGATCGCCGCCCCGCTCGCCCTCAAGCTCGGCTGCGGCTTCGTCATGCTGCGCAAACGCGGCAAGTTGCCGGGCGAGACGATCGGCTACGACTACGCGCTGGAATACGGCACCGACCGGATCGAGATCCAGGCCGACGCTGTCGAGGCCGGCCAGCGCGTGGTCATCGTGGATGACCTGCTCGCCACCGGCGGCACGATGGCGGCCGGCATCGCCCTGTTGCGCAAGGTCGGGGCGGTGGTGCCGGCGGCCGCCGCGCTGATCGAGCTTACCTTCCTCCAGGGCCGCCGGCGCCTCGACGTACCTTGCGAAGCACTGGTCGCCTACGACCGCTAACGATGCCGCGATTTGACTCCCCGCTGGCGGCGCCCCAGGAAGCGACCGGGCCAAAAAACGGGGAGGCGAGTCCAGCCGTGACCAATCCCGTACCGCCCGTGGGGCGTCGTCGCCTGCTGCGTTTGATGTCGGCGCTGCCGCTGTCGGCCGCCGGGTCGTCGGCGTCGTTCAACCCGAGCACTCGTTTCGCTGCCGCCGACCCGCCCCCAATTCCGACGGCGCCATTCCCCAACGGGGCGATGCTGCTCGTTGCCGGGCCGGATGGTGGACGCCTTGCCGAGTGGGGGCGGTTGATCGCGCCTGGGCTGAGCCGGCCATTGCCACCCGGGACGGGCGTGCGCCTCAGGACAGCGGGCGGCGCCGATGGTGTCACCGGAGCCAACCAGTTCGACACGCGCGCCGCCCCCGACGGCCGCACCCTGCTGCTCGCGCCCGGCGAGGCGGTGCTGGCCTGGCTGGTGGGCGATCCGCGGGCGAAATTCGATGTTGGCGACTGGGTGTCCGTGCTGGCCGGCGTGACGCCGAGCGTCGTCGTCGGACGGGTCGCTGCCCAAACCTTGCAGGCGGGACATCCGACGCGGGTGGCCGCGGCCGGAATCGAGGGCCCCGACCTCGCCGTGCTGCTGGGCGTAGAGCTGCTAGGTGCCCGCGCCGTCCCCGTGTTCGGGGTGACAGAGGCGTCACTGCCTGCCGCCCTCGCGCGTGGCAGCGTCGATGTCGCGCTGGTGCGGGGCGAGCGTGTGCCGGCACGCGTGGCGGCACTGGCCGCTGCCGGGGCGCGCCCGATCTTCTCGGTCGGTGCCGCGGACCAGGCCGGCGCGCCGGCGCGCGACGCTGCCTTCGCCGAGCTTCCGTCTCTCGAGGAGCTGTACACGCGCCTGCACGGCCGCCGGGCGGCCGGACCGCTGTATCGCGGATGGCGCGCCGCCGCCGTAGCCTCGCGCCTGACATTCGGGCTGATCCTGGCCGATCTTACCCCTGCCGCGATGGTGGCGTTGTGGCGACGGGCCGGGATCGATGCCGCCACAGGCCTCGATTTTGGGCTGGCCGCAGCGGCCGCCACCCTGCGGCCGCTGCCGGGCCCCGCCGCCAACTCCGGCACCGCGCCCATCGCCGCCGATATGGCCGCGCTGCTGGCACTGCGCCAATGGCTGAACAGCCGGTTCAACTGGCATCCGGTCTAGGGTAGGCTCGCCCTACAAGCAAAAGAAGGAGGGATCCAGGATGGCACGCGTGGCACTGGTCACCGGCGGCACCCGCGGCATCGGCGCCGCCATCAGCAAGGCGCTGAAGGCTCAAGGCCGCACCGTCATAGCCAATTACGCCGGCAACGATGAAGCGGCGCAGGCGTTCGGACGGGAGACGGGAATCAAAATCGTCAAATTCGACGTGTCCGACTTCGAGGCCGCCAAGACGGCCATCGAGCAGATCGTTGCCGAACTCGGTCCGATCGAGATACTGGTGAACAATGCCGGCATCACCCGCGACGGTACGCTGGCGCGCATGACACGCGATATGTGGGACGCCGTGATCGCGACCAATCTCGGCTCGTGCTACAACCTGTCCAAGCTGACTTTCGACGGCATGCGGGCGCAAAAATTCGGCCGCATCGTCAATGTCGGCAGCATCAACGGCCAGGCCGGGCAATACGGACAGGTGAACTACGCCGCGGCCAAGTCCGGCATTCACGGCTTCACCAAGGCGCTGGCGCAGGAGGGGGCGCGCTACGGCATCACGGTCAATGCGATCGCCCCCGGTTATGTCGATACGGATATGGTGCGTGCGGTGCCCGCCGAGGTGTTGCAGAAGATCGTGGCGCGCATTCCGGTCGGCCGGCTCGGCCATGCCGAGGACATTGCCCGCGGCGTTGCCTTCCTGACCGCCGACGAGGCGGACTTCATCACCGGCAGCACGCTGTCGATCAATGGCGGGCAGCACATGTACTAAGCCCGGGTTTCTGCATTTCACGTGGTGGCGGGCGAGCGGCAGCCGCGTGAACACTCGATCGCGCGAGATCCATACAACAAGCTGGAGGGAACAAAATGATACGAGACCCACGACCGCGCCTCCAAGACAAAGGAGGCGAGCGTCGCCGCTGGCGTTATTGCGCCGGCGTGGTGGTCGCGACGGTGGCGATGCTCGCGTGTGGCCATGCATGGGCCCAGTGCAAGACCCGATCCGAACCCTATCCCGCCTGGCCGGAGCCAACGATCGTCTCGACCCTTTCGGTTGCGCAGGCAAAGCAGATCGTGGCCGAGCGCACCGGGCAGCAGACGAAGTGGCTCGGCCCCACCAGCGGACCGAAAGCAACGACGGAGCCGGTGACGATAGCCTGGGTCGCTGACCAGTCCTATTCGACCTATACGGGCTGGGGGAACGGTGTGAGCGCCGCGGCCAAGGCACTCGGCTGGAAGTTCCTGGCTTTCAATACGCGTGGCAACGTGAGCGGCCAACTGGCGGCGCTGGATCAGGCGCTTGCCGCGCATGTCACGGCGATCATCACTCCGGCCGACGCCCATGCGCTGCAAAAGCCGATCCAGGAGGCAGTGAAACAATGCATCCCGGTCGTTGGTATTCACGCCACCGCGTTTCCTGGCCCGGCCCCCGACCTCGGGCTGTATGACAACATCGCTTCCAGTGCGGCGGAGATCGGCGAATCCCAGGCTGCCTATGTGATTGCGATGTCGGACGGCACGGCACACGACATCCACATGGTGGACAACAGCTTCGCGATCGCCCGCTTCAAGGCACGCGCGGCGACCGAGCCCATCATCAACTGCAAGGGCTGCAAGTTTCTCGAGATGGTCAACGTTCCGATCAATGACCTCGCGCAGCGCGTCGGACCGACGACATCCGGGTTGCTGGCCCGCTACGGCAGCAACTGGTGGATGACGACCTGTTGCGATGATTATTATCCCTATGTGGCGGCCACGCTGCGCGCGGCTGGGATCCCGTTCGGGAACGTGAAGCTCGTCGGGGCGGATGCGCCGCCCTCGGCTTATGAGCTGATACGCAAAGGCGAGTACGAAGTTGCATCGGTGCCGGAGCCGAGTACGTTGTTCGGCTACGAGGCGGTGGACGCAATCGTGCACGCGATGGCCGGAGAGCCTCCCGCCAAGTGGGTGCAGCCGACGTACATCCGCACCAAGGAAAACGTGAACCAGGAGGGAGGGAAGAGCAACGAGTTCGTCCCGAGCAACAACTTCGCCTGCCATTATCTGAACATCTGGAAGGGCACCAATAACCCATGCTGATGTTGTAATGGACGCTGAGCAGCGGCCGCTGCTGGCGATCAGCGGACTTACCAAGCGCTTCTTCGGCACTCTTGCTCTCGATCATGTCGATCTTTCGGTGGCGCGCGGCGAGATCCATGCGTTGGTCGGAGAGAACGGCGCGGGAAAATCGACTTTGATCAAAATTCTCGCCGGAATTTATCAGCCTGATTCCGGTGAGATTCGACTCAACGGCGAAGTCGTTCAGCCGGGACTGCATGAGCTGCCGGTTTCCTTCGTGCACCAGGACCTCGGTCTCGTCGATGAGCTCAGCGTCGGCGAGAACGTGGCCCTGATCGCCGGATTCCCGCGCCGCCGCGGGTTGATCGATTGGGGTCGCGTCTGGTCCCGGGCACACGAGATCTATGCGGCATTGGAGATCGAGGCACCCAATCCGCGCGCCCCGGTTGCTCAACTCGGCGCGGCCGGACGGGCGCTGCTCGGCATTGTTCGCGGGCTGGCGCGGCCGAGCGAGATCGTCGTGCTCGACGAGCCGACAGCGTCGCTGCCCGAGCCCGACGCGCAGCACCTGTTTGCGGTCCTGCGCACGCTCCGGGCAAACGGCAAATGCATCATCTATGTGACGCACAGGTTGAACGAACTGTTCGGCCTCGCCGATCGCGTCAGCGTGTTGCGTGACGGGCGGCACGTGCGTACCACCTCGATTGGCGACGCCACGCCACAGACTTTGGTGCAGGACATGCTTGGGCGCGAGATCGGGATGACGGAAGCGGCGCACTCGGCGCGCCGAACGTCCTCACCGCTGCTTGCCGTCCGGAACGTCTGGATCGCGCGACACGGCCCGATCGACTTTGAGATTGCGCCTGGCGAAGTCGTCGGACTCGTGGGCCTCCGGGGCGCTGGTCAGGAGGTTATCGGGCGCATGGTGTTCGGGGCGCAGCGCCGGGATCGTGGGGAGCTTTGGCTCGATGGCGTGAAGCTGCCGCCGGAGGAAGGTATTCCGGAGCGGATCGCTCGCGGGATTGCGCTTCTTGCCGGCGACCGGGGGCGCGAGAGCGCGTTCCTGGGCATGTCGGTGCGGGCGAATATCCTGCCCAACCCGCGAATCGTCGGCGAGCGGGTCTGGCGGTTTGTCTCGCCGGTACATGAGCGGCGGCAAGTGGCCGAGAAGCTCGAACGCTTCGATGTGCGGCCGCGCGACCCGAACGCTCTGATCGACTGGCTGAGCGGCGGCAACCAGCAGAAGGTGTTCGTCGGGCGGTGGCTGGAATCGAAGGCGAAGCTCTTCGTCATGGAGGAGCCGACCGCCGGGGTGGATGTCGGCGCCAAGTTCGCGATCCATGGACTTCTGCGTGACGCGGCTGCACGCGGCGCCGGCGTGCTTGTCGTCTCGTCCGATTTCGAGGAGGTCGCCGCACTCTGCGATCGTGCGCTTGTCGTCGGCCGCGGCCGGATCGTGGCGGAGTTACACGACGACGATCTGAGCATCGAGAGCCTGATTGCGTGTTCGTCGCTCGGCGGCCGGCATGAGGCGGACCTGACCGGGATGGAAATGTGATGGATCAGGAAGCCGCGGAGCCCAGCGACGCGCGACGCGCAACAACTGCAAGGCGCGCCGGCCGGACGTTGGGGGAGCTTACGGCAACATACGGCCTTGCCGTCGTATTCGTGCTTGTGATGGTGCTGTTCGGTGTGCTTCGGCCGACGACCTTTTTCAGCGCGATCAACTTCAACACCATTCTGGTTGGCCAGTCGGTCACGGCGATGCTGGCGCTGGCAGAGATGATTCCTTTGGCGACCCGGCAGTTCGACCTGTCGGTTGGTTTCCACCTCGGCATGGCGCAGATGCTGATCGTCGGCCTGCAGGTGCAGAATGGCCTGCCGTGGCCGGTCGCCGCGGTGGCGATCCTGGTGATCGCGCTGGGGGTCGGCGCCTTCAACGGCATCCTGGTCGCGCGATTCGGGATCGACTCGTTCATCGCGACGATGGGCGTCGGCACTCTGCTGTACGGCGTAACGAACTGGTACAGCGGCGGCCAGCAGATCACCGGCACGGACCTGCCGGACAGCTTCACCGGCCTCACCGGCATCTACCTGCACGTTCCACTGCCGGCACTCTTTGTCGCCGTCACCGCGATCATATTGTGGCTGGTGACCGAGCGCCTGCCGGTTGGCCGGAGCCTTTACGTGATCGGGGCGAGCCCACGCGCCGCTGAACTCACCGGCATCCGGATCGGCCGGCACATCATCGGCAGCTTTGTCGCCGCCGGGTTCCTGAGCGGACTCGCCGGGATCATGCTGGGGAGCCTGCTGCAGACCGGCACGCCCTCGGTCGGGCCGGAGTACCTGCTGCCGGCGTTCGCTGCGACCTTGCTTGGCGCCACCTCCATCCATCCCGGGCGCGTCAACGTGCCTGGAACCCTGCTGGCCGTGCTGATTCTCGCCTTCTCTTTCTCCGGGGTTCAGCAGCTCGGTGCGCCGTTCTACGTGCAGTATTTCTTCAACGGTGGCATCCTGATCGTCGCGGTCGGCCTGTCGGTTTATGCCGCGGCTCGCCGCCGCCGCGCGGCAACGGCGGCCGACACTCGGGAACCGGGCACCGGGCCGCTCAGAGAGGTAGCATCCGGGAGGAAAGTCGATGGAGCCATTCGAGATCTTGGATGAGCGGTTCCGCCGCTACACGATTCCGATCGCCTGGCTGGAGAAGCTGCATAGCGGCATGCGCTGGGCGGAGGGGCCGGTTTATTTTGCCGACCTGCGGTGCCTGATCTTCAGTGACATCCCGAATAACCGCATGCTGCGCTGGGACGAGGAAACGGGCCAGGTGGCCGTTTTCCGGGCGCCCTCGCATTTTTCCAACGGCAATACGCGTGACCGGCAGGGGCGGCTGATTACGTGCGAGCATGAGACGCGGCGAGTCACACGCACCGAATGGGACGGCAGCATCACCGTCGTCGCCGATTGCTACCAGGGCAAGCGCCTCAACGCGCCCAACGACGTTGTCGTGCGTTCGGACGACAGCATCTGGTTTACGGACCCGGTCTATGGCATTAGCGCAGAGTACGAAGGCGGCAAGGCCGAGAGTGAGATCGGTTCATGCAATGTGTATCGCTGCGACCCCACGGATGGCAGCTTGCGAGTGGTCACCGATGATTTTTCCCGCCCGAACGGACTTGCTTTTTCGCCCGATGAGCGGACGCTTTATGTTGCCGACTCCGGATTCTGGCCCGACCCCACCAAGCCGCACCATATCCGCGCCTTCGATGTGGGCGCTGACGGGCGCCTTGGCGGCAGCCGGGTGGTCTGCGAGGTGAGCCCGGGAATCCCGGACGGATTCCGCATCGACGTCGATGGCAATATCTGGACGAGCTCCGGGAGTGGCGTGCAGTGCATCACTCCTGGTGGCGATCTGATCGGCCGGATTCCAATCCCTGAGAAGGTCGCCAACGTCGCTTTCGGGGGGCCGAAGCGGAACCGGCTCTTTATCTGCGGCCACACCTCGCTCTATTCCATTTTTGTCAACACGAGCGGCGTGCAGCGGCCTTGATGAGTCCGGGCCGTGGATCCGGGTGGCTCGGCGTGATGTCAGGCGAGGTGCCGGTCCATCAGTTACAGACGGAACTGCTGCGGCAGGGTGCCTTCCCACTAACGCCTGCCGAGGTGGCGGCGTAGCGGGTTAAGGTGTTCCCGTACACCCGCTCACCTGCTAACCCCAGAGCATGCCACTTTTGGAGATCTCCGAAGCCGTCATCCGGATCGGCGGCCGGACCCTGCTGGATCGCGCCAGCCTGACCGTCGCGGCCGGCCAGCGGATAGGGCTGGTCGGCCGCAATGGCGTCGGCAAATCGACGCTGCTGCGCGCCATCGCCGGCGAGACGCCGCTGGACGGCGGCGACATCCGGCTGGCAGCAGGTACACGCCTCGCCCAGGTGAGCCAGGAAGCCCCGGACGGCGAGGCATGCCTGCTCGACATTGTGCTGCAGGGTGACCCCGAACGGCTCTCGCTGCTTGCCGAAGCCGACGCAGCACCCCCTGAACGGCTGGCGGAAATCCACGAACGCCTGCGGACCATCAAGGCGGACTCTGCGCTGGCGCGCGCGGCATCGATCCTGGCTGGTCTTGGCTTCGATGAGGCTGCGCAGCGTCGTCCCGTCGCGTCGTTCTCGGGCGGTTGGCGCATGCGGGTGGCGCTCGCCACCGCTTTGTTTGCCGCACCGGACCTGCTGCTGCTTGACGAGCCGACGAACCACCTCGACCTGGAAGCGACGCTCTGGCTGGAATCTTGGCTGGCGCGCTTTCCGGGGGCGGCGCTGATTGTTTCGCACGACCGTGTCCTGCTCGATCGGGCGGCGCAGGCGATCGCGCATCTCGACCGCGGCCGGATCAGCCTGACGCCGGGCGGGTTCGAGGAGTTCGTGCGCATTCGCACCGAGCGCGCGCTGCAGCAAAACCGCGCCGCCGAGCGTATCGCCGCCGAGCGGGCGCACATCCAAAGCTTTATCGACCGGTTCCGCTATAAGGCAAGCAAGGCACGGCAGGCGCAGGCGCGGATCAAGGCGCTGGCACGGCTGCCGGTGATCGAGGCGGTGATCGAGGAGACACCTGCCCATTTTGCTTTCCCCGAGCCGGCGCGCATCGCACCGCCGATCATCGCGCTCGATCGGGTCGCCGTCGGCTATGACGGAGCGGCCGTGCTGCGTCGCGTGTCGGTTTCAATCGACATGGACGACCGGATTGCTCTGCTGGGGGCGAACGGCAACGGCAAATCGACACTGGCGCGGCTACTCGCCGGGCGGCTGGAGCCGATGACGGGGGAGCTGCGGCGGGGACCTCGGCTGCGCATCGGGTATTTCGCGCAGCACCAGGTCGAGGAGCTGGTTGCTGATGAAACCCCGCTGGCGCACATGCGCCGGGCGTTGCCGCGCGCGACCGAGACCCAGGCGCGGGCGCAGCTTGCCCGCTTCGGCCTTGATGCCGACCGCGCCGGGACGCCGGTTGGCTCCGTGTCGGGTGGCGAGAAGGCGCGCCTGCTGCTGGCGCTGGCGACGCGCGATGCGCCGCAGTTGCTGATTCTGGACGAGCCGACCAACCATCTGGACATCGATGCACGCGAGGCTCTGGTTAAGGCGCTTGCCGACTTTGCCGGAGCGGTGCTGCTTATCACGCACGATCCGCACCTGATCGAGCTGGTTGCGGACCGGCTGTGGCTGGTTGCCGATGGAACCGTGCGCTCGTTCGACGGCGATCTCGATGATTACCGGACACTGTTGGCCGAGCGCGCCCGGCCGGCAGCGCCCGCCGAGACGCCGCACCGGCGGAGCGACCGACGCGAACGGGCGGATGCACGCGCGGCGCTTGCACCGCTGCGGCGGCGAGCACGCGAGGCCGAGGACCGCCTGGCCCGCCTCGCCGCCGAACGCTCGGCCATCGAGGCGCGGCTTACAGACCCGGCGATCTACGCGCCCGGTCGCGCCGCCGAGATCGCCGCCGCCAACTCGCGCCTCGCGGCTATTGCGAAAGAGGCGGCGCGCGCCGAGGCCGACTGGTTCGCCGCCGAGCAGGAATTGCAGGCGACGGGGTAATTGCGCGTCCGCCGGCAGGGTGTGACTCGAGTCATATCGCGCTTTGCTTCGCCTCCCTCAGGAACGCGCCGTCGCGGCAAGGCCGACCGAGAGGGGAAAGACATCATGGTTCAGACGGACGCAAAACGGGCATGGATCGAAAGCGTGCTCGGTTACCGCTTCCCCGACTCACCGCGTCGCCCGGCGCCTCTATCCATCCAGCGGGCGCTTGCGGACTTCGATGCCGCGCAGGCCGAGGTGGACCGGCAGATCGGGCAACTCCAGGTGAAGCTGCAGAACAGCCCGGATGCGGAGTTGCGTCGCATCGGGGAGTTCGGGATGAACGCACTGACCGGAAACACAAGGGTGAAGTTGCAGGCGGCACTCCTGGAGCTGCGCGCAAGCCTGCCGCAGGGGAATCCGAAGCTCGCCGGCAACGCTGCTCGGCTGGCCGGGCAAATGGCGGATTATCTGGTGCATGACGTCAAAGTTCGCGCGTGTGACCGAAATCCGTTCAAGGTGCAGGTATCGATCGCTGCCACGCTCGGCGGCGCCGCCGGCCGCTTATGCACAGCTCTGCAACAGGCTGCCTGACAACACGACAACTCGATTCCGGGAGTTTCTCATATGCCCGAGACCATTTCTGACGTTGCCGAGAAGGCGCGTTCCGATGTCGAGAAGTTCGCCGCCGAAGCGCACGCGGATGTCGAACGGATGATGCGGGAGATTACGTCATCCCCCACCGTGCCGCCGGCGATCCAGGCGAAGGCCGATGTTGAAGCATATGCCCGGCAGGCGCACGACGACGTAGAAGCGTTCAAGACGGCATTCCGCATCGGCAATTCACATATCGGCAAACCCATCGGCAACGGCGCCTTCGGCTCGGTGAGCTGGCTCAACAACGACGCCCCGGCAGGCCCGGGGCTTGTGTTCAAGCAGCCGAGGCCGGGGGAGAAGATGGATGGCTTGCGCCAGGAGGCCGCAATCCATCAGAAGGCGGGTGAGCATCCGAACATCGCCAAATGCTACGGGATGCAAACCATCGACGGGAAGGAAGGCCTGGTGATGGAGGGTATCAAGGGTGGCACGATGCAGGCCGTCATGGACCGCCTGGAGGCGCTGCGCCGCGGCGACAAGCAGGCGCTGAAGGAAGCTGGCCGAGACCGGGCACTCTCGCAGTCGGAGTACGTCGGCACGCTGCAATACATGATCTCGCAGGTGTTGCAGGGCCTTGTATTCCTGCAGAAGCAGGGCGTCGTGCACAACGACATCCGGCCTGACAACATCATGATCGATGAAACCACGGGTGCGGTGAAGATCGTCGATTTCGGCCTGTCGTTCGACGCCGGTCCGCGGCCGCAAGGTCAGGTATCGCCGGTCAAGACCGGCAGCGTTGCTCCGGAACACGCCATGAAAAATGCAACTATCGACGGAAAGGCCGACGTGTTCTCGGCCGGCGAGGTGGTCCGCAAGGGCATGGAGCGCGACCAGTTCCGCTATAACGCTGAAACCGACGTGACGAAAGCAAAAGATCTGCGCGCTTTCGCCCGGCCCGACGCCAACGGCATGCCGCAGCAGGCGCTCTATCCCAATCCCGCACGGATGGCACCGTTGCAGCAGCAACAAACCATGGAGAAGCGCGTGATGGACGTCTGCGGCCGGCTGTCCGGGCTGATCGCGGAGCCGTTCATCGCCGGTACGGACCCGGCGAAAGGGCTGCAGGAACTGCTCCGGAAGGCTTCGGAGTTGAGCCAAAAGACCAAGACCCAGGAAGACGCCGAGAAGGAGATGAACTCGATCGAACAACAGGTCACGATGGCCGAACTGCAGCTCAAGCGCAGCGGGACGTACGGCGCCGAGACGGCGTACACGCAGTTCGTCAACCAGCTCATGCAACCGGATCCGTCACGACGGTGGGACGCGGCGATGGCGCTCCAGCATCCGTTCCTGACCGGCCGGCTGCTCGACGACGCAACCGCGCAGGAGGTGCTGATCGGCGTTCTCGCTCCGCGGCAACGGGCTGATCGAGCCGACCAGCCGGATAGCTCGGCTGAGGTGGTGGGCTCGGCGAAAGGCTCCGGCAGCTTTGTCAACTCCGGGTCGGGCGACATTCTCCCGTTGGCCAAGAGCGGCTTGGCGGATAAATCCGGAAGCCTCGTCGACTCCGCCGGATCGGGCGACATCCTTCCGTTGCCCAACGACAAAACCGGCGGCACACAGAAGAAGAAGGCCAATTATATGGAACTCAAGAACTGAGCGAATTGTCTGCAAACTTGCGACACTTGGCCAGGAGCGGAGCAATCTCCAGCAACCACGTGTACTGACGGGAGATTGCTTCGCCTTATATGAGCTCCGCCAGCCGTTGCTCATACCGGTTAGGCGCGTTTTCGCGACGCCTTCTTACGGGGCGTGCGGTGTCGCGTGGCGGCGGCCTTGCGCGGCCGCTTCGCAGCCGTCCGCGGCCCTGCATCGCGTGCCCCCTGGTTGCCGCGCCCAAGGCTTTGCTTCAACGCCGCCATCAGGTCGATCACGTTATCGCGCCGCGGCGCCTCCTCTGCTGGTGCAATTTGCTGCCCGGCCAGCTTTGCCTCGATCACCTGCCGCAGCCGCGCTTCGTAGCGGTCCTCGAGATCCGATGGCTCGAACGGCGCGGTCTGCCGCTCAACAAGCTGAAGCGCGAGCTTCACCATGTCCTGATCCGGCTTCTCATCCGCCACCGGCTCGAACAGATCCTTGGGGTCGCTGATATCCTGCTTCTCGTGCAGCGTGTGCACCACCATCCCCGCGCCGAACGGCAGGATGGCCACCGTTCGCTCGCGCTGCAGGATAACCACACGGGACAATGCCGCCTTGTCGGATTTTGCGATTGCCTCGCGCAACACGGCATAGACGTCCTGTCCGGCCTTGCCGTCCGGTGCCAGGTAATAGCTGGTATCGAAATAGATCGGCGGGATGTTGCCGGCATCGACGAACTTGTCCACCGTCAGCACGCTCGAAGATTCGATCCGAGCCTTCTCGAAGTCCTCAGGTTCCAGCACAACGTATCGGTTCTTCTCGAATTCGTAGCCACGGACGAGATCAGACCGGGACAGCTCTTCGTCCGTCCCGGCGTCCAGGGTGATCATGCGGACGCGGTTTCCCGTCTTCGGATTGATCAGGTGGAAGTGCAGGTCGCCACGAGCGCGGTGCACCGTATAGAGCGCGACCGGGCAGGAAACTAAAGCCAGGCGCAGATGCCCGCGCCAGATCGGCCGTGCGGCCATGGCTGTTGCCTTTCCTGGGCGACAGGCATCTCACGAAACGGTGAGACCTGCACCACCGCGATCAGCGAGCCGCCTGCTGCGGCAATTCATCCCATACTACCCGCTGGTAGCCCAACCCCCGGGCCATTTGCTCCACCCAGGTCTTCACCTCGGTGGCGTTGGTCCCCAGATGATAATCCAAAATCTCCCTCTCATCCGGGTTCTCGGGATTGATTTCGCCGCTGTACTCTGCCCGGAAAAGCCCGTCTTCCACCCGCCTCAGAATAGCGTGAAAATCGCCGCGCTTGCGTCGTCTCTCGAGGACCATCTCTTCCTCCGTAGCCAACCACGCATAAACGCGCCGGGGGTCAGGGCGGTTGCTGCCGGAGGGCAATGCCTGGCGGCCGGTCCTCGGGAAGTGTCCGTCACGCAGCGACAGTCGCCGCCCCGGTCCGCTCGGCGAAATGCGGCATCACTTCGGTAATGAACAATTCCAACGACCGACAGGCGACAGCGTGCGGTAGCCCGAACGATGCGCCGTAGCAGAACTGATCGACACCGACTGCTTCATACTCCATCAGCCGGGCAATCACCTGATCCGGTGTGCCGAATACCATCCTGTCGAGCACTGTGTTCGCCAGATCATCCCCGTGGCTTTGCACCGCGTGTGGTTGCTCCGGCCTCACGAACCCGTTCGTTACTCCTCCGACATTCCGGAACAGGCTATCGAATTCGCTGTCGTGGGAGATCGAGGTCTCGACCGGAACGCGCCAGTCCTCGGCATGCCTGTAAACGCAGGCGCGGCGCAACATCAGGAACCGAGGTCGTCCCAACTCGGGAAATCGGGCAATCGTTTCGTCGAACCGCCGACCCAGAATGCCCACTTCGGCGTGTGGCCGCGACAACGGCGTCGCCAGAATATTGGCGCCTGATCCGATCGCCCAGGCGAATGTATCCGGATCGCGTGCCGCTATCCAGACTGGCGGGTGAGGGTGTTGCAGCGGCTTTGGTACCGAGGTGGCGAGCGGAAACTGCCAATGTTCGCCGTTGTGCTCGGTATCTCCTTTCCACAGCGCCAAGACGACCGGCAGAATCTCGCGAAGATAAGCGCCGCCTCTTCGTTGCTCGATGCCCCCGGCCATGCGATCGAACTCGTACTGAAATGCGCCACGCCCAAGTCCGAGTTCCAGTCGCCCGTCGCTGAATATATCGAACAGCGCCGCCTCGCCGGCGAAGCGGATCGGATGCCAGTACGGCGCAACGACAACCGCCGTGCCAAGCCGGATATGAGAGGTATGAGCCGCCCAATGCATCAGGATCGTGAATGGATTCGGGCCGACCGTCAGCTCGATTGCATGATG
>Ga0335075_10008702_pt1 | contig 15539 bp, 11 predicted proteins | sample Lox_Sample_24_FD_206723 | JGI IMG/M metagenome (GOLD analysis project Ga0335075, IMG submission 206723) | Soil microbial communities from Loxahatchee National Wildlife Refuge, Florida, United States - Lox_Sample_2.4 | ecosystem: Environmental > Terrestrial > Soil > Wetlands | place: USA... | reverse complement strand
GTTCGCCTGCCGAACACTTGAATTCCTTTCCAGATCATAGCGTTAGCATTCAAACCTCGTCGACACCGCGGGCACACATCGCGGCGTTCACGGTTGTGAGCGGATGGGTGACAAACCACCGGTCATTGGGCCCCTCGAGGCTGTAACATGGGCCCGAGTTCCGCCGGGAGCGCCACCGAATGCGATTCAATTCGCGCGGCTACTTCCCGCCATAGGGCGGCACAAATCGCCGTTGCCGTGCCACTCGGCGAGATGGCCGGCAATGGAGCCCGGCGCAGGCTCATTCGTTCGATTTCACTCCAGTAAGGCACCTCCGTTGCGAGGATGGCGGGGAACTGCTGGCGCGTACTCGCCATTAACTCGCGATGCAGAGATCTACGAAGATCGACCATCGAGAAGAAAGGCAGTAACGCCAGATCCTGCCATCCTTGATGGTCGATGAACTCCCGCAATTGAACCAGCATGCGCAGCGACAAAGGCGTCGGGAGCAACGGGACGATCGCGGCGTCGGCAGCGTGCAGCACGTTCTCCGACAGCAGGGAAATGCCCGGCGGGCAGTCCAGAAAGAGAACTTCGTAAACCTGCCGCAGCGAACGGCTTATCTTCAGCAGCCGCTCGGTCGGCTTCTTGTGAGCATGGAGATGAATGTCGAATTTTCGATAGGAGAGATTCGCGGGCAGAAGATCCAGGTTCGAGTACTTGGTCGCGACGATCAGTTCGGGTACCTCGTACTTGCCGGCGAGCAGTTTCTTCGCCGATGCGAATTCCCGCTCGTCGGGATCGACCCCGAGAATGTAAGTCGCGCCACCCTGTGGGTCTAGATCCCACAACAGCGTTTTCCGCCCGGCCGCTGCGCACAAGTAGGCGAGATTGACGGCTGTCGTGGTTTTGCCGACTCCCCCCTTGATATTCGTGACGGCAATGATCTTCATGCGATGGGAAAAAGCCCGGCACGGCCAAGAAGACGTTCGAGGGTCATGATCGCCTAAACGCTATCAGGCCGCCAGTTCGGTAGAATGCCGGCAAATCGATCGGACGTGGATCAGCCCGAGGCATATGCATGAGCCACGAATCTCCCCGCAATTCGCGCCGCGAATTCCTCAAGACCGCTTCATTGCTTGCGGTTTCCGGGTACGCGCTGCGGGGTATCGCGATGCCGCGCGCATCGGCGCCCACGGACCTGCTCGGGGAATTCGGCTACGGCGACGTGCAACTGGCGCCCGGCCTGCCGCGGAGTCAGTTCGAGCACGCGCAGGGCGTGGTGCTGCGGATGAACATCGACTCCCTGCTCAAACCCTATCGCCTGCGCGCCGGCCTGCCCGCGCCGGGGCCGGGCATGGGCGGCTGGTACGACCTCGTTTCCGATGAAGTTCGCGCGCAGAACAAGGATCCCTACGGCGGCCACGGCTTCGCGCCGGGACATTCGTTCGGCCAATGGATCTCGGCACTCGCGCGCGGCTACGCTGCGTCCGGGAATCCTGCCGCCAGAGTCAAACTCGAGAAAATACTGGCGGCCTACGGGCCGGCCATCTCGGGGCGCTTTTACGCAAACTTCCCGTATCCGGCCTATAACTACGACAAGATCGTGTGTGGGCTGATCGACGCGCATTCCTATTGCGGCCTCGAGTCTGCATTCCCACTTCTGGACCGCACCACCGACGTCGCCGAGCCGCACCTGCCGCCGCGGGCGCTCGACCGTGGCGATCCGCAAAAGCGCTGGCGGCATTCGATCGGTGAGAGTACGTCCGGCTGGTATCTGATGGACGAGAGCTATACGCTCGGAGAGAACCTGTTCCTCGCGTGGCAGCGCCAGGCCGGACAGCGCTATCTGCCGCTGGCGCGGCGCTTCCTGCTCGATGACACCTATTTTGCGCCGCTGGCGGCGGGCCGGAACGTGTTGCCCGATCATCACGCCTACAGCTACGCCAACGCGCTCAACTCCGCGGCACAGGCCTACATATCGACCGGCAGCCGCATGCATTTGGACGCCGCGCGCAACGGCTTCGCGATGATTGCCGCGCAGAGCTTCGCCACGGGCGGCTGGGGCCCGGAGGAGTATTTCCGCAAGCCGGACAGCGATGACCTCTACACCACGCTCACCACGACGCACCGCGGCTTTGAAACGCCCTGCGGAAGCTACGCGCACCTCAAGCTGACTCGCTATCTGTTGCGCATCACGCGCGACGGCCGCTACGGCGACAGCATCGAACAGGTCTTCCTCAACACCGTGCTGGGCGCGAAAAGACTCGAGGACGATGGCCACGCGTTCTATTATTCGGACTACAACTTCAACGGTTCGCGCACCTACTTCCCGGATCGCTGGCCGTGCTGTTCCGGCACCCTGACTCAGGTCACCGCCGACTACCACGTACTGATCTACTTCCGCGACCCGCAGGGCGTGTACGTCAACCTGTACACGCCGTCCACGGGGCGCTGGACGGCGGCCGATGGCACGCGACTGGCTCTCGTGCAAAGCGGCGACTACGCCAATGACGGCCACGTGCGTCTGCAGCTGAAGGCCAGCCGCGAGACGCGGTTCCTCCTGCGCCTGCGCATCCCGGGCTGGTCGCTGCCGGACGGCGGTGCGCCGCGGTTACGCGTGAACGGTAGGCCGGTACCCGCGGAGATGCGCTTGGGATTCGCCACCATCGAGCGCACGTGGAAGGATGGCGACCGGATCGACCTGGACCTGCCGATGCCGGTACGCCTGGTGCCGATCAATGCGCATCATCCCGACCTCGTGGCGCTGGTCCGCGGTCCACAGGTGCTGTTCGCACTGACGCAACGGCCGAAGCTCACTCGCAATCAGCTGTTGAACGTGAAGCCTGCCGCCGATGGCTATTGGCAGGCCGGTGGTGTGCGCTTCGCGCCGTTTACGGCGATCCACGATGCGCCGTACACCTTGTATATCCCTCTTGCGTAGCGCTCACCCGTTGAGCAGCCGTTGCATCGTCGCGTTGTAGCGGTCGCCCGCAGCCGCACCAAGCGGGGCGATGCTGTCGATCTGATCGAGCTCCTCGGCAGTGAGCACGACATCCGCCGCCGCGACATTCTCTTCGAGCCGCCTGATGCTGCTCGTGCCGGGGATGGGAATCACATTGTCGTACCGACTCAACAGCCATGCCAGCGCGAGCTGCGCCGGCGTGCAGCCTTTGCGCGCCGCGAGACTCTCGACGTGGGCGGCGAGTTGCAGATTCTTCGCGAAATTCTCGCCCTGGAACCGCGGATTGCCGCGCCGCCAATCATCCGCGGTCAGATCCTCAGGCTTGCGGAAACGCCCCCCGAGGAATCCGCGGCCGAGCGGGCTGTAGGCGACGAGTGCGATGCCCTCCGCCTGCAATAGCGGCAGCAGCTCATCCTCCGGCTCCCGGCTGAACAGCGAATACTCCGTCTGGATGGCCGCGAGCGGGTGCACGCGCAGAGCACGGCGAATGGTCGCAGGGGAAGGCTCGGATAACCCGATGCTCTTCACTTTACCCTGCTTCACCAGTTCCGCCATCGCGCCGACCGTCTCCTCGATCGGAGTCTGCGGGTCGACCCGATGCAGATAGTACAAGTCGATGTGATCGACGCCGAGTCGCTCGAGCGAAGCGTTGCAAGCCTGCCGGACGTATTCCGCGCTCCCATTGACTATGCGCCCGGTCGCTTCGCGGCGAGCATTCGCACTGACGCCGGTGGCGAACCCAAACTTCGTCGCCAACGTGACCCCGGCACGGCGTCCGCGCAGTGCCTTACCGACCTGGAGCTCCGAATTGCCGTAAATGTCGGCCGTATCGAGCATGGTAACGCCCAGGTCGAGTGCGCGGTGGATGAGCGCAACGCCTTCATCCTCGCTGCGCACGCTGCTCGTGTACGTCTCTCCGAACCCTATGCTCATGCAGCCGAGTCCGATGGCAGAAACGGTGGGGCCGGTACGACCCAGCTTACGGTGTTGCATTTGAGATGCCTCCGGGTTTGGACCGCCATCATGATGTGTAGAAGCCATGGGCGTGCAAATACCCCCTTCGAGAGAGCCGATTTCCGCTCCACGCGCTCGAGCTTCAGCGTGGTGCGCTGTTCGGCTTTGCAGCGGCAATCGGGAAAGCCGGCAATGTTTCGGGAAGACGGCTAGCATCCTGGAGAGCGGCCGGACCGTGTGGCTGCCGCCGGACAAGGGCGAGGGACAGCACTGGAACCTCAAGCCGGGGAATCCTTACGACCGGCCGGTGAAGATTCACTTCGATCCCAAAGCAGGCCCGGCAATCAGGCTGACGCTCGATCAGAGGATTCCGCCGCTGGCAGGGACTGACAATGACCCCGATTCCGCAGGGATGGGCCCATGCGACGTTTGGAGGATCGACAGGCGGATGGGAGGCCCTCGCGACACAGGTTTTCTACCCTGACGACTACAACGGCGCATGGGTGGCCTGGCCGGACCCGGTGGATTTTCACGCTTACCAGAACGTGAATCTTTACGAGGATACGAATGCGTTCGAGCGGTCAGGACAGTTTGCGCACATTCCAATCGCGGGCGACCGAAAGCCGGATGGAACGATAATCGCCAACATGCGCCCCGAGTATGGCTACGAGTACGTGCTGGGCACGCACGGACGCTCGACGGACCAGTGGGACATCTGGCAGGCTGTGTTTTCGCCGGCCGGACCTGAGGCGACGCGAAATCCGCACTCGGACGCAACGTTCCAGTATGGGCCGGGAATGCCACACTGCTACACGGGCGGCCCGGCGGAATACACGATGCAGGAGAACAATGCGACGTGGGCGCAACGCGTGCTTCCTGAGATGGTGCAGCACATGTTGGCGACGGCGCCCAAGGGAGCGGACACGACTTCGTGGCGGTACTGAATTTGGCTCGCCATTTGAACTATACTCCATGGCATGGAAAAATCATCAGACGCCAACGTGCTGCTCTTTTCCTATGGAACGCTTCAGGACCGGGCGGTACAGCTGGCGAGCTTCGGGCGGGAGCTGGCCGGCAGCCCGGATGCACTGCCGGGATACTCGACATCGCTGATCGCGATTCGCGATCGGGCGGTGGTCGAGAAGAGCGGCAAGTCACATCATGCAATTGCGCAGCGCAGCAGCAATCTCTCTGACCAGGTGCCCGGGATGGTGTTCAGGATCACCCCTGAGGAGCTCATGGCGGCGGATCGATATGAAGTCTCTGACTACACGCGCGTCCAGGTGACATTGCGGTCGGGATTGCGTGCCTGGGCGTATGTTCGCGCGTGAGCGGCCGAAGTGATGTGCGTCCACCACCGGGGCAGCTGAAATGCAGGCGTCATTGCTGGACACCGTCCGGTCGACCACGAATCGCGTCTACGAAACCGTACGGGCGGTTTCACGCGAGACGCCGCTGCTGACCTCGCCCGCGCTGGACGAGATCGCCGGACGTCAGTTGTTTGTCAAGGCGGAGTCGCTGCAGTACACAGGATCCTTCAAGCTGCGCGGAGCATTTTACCGGCTGAAGCAACTGGAGCCCGCGCAGCGCCGGAGCGGCGTAGTTGCCTTCTCCTCCGGCAACTTCGCCCAAGGCCTGGCGCGGGCCGGACAACTGGTCGCCGTGCCCGTGACCATCGTCATGCCTCCGAACGTGCCCCAACTCAAGATCCGGGGCACTCAACGGTATGGCGCACGAGTGGTCATCGCGGAAGCCGACGGGCGCCCACGCGAAGTCATTGCGGCTGAACTGGCGGCGCAACTCGCCGAGAGCGAGGGCCTGACACTGCTTCATCCGTTCGATGACTCGGACGTAGTGCTGGGGCATTCCAGTCTCGGAACCGAGTTGCTCCGGCAACTCGAGGCCGTCGGTGAAGGACAGCCGCTGGATACGCTATTGGTTCCTGCGGGCGGCGGCGGCTTGGCAGCGGGCATAGCGCTCGCGTTACGCGCGCATGGATCGACGACGCGACTGGTTGCCGTGGAGCCTGCGGGATATGACGATCTCGCTCGCTCTCTGGCCGCCGGAGAGCGCCACCGCAACGGGCCGCCCTCACCGACCCTATGCGACGCATTGCAGGCCAACTCCCCTGGGGCCGTACCATTCTCCATTCTGCAGAAGGCGCTCAGCGGTGCTTTGAATGTCACCGATGAGGAGGTGCGCTTCGCCATGCGGGCAGCAGTCGAGTCCCTGAAACTGGTTCTGGAGCCGAGCGGCGCGAGTGCGCTGGCTGCGGCTTTGGCGGCCAAACCTCGCGGCCTGGATCTGGGCCGACGGGTCGGCGTGATCTGTTCCGGGGGAAATATTGCCGCCGCAGACTTCGCGACTCTGCTGTCGGAAGCGCGGCACTAGTTGGCCATCGACCGGCACTCGACCCCGAGCCATGAAGCGAGACGACACTGCGACTCAGGTACAGGGATGTACCCGGCCGCCGCAGGTGGCCGAGTCTCGGGCAAAAACCACGCTTTTTGCCCGAGACGGCGCTGGGCCGGGCAGGGTGCGACGCATGCGTCGCACGGGTGGCCATGGATGGACAGCCCGGGCTTGCGCGCAGCAGGGACTGCGCAGCGCAATGCCCGGATCCAGCGCTTCATACTAGGAGTGCATAACTTGTCATCGGTGGAAGAGGCGCTGATGGGCGCCCAGCGCAGGGCTGAGGAATTGTTTGCGGAAGTGGTCGCCGGCGGGCTGATCCGGTCAGGAGTGCTCGAGAGTGAGTTGAGCGACGAGATCCACGCTCTCGCCGAACGGCGCTTCGGAGTGCGTCGGCACTGGCATCGGCGCATCGTCCGATCCGGACCGAGTACTCTTCTCGGTTATTACGCGGAGCCCGCTGATCGCCGCCTCGGCGAAGACGAAACGGTCTTCCTGGATTTCGGGCCCGTCTTCGACTCCTGGGAGGCTGATTTCGGTCGCACCTACGTCCTCGGCGACGACGCCCGCAAGCACAAACTGGTCGCGGACATGGAAGCGGCATTTCGCAAAGGGAAGCAGCTATATATGGATACGCCGGAGCTGACGGCGGGGAGCCTGTACGACTTCGTCTGCAAGCTCGCCCGCGACGCCGGCTGGGAATTCGGCGCCCCTGCCGCCGGACATCTGATCGGTCATTTTCCTCACGAGCGGGCGCCGGCCGAGCCACAACGCTTTTCGATTCGCCACGGCAATGAGCAGCGGATCCGCGAACCCGATGCCAACGGCGCTGCGAGGCACTGGATTCTGGAGATACATTTCGTGGATCGGCCCAATGAATTCGGCGGCTTTTTCGAGGAGCTGTTGACGATCTGACGGCGCTTCAGTGCAATCACGACCGCCCCCGCCGCCCTTAGCAGGGGACGGCGGGGGGCGCGCCTCACTGGATGCTATAGCCGCGTCCTTGGAGACATGCCGCCTGAGCACGCGAATACTCGTGCCGCACTACGTCTGTAGGCGCAGAGCCGCCATTGGCTGCCAGCGGATCGAAACCGGTCTGAGCCACCGCAAACCGGTAGCACTCGTAGCGATCCGAGGCCTCCTGATCTGCACTTTGGCCGTTGCGCGGCTGGATGGCCACCGCGGTCGGACTACCGGGTGTACTGGGTGATGTCGACGAAGCATCGGTGGAGTTCGCCGCCGCAGCTACCTGCGGTTGGACGGGCACCTGTGGCGGAGGCGGAGCCACCGCCGGTGCTGCCGCCGCTGCCGGCGCTACCGTTACCGCTGGCGCCGCTGCCACTGCGGGTGCCGCCGTAACCGCTGGCGATACCGCAGCCGCTGGCGTCACTGCCGCGGCTGCCGCTGCCACCGGTGTCACTGCCGGCGCCGCCACCACTGCTGGCGCCACGGAGGCCGCCGCCGGGGCCGCTGAGGCCACGCGAGTCGGCGCGGGAGCGGCGGCTGCCTGCGAAAGGTCGGGCGCCTCATCCTGCGGATCGTTCACGACTTCGTAGCCGCCAAGATCGGGTCTGGCTTTATAGAACACATCGTTGGCGTAGAGATAGCTGGCGCCACCCTGGTCGAAGCCGGTAGCGAACGCGGGAAGTTGCGGGACGATGACACCGATTGGCGGTGCAACGACGATGTAAGCAGGACCCAGCCGCTCATACCAGACCCCGCCTGCGAACCTATAGGAGACGCCAGCGTAGTTGACGCCTGTAGCTCCCTGCGGCAAATCCCGCACGACGGCGCCGCGGTCCGGGTACACGTGATCGTTGCCGTGTCGCCTATCTACGTGAGTGGAGTAAGGAGGAATCCTGTCCTCCGCCTGGCCCCATTGTCCGGTCTGCGCAATCGCATAGGCGGACCCAAGGCAGGCAGCACACAAAGCGCTTACGGACAGCACGAGGAATCGCATGACAGCCCTCCCCCGCCACTTGACCGTTCTAGGCCCCAACCCGCTGACGGCCGGGCGGCTGGTGATCAACAAGGATCCTAACGGGACGTAGGTCCGCCGGTTGACTGCGGTGGTTCACTCTTGTTGGAGCAGCAGCGCCTGGCGAGCGTGGACTTGAGCTAGCCGGGGTCTCCCGGAGATACCAGTTCCTCGACGGCAACGGCAATTGCCAATAGCCGTCGATCAGCGCCCTGCGCACCCATGAGCATCAGGCCGACCGGCGCGGTGCCGGGCTCGTGACACGGTAACGAGATGGCACAGCGGTCCAGAAAGTTTGTAACGGATGTATTCCGCAGCGCCAGCTGATTGACCCGTAAGTAATCATCATCCGCCTCCAAGTCCTGCAGCAGCGGCGCAACGATCGGGGTGGTCGGCATGAGAAGCGCGTCGAATTCCGCCAGCGCCACGTCGACTCGGCGCTGCAGATCGGCGCGTGCGCGAATCAGGTCGACATAGTCGGCGGCACTCTGCTCCCGGCCGCGCAGCAGGCGACCCAACACGCGAGGATCGTACAGTGCTCCCTGAGACTCGATGCGCTCTCGATGCAGTGCATAAGCCTCCGGGCCGGAGAAGCCGCCCTTGCGATTGATGCCTGGCAGCTCCTCGAGCTCCGCCAGCGGTATTTCTTCGATGCTCGCCCCGGCAGCGCTCAATTCACGGATCGCTCGCTCGAAATTGCGCGCCACGCGGCTATCGAGGGAGTCGAGAGCATAGTGCGTCGGAACCGCCAACCGCCGCCCCGGCAATCCCACTCTGTCGAGCGCGGCATCCGGCTCATGCGCGAGCACGGAGTCGAGCACGGCGCAACAGCCGACACTGGCGGCCAAAGGCCCCACGGAGTCCAGAGTCTGGGAAAGAGGGAATGTCCCGGACACAGGCACCCTGCGAGCCGTGGGCTTGAATCCCACGATGCCACAAAACGCCGCGGGTATCCTGCACGAGCCGCCGGTATCGGTTCCCAACGCGCCATACGACATCTGCTCGACGATCGAAACCGCCGCACCTGACGATGAGCCGCCCGGTGCCCGGCCGCGCGCCCTTTCGAAAGGATTGAGCGGCGTGCCGTAGTGCGGGTTGAGTCCCAGTCCCGAGTAAGCGAACTCGGTCATGTTCGTGCGCCCAATGGGAATGAAGCCTGCCGCGCGCAGCCGCGCCACCGCGGCGCAGTCCGTGGCCGCCGGCGGCTGCCCGAGCAACACCTTGGAACCTGCCGTGGTGACATCTCCCGCCATATCGAACAGATCCTTGATCGATACGGGAATGCCCGCCCAGGGACTGAGCGTCACGCCGTGCGCCCGGAGCCGGTCGTAATGTTCCGCGGCGGCTCGCGCCGCCTCCGCATGTACTTTCAGGAACGTGCGCGGCCCTTCTCCCTTGGAATCGGCGATCCTGGCGAGACACTCCGCCACCAGCCGGCCACTCGTGGTCGCGCCGGCTTCGAGGGAGCGGGCGAGTTCAGCGAGGGTCTGCATTCACGCGCTCAAAGCCTCTTCGGCGCGGGCCAATGGATCGGCGCCGCTCGATGCCAGAGACTTCATGCGATCTGCGCACGCCTGTGCGACTGCCGCGGCCCGCCCGGCCTTGAGGGCCAAGGAGAGGATGACCAGGCTGAAAGCGGCGAGAATCCACATCCCGGTAAAGAAGCCGAGCTTCCCCTGGCCGTCCATGTTTGCCGGACCGAGATAACTCACGATCCATATGCCCGCCAGATAGGGGGCCACCCACCAGGCCTGTTGCCATCCCAGATCCCGATTCGCTCGACGGCCGACGAGGAAATACCATGAGAGATACACGACAGTGTAGGCGAGCACCGCGCCTAACATCCACTTGACCACCTCATAACCTGTCCAATAGATGATCCAGTTGGACGTGACGAAGGTAACGGGTGCGAGCAGACCTGCCGCGCGCAGCCGAAATGGCCGCGGCGCGTTTGGGAGAGTCGCGCGCAGGTGGAGCAGCGTGACGGGCGCCATCGCGTATGCCAGCACCATGATGAGGGAGTCCGCGGACACGAGCTTCTGCCATGACGGGAACGGGAAGAAAAAAACTACGCCAACGGCATAGGTGACAACGAGCCCGACCCATGGCACCCCGTTGCGGTTCAGCCGTACCACGTGCTCCGGAGCACTGCCCATCTCGCCGGCAGCCATGATGATCCGCGGGCTGGCAGTGACGTAGATGAATGCCGTGCCGAGGGGCGAGACGAAGGCGTCGGCGTACAGCACGACCGCCCACCAGAGCGCCCCCACGCCGATCGCAATGGCGGCGAGCGGCCCGAACATGCCCGTGAAGTGCAGGTGCTGCCAGCCGCTGCCGATGTCTCGCGGATCGAGCGCCGTGATGAACGAAACCTGCAGACCCACATAGATCAGCATGCCCACCAGCACCGAGCCGATGAGCGCCAGAGGTATGTAGCGGCTGGGATTGCGAGTCTCTCCCGCGAGCGAGATGGCCTGCTGGAAACCGAGGAAACTGAATACGATACCGGCCGTGGCCACGGCCGTGAAGACACCGCTTACGGGTACGCTGGCGGTATGCGCCACCATGTTGGCCGGATGAAACGAATAGGCCATCAGGACGAAGATCGTCGCGATCGGGATGACCAGCTTCCACCAGGTGGCTACGCTGTTGATGGCGAGGACCCAGCGCACTGCCAGGAAATTGACGGCGACTACCACCGCCAGGAGCAGTATGGCCCAAACCAGGCCGGCTTCGGTCAATAAGCCGGTCCCGGGATAGATCAGCCCGGGCAGGTAGGCGTTGGTGTAGGTGAGCACCCCGGTCACCTCGATGGGCGGCACCAACACGAAAGCGAGAAACAGGATCCAGGCCCAGATACTGCCGGCCAGGTCGCCGTGACTCACATATGTCATGTGCACCATGGCTCCCGAATTCGGGAACATGGTCGCCAGTTCGGCAAATACGAAGGCCAGCAGCAGAATGGCGGCGGCCCCGATCATCCACGAGAAGACGCTCCACGGTCCCGCCAGCACGGCGGCGTGCAGCGCTCCGAACAGCCAGCCGGACCCGATGATGCTGCCGAGACTTGCGTACAGCAGCCCGATCACGCCCACGTCACGTCTGAGTTTCGCCGGTCCCGCCATCTGCCATTCCCCGTCTGCCGTTCAAGCCCAGAGAATACAATGAAATCCCGCTGACAATGCGGAACTCGGCGCAGGCGGCGTGACCCGGTGCGGTCGGCGGCGCTCAAGGCTGGAAGTAATAGCTTCCCTTCAGGAAAAACGTCCGCTGCTGGGGCTGAAGCTGGCCGTCGGCGGTCTCCTGATAGCCCTCGGAGCTGCCGGCGTAGAAGACCGTCCAGGGATTGATCTGATAACCGATCAGCCATTGGGTAGCGAGAGTGCCCGTGCGAGGGGCCGTACCAGGCGGATACAGCGTTGTGTTGTTGCGCACGTCCTGTCCCTGTCCGATGACGTCTGTGAACAAACGTGAGGTGAAGTACCACGCGACCCGTACGTCGTAAACGTTCGCCGTGAAGAGCCGTGCACCTGAAAGAGTGAGCTGCTCGTAGTCGTCCACGATACTGACCTTGAGATGTCTGCCGGGCTGGACATAGAGCGTTGCATTGACGGATAACAGCCCGGCCTTCCGTGCGTCGGTATAGTCCACACCGTCACCCCCGACGACGTCGACTTCCCCGTTCAGCCAGCTGACAGGCTGGATGGTCGTATCCATCTCGAGCTGGTCCAGGTTGAAGAGCTTGCCCTGGTAATACTGCTCGTCGTGCGTCGCGTACAGATAGACCTGCGCCTGATAGTTGGCGTGAAGGACGGTATAAAGCTTGACCTTGCGATCCAGGTTCGCGCCGCCGTCCGTCGCGCGGGTCCAGTTCGAAATGGTTCCGAGCCCGAAGCTCTGCCACCAGTCCGCATCGGGCGCGTAGAAGTCATATTCACCCAGGAACGCGCCCTGGTCGTATCCAACCTGTGGCATGTATCCCATGTCCGCGCGGAAGCCATCGGCGACATGGCTGAGGTTCAGGTCGACGTTGTAATCGCGCCGGGTGCGGGCGTAATCGAGACTCCAGAGATCACCGTCGACGGTGCCCGGGGAAATCCCGAACGCGCTCGCCACCGTGTCGGGATAACGGGTATTCGAGGAGCCGACGAGGGCAGTCACGACATCGCTCGGATCGATCTGCCAGTCGCCGTCGACGGCGTAGAGATCACTATGATAACCGCCGCCGTCGCGGCCGGAGGCATATAGCCCGAGACCGGAGTTACCCACGTCGTATCGGTAGCGCAGCAGCTCATCCTGGGTGCTGAAGTCGAACGACTGGGCCGTCGAGCCTTGCGGGCCGGGGACTATGATGCTGGTGGCGGTGTCTTCGGTGGCCAGGGCCCCGATCTGATCGGCTCCCACTTGACCGACGAGCTTGGTCGCGAAGCGGGGGTCGGTGATCGTGAGAGTGTCTATGAGCGTTCCGGACGGATTGAATGTGTCCGTACTGAAGCGCATGCTCGGTGTATTGAAGACCTGTGTGCCCTGCTCGAAGAACGGGCGATTCTCCTGGTAGAGAACCGCGAACTGTCGGTTGGCGCTGAGCTGCAGCACATCGGGAGCCACCTGGGAAAAATTGGGATCGACGGTCGCGGACCATTCGAGATCCGGGCGCAGCACCCAACGTGCATCGAGGCTGGCCTTCAGGGTCGGCGACCCCTGCACCAGTCCTCCCGCGCCGTTTTCCCGCGAGTCGGTCCGGATCACCGTCACCGCGGGGATCAGCTGGAAATCGGCGGCGTTCGTCTTGATGGGCGCCGCGGTGCTCAAGGGCACCATGCTGCACAGAGTGCAGTTGCTGTTGTAATTCAGGCGCTGGCTGAAGAGCTGGTGGCGGATGTTGCGCGGCCAGTTGCGGAAAAATATGAATCCCCATCGCTGCGGGCCCGTGCTGTGAGGAAATTTGAAGGAGGCGAACGGTATCTTCATGATCACCCGATAGCCGTTCGCGGTGCGCGAGGCGTTGCAGGTCCACACCGCGTCCCATGACGAGTATTCATTATTCTGCTGGCGGAAGGCGTCCCACTCCGTACCGCCGGCCGTGCAGAAGAGCTCGTAGGCCCATTGAGTATCGTTGAAGGGGCTCAACATCACGCCGACGAAATCGTCGGCGTAGCTGGCCATATCGTCGTGCTCGCGGTAGCGCATGCCGATGTCGCCGGGATGGGGATCCTGTGCCTGGAAGCGCAGCCACAGAGCATCCGTGGTGTAGCCTGCGTCGACCTGCGTCGCTACCGGCGCCGGAGTGTTGTGCCCCGGGCTGATCTCATAGGCTATGGAGAAGTGCGCGGCGTGTCGCCAGGCGGCCTGCCCTAGATTTCCGTTCTTTGCAAGCCAGGGAGTGAGGTCCGGGATGACCGGCGCGACGGCTTTCGCTGGCGCCGCCAGCCCGGGCCGGAGCAGCCCGGCGACGATCATCAGCACGGCGACGAGCGCAAGCTCGCAGAGGCGCCGCGCCGGCATCATCGCTTCACCATGAGTTCACTCCCGCCCTTTACCGTATTAGACTTCTGCTCCGCTCGATCGGTTTAAAACGCCTGCGCTCGGCGACATCTCGGGGGTCTCTCATGATTCGTGCAGCAGCCCTGGCGCTGGCTCTGGTTCCGGCGACGTTCGCACTGCGCGCCACCGCGGCGCCGCCGGCGCAGGCGCAGGTCGGCCCGGGCTACGACATCGAGATGAGCCGCATGATCCCCATGCGGGACGGCGTGAAGCTGGAAGCCTGGCTCTTCAAGCCCGCGCACCTGGGAGGCAAGGCGCCGGCGGTTCTCGAGCTGACGCAATACGACATCGACGGTGGCCGCGATCAGGATTTCAAGACGTTCGTGCAGCGCGGCTATGTGTTCGTGCAGGTGGAGGTGCGGGGGCGTGGCCGCTCCGGCGGCGAGAAGAGCGACAACATCGGCATGCAGGTCAGCCGCGACGGCCGCGATGCGGTGGAATGGATCGCCCGTCAGCCCTGGAGCGACGGGCATGTCTTCATGTATGGCGGCTCGTTCGTCGGCATGACCCAGTGGCACACGGCAACGCAACTTCCGCCGCATCTCGCGGGCATCGCGCCTTACGTGCCCATCTATCCCGGCTGGGACGTACCCAATACAAACGGCATCCCGCAAGCATGGTCCGCCGTGATTCTCGGATACGTCTCGGGCCGCACGCTGAACGACGATTACATCCGTAGCGACTACTGGCAGCAGAAAATGCTGCAGCATTACGCCCGGCAGCGGCCGTTCGGCACGCTCGATGAGGACATCGGCATAGCCCAGGACGACTGGTGGATGCAAGACAGCCGCGGCAGGAAGCTGTCATTCATGAAGATGTGGCTCGATCACGTCGGCGACAAAGCGTTCAATCTCGCCGCCGAGCCGAAGCCCGCCGAAATCGCGCGGATGCGATTTCCGGTGCTCACGGCAACGGGCTTCTTCGACGACGATCAGCCGGGTGCGCTGCATTATTACCGGCGCTTCCTGCAATATGCCGCGCCGCAGGAGGCCGCCAACATCCTGCTCGTCATCGGGCCGTGGGACCATCTGGGCACGCAGCATCCGCAGAGGTCAATCGAGGGTCTCACCATTCCGGATTCGGCCGTGCTCGACATGAACGAGCTCCATGCCGACTGGTACGATTGGGTGCTCGGCCGGGGCCCGAGGCCCGCACTGCTGCGCGACCGCGTGACGTACTACATGATGGGCGCCAACGAGTGGCGCTACGCACATTCGCTGGGCGGCGCCTCGGCCGGCGGCAACCTCGCGCTCTATCTGGAGGATCCGGCCGGTACGCCCGAGGATCTCTTTCACTCCGGGGCGCTTTTGCCCTCGAAGCCCGGCGCGGAGCCGCCGGCCACGCTCGTCGACGATCCGCGCACCCTTCCGGAGCTGGCGGTGGCGCAATATGCGGCGGCTGAAGACCTGCACAGCCAGTTCCGCGCCTATGAGAAGGGCGCCCTGGTCTTTCATTCCGCGCCGCTGCAGCAAGGCGTGGAGGTGGCCGGGCAGATGCGCCTGAACCTGATCGTGCAGTCGGATGCGCCCGATTTCGACCTGTGGGCGCAAGTGCAGATGGTGGCGCCTGACGGCTCCGCGGTGACGCTCGGGCAGGATATCCGTCGCGCGCGCTTCCGCGATGGCTTTTTCAGGCAGGAGCTGCTGAAACCGGCGCAGGTAGTCACGATTCCCTTCACGTTCAACTGGATGGCATGGCGCATTCCGG
>Ga0335075_10008701_pt1 | contig 15540 bp, 11 predicted proteins | sample Lox_Sample_24_FD_206723 | JGI IMG/M metagenome (GOLD analysis project Ga0335075, IMG submission 206723) | Soil microbial communities from Loxahatchee National Wildlife Refuge, Florida, United States - Lox_Sample_2.4 | ecosystem: Environmental > Terrestrial > Soil > Wetlands | place: USA... | reverse complement strand
TTCCCTGATTGACGAGTGCCGCAACTTTGTCATGGCAGAATGTCTTATCTTTTTCGCTCGCTCCAAATACCTGATTCGCTGTGAAGGTTAGCGGGGCGAGGTCAGGCAGACTTGAAAACGGTTGGGTGGGTGATGTCTTTTCACCTGGAACGTGAGACTGCGGAACAGGTCTCTCATATACCGGATAGAGCGGAACTCCGGTGAGACGGTTTAGCACAAAAACCATTCCTGTTTTTGTTGTGATCGCTATTGCCGGTATGTGATTACGGAACGTGAACAAGACAGGTTCGGCAGCAATGTCGTAGTCCCAAAGGTCGTGGTGTACCGTCTGAAACCCCCAGACACGTTTACCAGTGGCAACGTCCAGGGCAACGACGGAATCTGCGTCACGATTGTCACCGGGGCGGTACACCCCATAAAAATCAGGGCTTGGGCTTCCTGTCGGTACGTAGACCAGCCCATGTTGCGGATCCGCGGTAATGGCGGACCACGCATTGCCAGCGCCGGTTCGCGGGTGCTGATTTTGCGCCCATGGCAGCGGCTCCCAGCTCCAAAGAAGCTTTCCGCTGCGGGCGTCGAATCCTCGCACAGCACCGGACGGCTCTTCAACGGCTTGGTTATCGCTGATCGAGGATCCAAGAATGATTACATTGCCAACCACAGTAGGTGGAGATGTAAATTCGTACCACCATCTCTTCGTTCCCAAGTGGATATTTGTGGCGAGGTCGACGATGCCGTGCGAACCGAAGTCGGCACAGCTTTTTCCGGTGATGGCATCGAGAGCAATGAGGCGTGCCTCAACCGTTGCGATGAATATTCGGTTGGCACAAGCGCCTGATGGATTTCGCTTGGAAGAATGCCAGAGCGCGACACCGCGCGATGTGACGATGTTGATAAACGCGTTGCGATCAATTTTTGGATCAAAGGACCAAATTTCCTCACCATTCTCCGCGTTCAGTGCAAAGACTCGATCGAATGGCGTGCTGAGGTAGAGTGTATTGCGCCAGATGATGGGATTGGCTTCAAATGCGGCGCGGGAATTTGCGGCCCCCGGAGTTTTGAACTCGCCCGTGTGAAATGTCCACGCAACTTTAAGATTCCTGACGTTTGATTGGTTGATGTGCCGCAGTGGAGAGTAGTGCTGACCGGCGAGATTTCCGTTATAGGTTGACCATTCGGAGGTTCGCTGAGCTTCCGTGGTTGGCACAGCCGCGAAAAGGAGGACGAACGCGGCCAAGCAAGCGCTCTTCAACGACATAGCCAGAGTATAAAGGTCCCGTAGGAGGACGGTAAATGCTTATTTGCAAAGCAGATGTGCAGTGAGTTCACGGCGCGCAAAAGCGGATCTGCTCGTAGTGTGGCGTGGGAAGAAGGGCTCCGCTTTGATGTCTATACTTTTCGCCGGCCAGGGAATCGACGCTGGCAGCTCGCAAGGCGAGAGACTTCGACACGTAGGCTCGTAAGAGGTCAATGACGTTACTTTAGTTTGGAAAGGATGAAGACAATCAGACATCACAAACGAATTGGGGAGCATGATGGAGGCGGGGAGGCAAGCAGACTACATCGACTGCCCCTGGGAATTGCTGCGTATTTCAGTTGTGGTGAACATGCTTCCTCTCCCTTTCAAAACGAAGCGACGTGCACCCAGCGGAGTGGCGGAGCCAAGCCACAAGCCAGAGCTGGATGGGATTCGCGGGATCGCGCTGCTGGCGGTGATGTTGTCGCACGGGGGCGGGCGATACATTCTGCAAACGACCTTCGCTGCGAAATTGTTCGCGTATGCGATGGTTCCGGGCTGGTCCGGGGTTGAGCTCTTCTTTGTGCTGTCGGGATTCCTGATTACGGGAATTCTGCTGAAGTCAAAAACAGCGGACAATTATTTTTCTTCGTTTTACGCGCGACGTTTCCTGCGCATCTTTCCCATCTATTATTTGGTTCTGACGGCTGGGCTGTTGGCGGCGATGCATGTTTCGTGGTGGAACGCCGTGCTGCCCGCCGCCGGAAAAACCCGCCTCGCATATTACTTTTATGCGCAGAATTGGCCGATGTTCTGGCCGCACCATGTGTTTTTGAAGGTGAACGGGTTTGGACATTTTTGGAGCCTAGCGGTGGAAGAGCAGTTTTACATCGTATGGCCGCTGGTAATTTGGCTGCTGCCGGAAAATGCCATTCTAACGTTGTGCACAGTGGGGCTGGTGGTTGCGCTGCCGCTGCGCGTGGTGATGGTGCACAGGTTTGCGTACGACTTTACCGCGATGGCGCTGACCACGAGCCGCATGGACGGACTATTGGTCGGGGTGATTCTTGCGATTCTTTTGCGGCGAGGACAGATTCCGTTGCGATGGATCTATGTGTGCATGGGCACGGGCGCAGGAATCATTGGATTCATTGCCGTATTCCACCATACGGAACTGATCGAGACCTATGTGTATATGCCGACGATTGGGATCACGGGATTTGCGTTGCTGTCGGGCGGGTTGCTGGCGCTGTCGCAGCATCGTGTCCCGCCGTTGCATTATGTTCTTTGCGCCAGGTGGCTGCGAACCGTGGGGAAATACAGCTATGGAATGTACATCTATCACATCCCCGTGTACCTGATTTGTGAGCATTTTCTGCTGACGCGGTTTGGCGTAGCGTTTCCGATGCCGCTGCGATGGGCGCTGCCGTATATCGGATTTCTGATTGCGGTGACGTTCCTGGTGGCGAAGATCAGCTATGACCTTTTCGAGTCGAAGATCCTGGCGCTGAAGGTTCGCTTCAGACCGCGATTTGCGAAGAGGCCAGAGGTGAGTGGTGCGCAGGTCGAAGCAGCATAGATGCCAATCTTAGGGCTGAAAGATTGGGAGTGGTGGGTTAAGGTGCCGATGCCAGCTGCTGTTCGTAGCCCTTCAGCTGATGTATGCATTGCTGGCGAGCGTTTTCGCCGGCCTTGACGTTTCGGTACCAGTCGAGCGTCATGTCGAGTGCCTGCGATAAAGAAAGCACAGGTTGCCAGCCGAGATGCTGCGAGGCTTTGGTCCAATCCAGGGTGAGCATGTTGGCTTCATGTGGGTGAACGCCGCTGTCGATTTGCCAGCGTGGCGGCGGAGCAGAGGGCGAAGCCGCCCAGCGCGAGGCGACGTATTCCACAATCCACTGGACCGGTTTTGCATCGTGGTAATACGGACCGAAGTTCCAGCCACCGGAAAATTGCGGGCCATGTTGATACAGATGCTCGGCGAGTGTCATGTAGCCACGCACTGGCTCCAAGACATGCTGCCAAGGCCGAGTTGCATTGGGATTGCGGATGCGAAGAGTCCCGCCGGAGTTGAAGGCGCGCACGATGTCGACGATGAGGCGATCGGAGGCCCAATCTCCGCCGCCGATGACGTTGCCGGCGCGGGCTGTGGCGATGGCGACTTTGTGCTGCGCGTATTTTTCGGGCGAGAAAAAAGAATTTCGATAGGCGCTGGTGACAAATTCCGCACAGGCTTTGCTGTTGCTGTAGGGATCGTGGCCGCCGAGGGGATCATTCTCGCGGTAAGCCCACACCCACTCCTGATTCTCATAGCATTTGTCGGTGGTGACGATGACGACGGCGCGCACGGAACCGCAGGCGCGCACGGCTTCCAGCAGGCGCGCGGTGCCGAGCACGTTGGTTTCGTAGGTGCGGATGGGATCCTGATAGGAGGCGCGGACCAGCGATTGCGCGGCGAGGTGAAAGACAATTTCCGGCTGATGCTGCAGCAGGGCGTCCTGCAGATGATCGAGCTCGGCGAGATCGCCGATGACGGAGGTCATGTCGCGGGCGACATCTGCGACCGCAAAAAGACTCGGCGAAGTGTGCGGGGGGAGCGCGTAGCCCATCAATTCGGCGCCGAGTTGCTCCAGCCAGAGCGACATCCAGCTGCCTTTGAAGCCGGTGTGTCCGGTGAGAAATACTTTGCGGCCCTGCCAGAATGAGTTCACCATATTTTCCACGGAGCGGAACCTGTGTCCCAAAGATCTTCAAGAAACTTTCGATCATGCAGCGTGTCCATGGGCTGCCAGAAGCCGTGATGTTTGTAGGCGGAGACCTGACGTTCGCGGCTGAGGGTTTCCAGCGGATCGCGCTCCCAAATGGTGGAGTCGCCCGGGATGTAGGGAGCGACTTTGGGCGAGAGAACAAAGAAGCCGCCGCTGACCCAGCGACCATCCCCCTTGGGTTTTTCTGAGAACGAGGTGACGTCGGCCTGATCGTTGATTTCGAGTGCGCCGAATTTGCCGACGGATTGGGTTGCAGTCAGCGTGACCAGCGTGTTGCGGCTGCGATGGAAGGTCAACAGGTCGTCGATGTTGATGTCGGCGAGGCCATCGCCGTAGGTGAAGCAGAAAGTTTCATCCTTATCGACGTACTTGAGTGCGCGTTTCAGGCGGCCGCCAGTCATGGTGGCGGCGCCGGTGTCGATGAGAGTGACGCGCCAGGGCTCGCAGTCGGCGCTGTGCGTTTCAATTTTATTGTGCTGCAGGTCAATGGTGACGTCGGCGGAGTGAAGAAAATAATTCGCAAAAAACTCCTTGATCATGTAGCCCTTGTAGCCGAGGCAGATGATGAAGTCGTTGATGCCGTAGTGCGAATAAATTTTCATGATGTGCCACAGGATGGGGTGGCCGCCAATTTCTACCATGGGCTTGGGACGGGCGGACGTCTCCTCCGCTAACCGGCTGCCAAGTCCACCAGCAAGGATGATCGCCTTCATATCCGTTCTTCGACGCCTCCATACGGGGAATTAGAGCAGAGATTCGAATGCATGAAGTGCAATCTGGATCATGTTTGTTGTAATCGAATCCAGATTACATCATGGACGAATGGAGAGAGGCGAACATTTGTGAGTTGTGCTCGCGATTGTCAATTAGTGCTTTATTGGCTCGTCGCGCCGGGATTAGGCGTGGACAGGTTGCTTCTTTCGATTGGCGAAGGCGGTGATGGTGTCGATGGTGTAGTTGAGCATGGCATCGTTGAGGCCGGGATAGAGGCCGATCCAGAAAACATTGCGCATGACGAAGTCGGTGTTGCGCAGGTCGCCGATGACGCGAAACTCGACGCCCTGGTAGGCGGGCTGGCGCGTGAGATTACCGCCGAACAAGAGGCGCGTGGCGATCTTGTTGGATTCGAGTTCGCGAATCAGATCATTGCGATCGAAGGGCGCATCCTCGCGCACACCAATGGGAAATCCAAACCAACTGGGCTCAGCATCGGGCGTGCTTTCCGGCAGCAACAGGCGATCTTCGAGCGGCTTGAGCCCGTCGTACAAGTGCTGAAAATTTTTTCGCCGCGCGGCGATGAATCCGGGAAGTTTCGCCAACTGTGACAGACCAATGGCGGCCTGCATGTCAGTCATTTTCAAGTTGTAGCCGATGTGGGAGTAGGTGTACTTGTGATCGTATCCACAAGGTAGATCGCCGAGTTCCCAATCGAAACGCTTGCCGCAGGTGTTATCTTTTCCGGGCTCGCACCAGCAGTCACGGCCCCAGTCGCGAAAGGACTCGACGAGAGTTTTGAGCAGGGGCGTGTTGGTGACGACCGCGCCGCCTTCGCCCATGGTGATGTGGTGGGCTGGATAAAAACTCACCGTCGCAAGGTCGCCGAAGGTTCCAACCTTTTTGCCTTTGAAGGTCGCTCCCAGCGCGTCGCAGCTATCTTCAATCAGCCAGAGATTGTGCTGCTTTGCGAAATTGGAAACGCGATCGAGATCGTAGGAATTGCCCAAAGTATGGGCAATCATAATGGCGCGGGTGCGATCACTGAGGGCAGCGTCGAGCTGCGAAACGTCGGCCTGATAGTTGGGCACGGTGATGTCGATGAAGACCGGCACGCAGCGATTCTGAATGATGGGATTGACGGTGGTGGGAAATCCGGCAGCGACGGTGATGACTTCGTCGCCGGGACGAATGGCGCGATCAGCGAGCCTGGGTGATGTGAGTGCGGAAAACGCGAGCAGGTTGGCGGAGGAGCCGGAGTTGACCAGGGTCGCGCCGCGAACATCGAGATAGCGCGCAAACTGGCGTTCGAATTGAGCGGCGAATCGGCCAGTGGTCAGCCAGCCATCGAGAGAGGCATCGATCAGGTTGCGCAGGTCGGCGGCATCCAGAACTTTTCCCGCGACAGGCACGGAGGACTGGCCCGGGAAAAAGGGCTGGGCGCGAAATTCCTCTTCAAAGTATTTTTCCGCGAGCTGCAGAATCTGTTCTCGAAGTTCGCGGCTGCGTTCGCTCATCTGTCTATCGTAATGCAGGCGGCAGGTCTGGGATAGCAGAGTAATGGAGGGGAGAATGAAGTCGCAATGGCGGCATTATTTCTGCGGTGAAATGAGACATATGGCAGGCTAAATGAGGAAATGAACACGGATCAGGTGGCGAAGAGGATCGATCCCAGCAGAATGATCAACACTGTCGCGCTGACTACGACATACATTCGATCGCCTTCCAACGCGAATGCGCCGACCAGAAAGGCTACGCGGGCGACAGGAGTTGCGATCAAGAGCAACACCCCAAGCTGGATGATTGCGAGCGGATAGCCGTGGAACGCACGTGGAATAAGTGCGTACACGGAGCGCAGCGGCGCGTTGATGGAATGAAACACATGGTAGCTGGGTGTTGCCGCGGCGTAGTGCATCAGGTACAGCACCAGCCCGATGAGGGTAACGAAGCAGGAGAGAAGGACGCCGCTGCGGAGAACCTTGCCGATGAGAATTTCGACTTGCTTGTCGGTTGGTCGGCGCATCGCTATACCCTCCCAATGATGCCGTTATAGATCATTTCCAATGCAAGGAAAAAGATGACCACGGAGAAGATGAGACGCAGCGACTTGACGTTGGTTTTGACGAGCAAGCGCGCGCCAATCAGCGAGCCAACGAGAACACCGATCATGACCGGAGCGGCGAGCGAAGGATCGATGTAGCCGCGGCGCAGATAAATACCCGCGCTGGCGGCGGCAGTGACTCCAATCATGAAATTGCTGGTGGTGGTGGAGACTTTAAACGGGATGCGCATGATGTGATCCATCGCCAGCACTTTGACAGCGCCAGAGCCGATGCCGAGCAGGCCTGAAAGGACGCCTGCGCCGACCATGGTGGCAAAGCCGCCGGAGATATTCTTCACCGCGTAAGACTCTTCTTTGCCGTCGGGGCCGGGGAAGGTGCCGTTCATCTTGAGGCGATCCGACCAACGATTGGGTGCGACCATGCCATCGTCATGTTTACGGGATGAAATGTAAACGGAATACAGCAAAACCAGACCGAATACAATGGCAATACCCCGAGTTGGAGTTCGAGTTGCGAGCCAGGCGCCGCCGACGGCGCCCATGGTGGTAGCAACCTCAAGAAACATTCCGATGCGGATGTTGGAATAGCCCTCTCGCACATAGGCAGCGGCCGAGCCGGAAGATGTGGCAATGACGGAGATGAGCGAGGCGCCTATGGCGTAGTGGATATCCACCTTAAATAACAGCACCAGCATGGGAACAAGTACGACTCCGCCACCTAATCCGGTCATGGAACCGAGCAGACCGGCCAAAAGGGAGCCGCCCAGTGTAAATAACGAGAAATCTAACTGATTCATGGGTAAACTCGATTATTTCCTGAATCCGAGGAAAGTGGCCAGCGCCAAAGGAGATGCTACCAACTTTGGATGAGAAAAACGTGGACGGGCGAGACTATTCTTCCGTGCGCACGTCTATATGAATTCCTTTGGCGTTTTTGCAAGATACCCATAGAATCTCGGTATTTGGACACCAATCAGCCGACAGAAGACTTTACCCTGCAGGTACACCGATGACGGAACCGAAGTACGGTCGAAGTATGAATGGCAAGTTGCATTATGTGAGCACTACATTGATCTCAGGAACGATTGGAGCGCTGCTGCTAGGGGGTATTTGGCTTCCGAAGGCCAGTGCATCAGTCTTGCCGAACCGCATCAACGGACCCATTCAGTCCGCGCAGGTGCAGGTCATGAAGGGCACGATGTCTCCGCGGGTTGCGGTGGCGCAGGATGAAGGGCAGATGTCCGGCTCGACGCCCATTGAGAATATGTCGCTGGTGTTTGCTCTTTCCGCAGTGCAACAGGCGAACCTGAAAAACCTGCTGCAGCAACAGCAAACTCCGGGCTCCTCGCTCTATCACCAATGGCTGAAGCCGGGGCAATTTGCGGCTCGCTATGGAGTCAGCCAGCAGGACCTGGCGAAGGCGGCGGCATGGCTGCGCTCGCAGGGTTTTACAGTGACCTCGATTCCGGCGAGCAATGATCGCATCGTTTTCAGCGGTACGGCGGCGCAGGTAAACGCAGTTTTCAAGACGCAGATGCACAAGTATCTGTTCCATGGAAAACAACATTGGGCCAATTCGACTGACATCAGCCTGCCACAGGCGATTGCAGGGATGGCGTTGGGAGTGGCGCACCTGAATACGTTTCGTCCCGAGCCGCATGTGATGAAGCGACAGGTGCATGAAGCGCCGCAGAGTAGAGCGAGTCCAGTGGGTTCACACTACACGCTCTACGATCAAAACGGAACCGAGTACAACTTTATTGCGCCCTCCGATGCGCAGACGATTTATGACGTGACTGGCCTGTACAACGCCAATTTCACGGGAACGGATCAGACGCTGGCGATTGTAGGCCAGACAGACATTGTGCAGCACGAGAGCGATATTGCGAATTTCCGGACTTTAAGTGGGCTGAATGCAAGCAATTTGCCGACACAAATCGTAGTGCCGAGTACAGGATCAGCTACGGCTTATCCGGGTGACCTGGAAGAGGCCGATATTGACGTGGAGTGGTCGGGAGCGATTGCGAAGAACGCGAACATTCTGTACGTCACGGTGGGAAACAATCTAAATTACAACGTGTTGGATTCCCTGGTCTATGCGATCCAGACGCCGCTGGTGAACGGCACCAGTTATGTTCCAGTGATCAGTATTAGTTATGGCGGCTGCGAGGCGGGATTTGCGGGCAGCAGCGCGATAGAGATGCTGGAGCAGATCCTGGAGCAGGCCAATTCGCAGGGACAGACGGTGTTCGCAGCTTCCGGCGACAGTGGGTCGGCGGATTGCGACGGTGGCACCAACACCAGCGGGCAACCCTTGGCCGCGTCCTATGGCCTGGCTGTCGATTATCCGCCGAGCAGCCCGTATGTGACCGCCGTCGGAGGCACATCATTCAGCGGAGATATCGGGGATCAATCGAAATACTGGAATGCAAGCAATAATTCGAGCAACGGATCGGCGATCAGCTACATTCCCGAAACGACATGGAATGACACCCCGAACATTCGTTAAGTGCAAGCGGCGGCGGCGCCAGTAACTGTGTGACTACAACGGGGAGCTCGCCAAATTTCACGTGCGCTGGCGGATTCACCAAGCCTTCCTGGCAAGTGGGAACGGGCGTTCCCAGCGACGGGAAGCGCGATGTGCCGGACGTTTCTCTGGCTGCCGATCCCGCACACGATGGGTATGTTCTATGTACTCAGGAGACCAACGCGGCGGGGACCGCATTCACCGGGCAAAGCAGCTGCGCGTATCCACTGACGGGCAGCGAAGTGGCGTATTTTGACACCTCGGGAAGCGGCTATCTGTACGGGGGCACTTCGATTGCATCTCCGCAGTGGGCCGCGATTGTGACGCTGATGAACCAGGAGGCGGGGAACACGGGAGGTGTTGGCAACGCGAATCCGATTCTGTATCAGGCGGCACAGACCACGCCAGGGGCGTTTCACGATATCACCACGGGAAGCAATGCGGTGGTGTGTGTTGCAGGGAGCCCGAACTGCACTGGAAATACCGGTGGCTACGGCGTGATGTCGTGCTGCAGTGCGGGAACCGGATATGACATGGCGACTGGGCTGGGTTCCGTGGATGCGGCGGCGCTGGGTGCGGTATGGCCGAAGCTGACCGCGGTTAACGCACAATTCAGCCTGGTGCTGGAGCCGAACACGGTGACGGTCGCTCCCGGTGGTTCAGGAATGACTTCCGTGGTGTTGAGCCCGAGCAGCACCGGGCCGGGAATCACCGGTTTTTCTGGGACAGTGAATTTGACGTGCTCGAACCTGCCGGCAGGGGTGACGTGCAGCTTCTCTAACTCGTCTGTCAACCTGGTTGCGGGGACGGCTCAGACCGTAACACTCACGCTGAATGCCAGCTCTTCGGCGGCGGCGACAGCGACCGCTCGGAATAGGTCGAATCCATCGCCACTTGGTTCCGGAGAGCCGGTGCGGCTGGCGTTTGCGGGGCTTCTTGGATTCGCGTTGCTAGGTATGGGCCGGAAACGGCGGTACTTCCCATCGCGCTGGTTGGCTGTTCTGCTGCTGTTTGGTGGACTGATGGCGGCAACCTGCCTGACAGCGTGCAGTGGCGGCGGCACGGGGACTGGTGGAGGCGGAGGCGGCGGTGGAACCCCGGTGACCCAGACCGTGACGGTGACTGGAACGTCGGGGAGTACAGTTGCGTCGACCTCGATTGTGTTGACCGTAACCTAACGCGGTGAGGTGTCGGCGAGCGGGTTGTGCTGAACGTAGAACCTAGAAGAAGATGAGCGGAACGATGAACGCATATATTGCCCTGTTGCGCGCAGTGAATGTCGGCGGTACGGGCAAGCTGCCGATGACAGAGCTGAAAGCGATGTGCGAAGCGGCGGGATTTCATTCGGTGCGGACGTACATCGCCAGCGGCAATGTGGTGTTTCAATCCGCAAAAACCGAAGCGCAAGTGAAAGCCGCATTGGAAGCGGCTCTGAGCGCCTACGCCGGCAAGCCGGTAGGTGTGATGGTGCGCACGGCGGTGGAGATGGTTGCAGTGCTGGCGCACAATCCTTTTTCAAAAATGCCGGGGAGCCGTACCGTGGCGTATTTTCTGGATGGCAAGCCGAGCGCCGACGCGTTGCAGACGGTGACGAACCAGACCAGCGAACAGCTTCGACTCGGTGCGCGCGAAATCTACACGTACTATCCGGACGGTATCGGCGACTCAAAGCTGAAGATTCCCGCAGCAAAAAATGGTACGGCGCGCAATATGAACACCATCGCCAAGCTTGCAGAGATGGCGGGTGGTTTGCGTTCGTAAGACGCGTCGCGCTACAAATCTTCAGATTTCGCGGACTATGCGCCGATGCCGGATAAATCCGGATGCATCTTGGCAAAATCGGTGGCTTGCTGGTAGGCGCGCGCGAAGGCGCAGAGCTTCGCATCCTGATACAGATTGCCAAGGAAAGTAATGCTGACGGGCGTGCCGGGACCACCGATGTTATCTTCGTCGCCGGTGTCGACGGCGGGAGGCTTGGGCGAGTCGTTCTCGCGAATGCCGTTGGGTTGGATGACGGCGGGGTGTCCAGTGAGATTGGTGATGGTGAGCTGCTCGCCACCGCTGGGAACGACGATGATATCGACAAGTTTAAAAATGGCTGCCATCTGACGGATTGCGATCGAGCGCGCTCGGTTGGCCTGGATGTATTCAACGGCGGGATAGAAGCGCGCGGTGCGAAATACGTTAGGCCAATCTTCCGGACCTTGAGCGGTGAGCAACTTGTCGCGACCGGTCATGGTGAGCTCATCAAACGCGGCGGCCGCTTCTGCGGGCAATAGATTGGCCATGGCATCGTAGGGAAGTTTGGGGAACTCGACCGGGATCAATTTGACGCCCATGCTCCTAAGTTGATCGAGCGCTGCGAGGTCGAAGGTGCGATCGTAGCGGGTTCGTTCGCGGGAGGCGCGGCGAAGGTCATAATCCTTACGCCATTTCTTTTGCATGTCCGATGACAAGCCGGTGGGCATGGTTTCCTGCAGCGGTTTGGGAATGACAAAGGCGGTCGGGACGTAGCCGACGCGAAGTTTTGTCCAATCGAAATTGGCGTCCCAGTTGAAGGCGGCGTTTTGCACGCTTAAATCTTTCCCATCCGGGCCATAGATGCTGTTCATTACCAGGGCGCAATCTTCTACGGAACGACAGATGGGGCCAAGTTTATCCATGGTCCAGGAAAGCGCCATGGCGCCGGTGCGCGGGACAAATCCAAAAGTTGGACGAAGACCGGTCACGCCGCATCGAGTGGAGGGCGAGGAAATGGAGCCGAGGGTTTCCGAGCCGATGGAGAAAGCGACACATCCCGCGGCCGTAGCACAGGCTGGCCCCGCGGAAGATCCGCTCGACCCCTGACGACGGTTCCAGGGATTAAGAGTGCGGCCGCCGAACCATCGATCGCCCATGGCCAATGCGCCAAGACTCAATTTCGCCACCAGGACGGCGCCGGCGGTATCGAGGCGTTTGACGACGGTGGCATCGTAGTCGAAAGTCTGATGCTCGAAGACAGAAGCTCCCCATGTAGTGGGATAGCCTTTGACTGCGAGCAGATCTTTTGCGCCCCAGGGTAATCCGTGCAGCGGGCCGCGATAGGTTCCAGAGGCAATTTCCGCGTCGGCGGCTTTAGCCTGCGCCATGGCGCGTTCTTCGGTCAGCGTGATGAGGAAATGTAATGCCGGATTGAAGCGGCGAATGCGTTCGATATACATTCCCGTGAGCGCGACGGAAGAGACTTTTTTGGTGCGAATGTATTCGGCGAGTTTTGGAATGTTGGCGAAGGCGAGTTCCTCCAGATTGATGGGCGGTTCGCCGACGGTGGGAGGGTTGCCGTATTTCGGGGCTTCGCGTCGGGTTTGCACAGAGGCGTCCTGGGGCAGCGGATCGAAAAGATAGGCCGGTGCGACGCTGTTCTGCAGGTGTAACGAGCGGATGGTGGCGTAGCCGTCGCGCTGCTGATTCAAGGCGTCCAGCATCATGGAAATTTGATCGGGGGTCAACGGAACACCGGCCAGCGCTGCCGCCTGCTCGATCATCTCGGGCGTAATTTTGGGAAGCGATGGAGAGGTGGTGGCCGAGGGAGTTGCCTCCGTCTGCGCCTGAGTGGCGATGGTGTAGAGAACGCCCGGCAACAACGTCGAAGCCAATCCAAATTGCGAACAGACAGCAAGAAAACGGCGACGGTCAAGCATGATGCCGAACTGTATCACAGTCGGTGGAAAGTCTACATCCCTTTCGTGGGGAGAAGAAGACGACGCGCGGACCGCAGGGAGGATGCGATCTTCTCGGCGCCGATGCCGTCGAACTCCAGCCACCACATCGGGATTGCATAGGCAATCGTGGAAAGGGCTCCGACGGTGACCAACCAAAAATAGGTTGGGCGCAGCAGGAAGTGCGTAATGAGCCAGGGCAGCGCAAGAAGCGCAGCGCAACGAAATCCGGTGCGCAGATAGACGAGCGCGGTATCGCGGATTTTGATGTTGAGGATGCGCTGCACGACGATTGGCTGCACGATACCGCGGAAGATAATGCTGGGAATCAATGTGCCGATGGCGACGCCGATCATGCCATAGGGTCGCGCCAGCAGCACGCTGAGGACGAAGTTGCAAAGCGCTTCACTGATGTTGAGTACGGCATATGCTTTCTGGTGCAGGCTGGCATAGAGCGCGTTGACCGATGTGGACTGAGAGCTCTCGAGAAAAATCGCGACAGAGAGGATGACGATGACGGGGTACGCATCGGTGAATGCGGGACCCATCCAAAGCGATACGAAATCTTTTGACCAGGCGATCATGCCGAACAGAATGAAGGCGGAGCTGGCCAGGGCGACGCGCGTTCCGGAGAAAAAGCTGCGCTGAAATCCGCTATGGTCGCTGACGCTCTGCTGCATGCTGAGCACGGGCATCAGAACTCCGACGATGGAGTCGATCGCGTCCACGTAATAAAGCACCAGGGTCGAACCGATGCTGTAATGGGTGACTGCGGTGAGTCCGATAAAAAAGGAAACCGTCAAGGTGTCGGTCTGGAAGCGGATGCGATCGGCGATTTGGCCGATGAGAACGGGTGCGCCGAACTTAAAAAGTTTTTTGGAGGTGACGCGATTCCAGCGAGGCCAGGAAAAAATCTTGAGGAAGGGAAATTCGTGATGAACCTTCCACAGGACGATGACGTTGGTCGGGATTGCGGTAAATACAGTGAGCCATGCCAGCGCAATGACGCCATAATGCGCATCCAGTACGATGACGGTTCCGATGGCGCGCAGGATGGCGGTGACGATCAACACGGATGCGGTGACGTCGAAATGCTGGCCCGCATTCAGGGTGCCAAAGGGGACGCGCATGCCGAAGCTGGACGCGGTACTGAGACCCACAATGAGAAGAACGATCGCCAGTTCACGGCTGTGATCGTAGTGCAGGAAATATATGCCTCCGGCAAGCACGAAGGTAGCTGCCGTGAGCACCAGCGCCACACCTCCGAAGATGCGCAGGGAAGCGCCGTAGATATTGCGAGCTTCTTCATGGTCTTCGCGCCCAAAGGCATAGGCCATGTGGGTGAAGACGGCGCCGGAAAGCCCCAGATCCAGGAAGCTGTAATAGCCGATGAAAGTCATCGCAATGGCCCAGATTCCGTATTGCTGCGCTCCCAGCTTATGGACCGTGAAGGGCATAATGAAGAAGCCGATGATGGCTAGGGTGACCATGCGAAGCACACGGCTGCCGGAGCCCCGGGCGAGCTTCTTGAGAGAGTAGTGTTTGCGATGGTCTAGCTTAGAAACGGTCGATGCCACAGCAGTGAAGCTCCCGATCGGCGCGTGAAGATACAGATGTCATGCATTACAGTGCATTTCGCTGGCCAAATCGGTCGAGTAGAGAACAAGCATTAGATTTCAGGGCTCGGGGGAAAGACAGCGGTTCTGGGCGGGAGAAGTGTGCAAACATTTGCACCCCTGGAAGCCATAGGAAGAACATTTCCTTCTGCAGTAGGGGATTTTTGCAGTTTGTGCGGAGGGCGTTGAGCGGTCACGAGGTGTTTTCGCCATAATTTCCTGCAAAAAACGACAAAAGCGGCCTTTTTCGGGATCGGACGTGGATGGCATGGCGCTTGCAACTGGAGGGATGGATATCTTCGGGTGGTCGAGGCGGATAAGAGATGGAATTTGTTGTTGTGTTGGTGGTGTTCGTTCTGGCGATGATTGGGCTGACGAGGCCCTACATTGGGCTGCTGGCCCTGTTAATCGTCATGGATCTGGACCCGGGTGAATTGTATCCTCAACTGGCGCCTCTGCATCTGGAGCGGGTGACGGCTTCGCTGCTGTTAATCGCGTTTCTGGTCAACGGAGGAAAATTTCGTTTTCCGAAGCCGACGCGGTGGTTTTTGGCTTTTTATGGGGCGATGATTGTGTCGATCCCATTGGCATTTTGGCGGGCGAATTCCGTTGCATCTTGCATTTGGTTTTTAGAAACGGTCGCGCTTGTTTTGTTCATCACGGCTCTTTTAACCACGGAGGAGCGTATCCGCTGGTTTCTTTTGACTTATGTGGTTCTGGTGGACTGGCTGGGCGGGAGCGCGCTGTGGAATTATGAACACGGCATCTGGCTGGTCACCATGCACATTGAACGCGCCATCGGCATTACCAATTCGGCTGGAGATCCGGACAGCCTGGCAATCACGTTGTTATTGACGATTCCTTTATGCCTTGCCCTGATGGTTCGCTCGAACCCGATGTGGATGCGGGTTGTGGCTG
>Ga0335075_10008700_pt1 | contig 15540 bp, 13 predicted proteins | sample Lox_Sample_24_FD_206723 | JGI IMG/M metagenome (GOLD analysis project Ga0335075, IMG submission 206723) | Soil microbial communities from Loxahatchee National Wildlife Refuge, Florida, United States - Lox_Sample_2.4 | ecosystem: Environmental > Terrestrial > Soil > Wetlands | place: USA... | reverse complement strand
CCGCTCAGTCACCAGTCACCGCCAACGTCAGCCGCCTCTCAAAGTCAGCCGGAATCCGGGTTTGTCCACCGTGAGCTCGCGCGCCGCCGGACGGTCGGCCAGCGACCGCAGCAGCTTCAGTATCGGCACCGTGTCCGGGTTGTAGTGGGTGACCGCCGGGCCGGCGGCGACCATCGCGTCCACTTCGGCGGCGGGCATCCCGAACCGGAGCACCAGCTCCTCGTCGGAAATCCGGTCGCCGAACCGCTGGCGCAGTTCGGCGACGTCAAGCGGGGGCGGCTCGTCAGCCAGTTCCCGGGCCCGCGGCCGCCCGAGCACCTTGTCGAGCACCCTCGGCTCGATCGGCGCGGTCGGCTTGCCGAACGTGCCCTGCGCGTACCGGATCACCTGGTCCGGGACGTTGTCATAGCGCGCGTTCCCGGCCTGTTCGGACAGCAGGTTGGCGAGTGCCTGCCCGATCACCATCTGCGGGTACGGCGTCACCATGATCGGATAGCCGAGTTCGGCCCGGACGAGGGCGATCTCGGCCATCAGCTCGTCCATCCGGTGCGCCATGCCGAGTTCGCCCAGCTGCCGCCTCGTGGTGGACAAGACCCCGCCGGCCAGCTGGTGATCCATGAACGCGGCGTCGAACGACCGGGGTTTCCCGGGCGGCAGACCTTCCGCCGCCGCGAGCCGGTCGAAGTACCGGGCGACCGCTTCCAGCAGCCGGTCGTCGATGTCGACGGTGTGCCCGGAGGCGCGCAGGTTAGCGAGCAGCTGCTCGGCGTCCGGCAGCGAGCTGCCGTTGCCGAGCGCGCCGCACCCGACCTGGAGCACGGTGACCCCGAGGGAGGCGGCGACCAGGCAGGTGAGCTGTGACAGCCCGAGGGTGGCGTGCGAGTGCAGCTCGAGCGGCTTGCCGCCCAGGGCCGCCTGGACGGCGGGGATCAGCGTCCGCGCCCGGTCCGGGGTGAGGATGCCGGCCGGGTCCTTGATGTAGGCGCGGTCGATGTCCGGGCAATCGCGGTAGGCGGCGGCGATCCCCGCGTAGAAGGCGTCGTCGTGCACCGCCGAGATCGTGTAGGTCAGCGCCCCGATGACCTCACGCCCGCCCGCCTTCTTGGCGATCCGCGCGGTCGCCCGGGCCGCGTCCATGTCGTGCGACGGGTCGAGCACCACGAACCGGTCCATGCCGTTGCGCACCAGCGCGGAGTAGACGAGCTCGATCACCTCCGGGTGGGCCCGCTCCCAGGAGATGAACCGGAACCCGGTCCCGATGAACTGCAGCGGCGTGTCCGGCATCGCGGCCCGGCTGATCCGCAGCAGCGCCCACGGATCCTCCCGGTGGGTCCGCACCGACACGCCCATCGCGGTCGACGAGGAGTAGTCGAGGGCGCGGAACCCGACCCGGCCGAGCAGCGGCGCGATCGTGGCGATGTGCGCGGTGCGCAGCCCGGTCGCCCCCCACAGCGACTGGTTGCCGTCCCGCAGCGACACGTCGACAAGCCTGATGTCAGCCATGGCTGGTGCCTCCCGTGCTGGCCCCCGCGCTGGCCCCCGCGCTGGTCCCCGCGAGCCAGCGTGCCAGGTACCCGGTGTCCACGCCGCCGGCCGCGAACTCCGGGTCGGCCAGCAGCGCGCGGTGCATGTCCAGGTTGGTCGTGACGCCGTCCACGGCGCACCGGTCCAGGGCCGCGCGCAGCGTCGCCAGCGCGCCGGCCCGGTCGCCGCCCTGGGCGATCACCTTGGCCAGCAGCGAGTCGTAGTAGGGCGGCACCGTCGAGGCGGCCTGGATGTGGGTATCGACGCGCACACCCGGCCCGGACGGGAAGACCGCGCGGCTGACCGTGCCGGGACTCGGCTGGAAGTCGTGGCCGGGATCTTCGGCGTTGAGCCGGACCTCGATCGCGTGCCCGGTGAACGTGACGTCCGCTTGCCCTAGCCTGAGCGGTCGTCCCTCGGCGATCGCGAGCTGCTCGGCGACGATGTCGAGGCCGGTGATCGCCTCGGTGACCGGGTGCTCGACCTGGATGCGCGCGTTGACCTCGAGGAAGTAGAACTCGCCCCGACCCGCGCCAAGCGAGTCGGCGTCGACGAGGAACTCGACGGTGCCCGCGCCCCGGTACCCCAGGTGAACCCCGAGCGCGACCGCCGCCGCGCGCAGCCGGCCGCGAAGGTCGTCACCGAGGCCGGGCGCGGGTGCCTCCTCGACGAGCTTCTGGTACCGCCGCTGCACCGAGCAGTCCCGGTCGCCGAGGTGGATGACGTGCTCGCCGTCGCCGAGGATCTGCACCTCGACATGGCGCCCGCGCTCCACGTACCGCTCCAGGTACACCCGCGGATCGCCGAACGCGGCCAGCGCTTCCGCGCTGGCGATCGCGACCGCGTGCTCGAGCTCGGCCGGCTCGCGGACCACCCGCAGCCCGCGTCCGCCACCGCCACCCGCGGCCTTCACCAGGACCGGGAACCCGATCCGCCGCGCCACTCCGGTCGCCTCGCCGCCGCTTTGACCAGCGTCGCCGGTTTCGCCGCGGTGACGGGCATCGCCGGTGCCACGGCCGGCGCTGGTTCCACGGCCCTGACCGTTTTCACCGTTGTCGCCGTCTTCACCACTGTCTGCGGTCACGTGCTCGCCCGCGAGAACCGGCAGCCCGGCCGCGATCGCGTGCTCGCGAGCGGCCAGCTTGTCCCCGGTCGCCGCCAGCGTAGCCGGGTCCGGCCCGATGAACACGATCCCGGCCGCGGCGGACGCCCGGGCCAGCCGCGCGTTCTCCGACAGGAAACCGTAGCCGGGGTGGACCGCGTCCACCCCGGCGGCGACCGCGGCGGCCGTGACCGCCTCGACGTTCAGGTAGCTGCCGGTCGCCGGGGCGGGCCCGATCCGGATCACCCGATCGGCGAGCCGGGCGGGCAGCGACTCCGCGTCGGCGTCCGAGGCGGTCAGCACGGTCTCGATACCCAGCCGCTGGCAGGTCCGGATCACCCGGACCGCGATCTCCCCGCGGTTGGCGACCAGCACCCGCCGTAGCACCCGCCGTCCGCTCACGCGGACCGCCGCGTCATCAGATAACAGCAAGAAGCGCTCGCGCTCCCTCGGCGGACCGAAGATAGTGGAACATCCTCCACACTCCGCTGTCGAGGATGTTCCATCATCCTTGAGATGCGGGGTGCAATCCTCCGGCCTCGCGGATAACAGCAAGAAGCGTCTCGAGGCCCGTGCGGCTGCGTCTGCGCGACGCCATCCCGACCGCCCGAATCGCCGGCAGGCCCGCCAACGCTGGCCAGAACATGATCTGGGATATTTAGGCCCCCTATAGGGTGCCTAAATATCCCACTCGTTGAGGCTGGCCCGCGTCGGCTCTGATAACAGCAAGAAGCGCTTGCGCCGGGAACGATGGGGCGGGCAGCGTTCACGGTTCCGGCTCGATGAGGATCAGCGTGCTGCCGATGGCGGCGAACTCGCCGTTGCCCAGGCAGATTCGGGCCACCCGGCCCGCCGTTCCGGCGTGAACCGAGTTCATCAGCTTCATCGTCTCGACGATCGCGACCACGGTGTCCGCGGTGACGGCGTTACCAACCTCGACGAACGGCGCCGCGCCGGGCCGCGGCGCCCGGTAGAACGTTCCCGGCAGTGGCGTCACTACCGGCACGAGTCCGTCGGAGTCGGTCAGCGCGGCCGGCTCGGCGGATGCCGGGACGGCGCCCGAGGCGGCGGCGCCACTCCCGGGAACGCCTGCCCCGTCCGGGGTCGGCGCGCCCGACACGCTCGACACGGCGGACGTGGCCGGCCCGGCCGCCGGCGAGGCGGTCGCGCTCGGGGTGACGGCGGTCGGCTCGGTGCGGACCTGTGACTCCGACGTCCAGCCGCCTTCGGCGGCGCGGCGCAGCGTCAGCCGGAAACGCGGCGTCTCGACGTCCAGCGAGTCGTACGGCAGTGAGTCGAGCAGCGCGAGGATGTCGGCTACGTCGTCATTCGTCAGGTCCATCGGTCCGCCACGTCGGTCAACAGGACTCTTTGTTCGCGGTTTCGGTCGTCAGAACGACCCAAACCGAGAACAAATCTCGGTGGCAAAGTCATAGCGGCTTTCCGAAGAGGGCGAGGACGTGGTCGGCGGCGCGGGGCTTCGGAGTGCCCGCAGGCGACGGCTCCCTGGAGGCCCAGACGGTTTCGGGTCGGGACTGGAGCAGGACGATCCGTTCGGCGCCCGCCCCCGGAGCGAGCCACTCCGCACCGTACCTGGCCGCGGCCATCCCCGCGGAAGCGTCGCCGAGCACCGCCCACTCGATGTCCTGCGGCACGCCATAGTGCGCCTCCACCCGGCGGGCGAGCGCGGCGAGGGCGCGGATCTCGTCGTCGGTCAGGCAGGGGGCTCCGAGGAGATCAACGGGAGCGTCGCAGACGCTCACCCCGGCACCGTTCGGGATATAGCGATGGATCTTGGCTTTGGGTGAGACCCGGCGGCTCGTGATCTCGCCGGTGATCTTGCTGACCACCCATGAGTCCGGGGTCACGTCGCCGGAGACGAGCGACGAGCCGAGACCCCACACCCCCTCGATCGCCACGACGGAACGGTCCCCGGTCACTGGTGAGCGCGTGAACATCACGCCGGCGGCGCGCGGCGCGACCATCGCCTGCACGACGACCGCCATCGACACCCCCGCCTCCGGCAGCCCGAGACGGCGGCGGTAGGCGACCGACTCGTCGTTGTACAGTGACGCCCAGCAGCGGCGGACATGCTCGAGCACGGGTTCCATACCGCAGACACCGAGGTAGGTGTCCTGCAGGCCGGCGAACGAGGCCTCCGCGCTGTCCTCAACCGTCGCCGAGGAGCGGACCGCGACGTCCGTCTCGATGAAGATGTCCTCGGGCCTCCCGCCCTGGCCAAGCAGGGCATACGCGTCTCTGATCGCGGATGCGACGGCCTCCGGCAGCGGAACGCCGGCGACCAGCGCGCGGAACCGCGCCGTAACGTTAGCGATCTCCGCCAGGCCGGACGCCGGCAGCGCCTCGATCTCCGCGCGCAGCGCGCCGTCAGGGTCGAGCACCGTCATGGCCGCCGTGAACGCGTCGACGGTGACGACGAACCCGGGCGGCACCGCGACGCCCGCCCGGGCCAGTTCGCCGAGGCTCGCGCCCTTCCCGCCGACCGCCGCCACCCCGGCGCCAGCACCGGCACCAGCACCGGCGTCGGCACCTGCACCGGCGCCAGCACCGGCACCGGCACCGGCGCCGGAATCAGCACCAGCGCCGGAACGACCGGTAACCCCGGCTTCCGCGACCGGAACGACAAAACTCACGCGACGACCAGCCCCCTACTCAGACTCCGGCGACGACAGCACCCGCACCGTCCCCCGGTCGCCGTCGACCCGAACCCGGTCGCCGGTACGAATCCGCTTAGTCGCGTCCCCGGTCCCGACCACGGCCGGCATCCCGTACTCGCGGGCCACGATCGCCGCGTGCGACATCGAGCCGCCGATGTCCGACACGGCCGCCTTGATCTTGGCGAACACCGGTGCCCAGGACGGCGCGGTGACCGGCACGACGAGGATCTCGCCCTCGCGCAGCTCGGCGATCTCCGACACGTCGAACAGCACCCGGGCCACCCCCTCGACCACGCCCGACGACGCGGCCACGCCGACGACCTCGTCGGGATCCGGGTTCAGCCACGCCTGGATCCGCTCGGACGTGATGCCCCACAGCATGCGGACCGCGGGGTCGTTCAGCGCCTCCGGCACCGGGCCGAGCGCGGGCGGCGGCGACCAGTCCTTGAGCACCTTGATCATCCGCTTGCGCTCAGCGACGAGCGGCTGGAAGTGCGGACCGCCGAGCGGCGGCGAGCCGGCCGCCCACGCCAGCGCGAGGTCGGACAGCGCCTGGTCGATCTCGGTGTGGTGCAGGTGGAACACGTCGTCCGCCTCGGCCAGGATGCCGAACCGCGCGAGCAGCGCGCCGAACTCCTTCACCTTCTGGAAGAACCGTGTCGTGAACCAGTGCTCGCAGTAGAACTTGTGGTCCTCGACGAACGGGAACACCAGCCGGCACAGCCCCAGCATCTGGTCGAACGCGGCCTTCTCGTCCTCCGAAGGCAGCAGGTCGCGGTACCCGGACGCGATCCGGTCCCGCTCGGCCACCAGCTGAGCAGTGGGCCGCTCGGGAATGCCCGCGCCCTTGGCGGCCGCCACGTACCCGACGAGCGCGGCGAACGGCACCGTGAGGTCGTCGTTCCACGACAGGTGGTGGTGGTAGAAGCCGTCGCCGGTGGAGACCAGGAACCACGGGTCGCGGGCCTTCTCCAGGGCGGCTAGCCATTCCGCACCCGCCTCGCCGCGATCCGAAGCCAGCGTGGCCAGCACCGAGGCGGGCACGCACCCCTGGACGAGCAGGTCATCGACGCCGAGCGAGACGGCCAGCCGGGCCAGCCCCTTCAGCTCGTCGTCCGGCCGGTACATGATCACGTCGATGCCGGCCACCATCCGGCCGACCGTCTGGTCGCTGATCTCCGGGAACGCCTGCTGGCAGAACTGGAAGAACACCACGTAGGCGCCGTAGCCGAGCATCAGCATCTCGGTGTGGTGGTGCCACATCTTGGAGTACAGCGCGGTGACCCGGTTGAAGTTCTCGAGCAGGAAGTGGTTCTGCGCGAAGCCGACCGCGCCGAACACCGCGTCGGAGGACTCCCACTCCGGCAGTTCCGGCACCGTAATGGATTCCAGCTCGGTGATGAGCGCGCGCACCCGGTCCTTCCACCCGTCGTACAGCGAGTTCCAGTTCTCGAAGTAATACCCGGCCCGCGGCCCGAACTCGGCCGCCCGCCGCTCGATCTCGGCCGGGTCGAGCACCGGGTTGGCGGTGATGTAGACGCGCCCGTTGACGATCCGGTGCTCGATGCCGAGCGTGGTCGGGAAAACGAACAGCCGGGCCGTGTTCGCGCCGATCGCCTGGTACGGGATCTCGCCGGTGATCGTGTCAAAGGCCGGCATCGGCTCCGGGAAGTGCATCGAGTTGTAGAACCAGAAGCGCTTGTCGTCCTCGGGCTGGAAGCGCGTGAAGTACTGGTACATGGAGCGCCAGTTCTCCGCGCCGGGCACGTCGGCGATCTGCGAGGGGAGCGGGAAGCCTGCCTGTTCCGTCATTGGAACCCCCGGGGTCGGTTAACGTCGGTTAACGTCGGTTGACGTAACGAAGCTAAAGTTACATTTTGTAGTCATGCTGGGTGCGCGCGTAGTCGATGAACGCGTCCAGCGCGGACGGGTCGGCCATCGCGCTCGGGTTAGCGGCCTTTTCCGGCGGCACGCCCATGAGCAGCCGCCGGACCGGTACTTCGAGCTTCTTCCCGGTCAGCGTGGCCGGGATCGCAGGTACCTGGATGAACTTGTCCGGGATGTGCCGCGGCGTGTACTCGCGCCGCAGCCGCGTCTTGATCTCGTTCTCGATGCGCTCGTCGAGGACCAGCCCGTCGGCGAGCTTGACGAACATCGGCATGAAGAACTGCCCGCCCGGCAGGTCGAGGTTGACCACGATCGCGTCGTCGACCTCGGGGATGCCCTCGAGGACGTTGTAGATCTCGGCGGTGCCGATCCGCACGCCGAACCGGTTGAGCGTGGCGTCAGAGCGCCCGAGCACGAACGTGCCGCCGCGCGGGGTGACCTTGAAGAAGTCGCCCTGCCGCCAGATGCCCGGCCACTCGTCGAAGTAGGTGGCCCGGTACCTGGTCATGTTCTCGTCGTCGCCCCAGAACTTGACCGGCATCGACGGCATCGGCTTGGTGATCACCATCTCGCCGACCTCGTCAACGACCGGCTGGCCGGCGTCGTTGAACGCGTAGGCGGCGACGCCGAGGTTGCGGTGCTGGTGCTCGCCGGCGTACTCCGGCAGCGTCGGCGAGCCGCCGGTGAACCCGGCGCACACGTCGGTGCCGCCGCTGCCCACGTGCAGCCACAGGTCGCGCTTGACGTTGCGGTAAAACCACGCGTAGACCTCGGGGCTGACCGGCGAGCCCGCGAGCATGACGCACTCCAGTGCGGACAGGTCGTACTTGTCCTTCGGCACCACGCCCCGCTTGGCCAGCATGTCCGCGTAGGCGGGGGAGCCGCCGAACAGCGTCACCTTCGCCTCGCCCGCCATCCGCCACAGCGCGTCCGGCTCGGGGTAGCCCGGGTTCCCGTCGTACAGCAGCGGCTTCACCCCGAGCACCAGCGAGCTCACCATGAAGTTCCACATCATCCACCCGGTGGTGGTGTAGAAGAACAGCACGTCGCCCGCGGACAGGTTCATGTTCAGACGCTGGAGTTTCAGCTGCTCGAGGAGGATGCCGCCGTGACTGTGGGTGATAGCTTTCGGCAGCCCGGTGGTGCCGCTCGAGAAGAGAATCCAGAGCGGCATATCGAACGGACCGTGGTGAAACGCGAACTCGCCGGGTGCCACTGTCGGGTGATCGAGCAGGTCGTGCCAGTTCCTGGCGTCCGCCGCTGGCGCCGGGATGTCGTTGAAGGGCAGGTAGATGACGTGCTTCAGGCTCGCGAGGTCGTCGATGATCTGCCGCAGCTCGCCGGAGCGGTCGTAGGCCTTGCCGTTGTACTGGTAGCCCCCGGTGCAGATCAGCACGGTCGGCTGGAGCTGGCGGAACCGGTCGAGCACGCCCCGCCAGCCGAAGTCCGGTGACACGCTCGTCCAGATCGCCCCGATCGACGTGGTGGCGAGCATGGCCATCACGGTCTCGGGGATGTTCGGCAGCGTGCAGGCGACCCGGTCGCCCGGCTTGACGCCCAGCTCCCGCAGCCTCGTCGCGAGGATCCGGACCTTGGGGCCGAAGTCGTCCCAGAGCAGCGGCGTGACCGGCTTCGTCTCGCTGTGGTAGTAGAGCGCCACCTCGCCGGGTACCTCGCGGGCCAGCACGTTCTCCGCGTAGTTGAGCTCGGCGCCGGGGAACCACTGCGCGCCGGGCATGTCCCGCTTGCCAAACACCACTGTCTTTCCGTCGAGCACCGTGGGCTGCTTCGTCGCGACGATGTCGTTGTAGTCCCAGACGGACTGCCAGAACGCGTCGGTCTCGGTGACCGACCACTCCCACAGCTCGGGGTAGTCCGCGAACTCCAGGCCCCGGGTTTCCTTCAGCCAGCGCATGTACGCGGTCATGTTCGCGCTCGCGACCCGTTCCGGAGTCGGTGTCCACAGCAGGTCGCCGGCCTTCACCGGCCCCATCACCGGGTCCTTGTCCGACAGGTCCATGGGCACGCTGAGAGAACGGCTGTCTGAGCTCACATGGCAGAGATTCGCATAACGGGCGGCCCGCGGGCAATGGCCCGCCGGCCTAGTTAGCCGATAGTGATCTTGGTGGCCAACCCAGTTCAGGCCCCATGCGAGACATTTGGCCCGATCGGCGACGTGTAACATGCCCAGCGTGTCGAGCATGAATGTCGAATCGCTTTCTGCCATCGATGTCCACGTGCACATCGAGTCCGACTCTCACGGCCACCTGTCCCTGGACGACGAGCTGATCGCCGCGTCAGCCAAGTACTTCCGGGCCGACCACGACAGAACGCCGTCACTGGAGCAGATCGCGGATCTGTACCGGTCGCTGAACATGGCCGCGGTCGTGTTCACGGTGGACTCCTCCACCGCGACCGGGCACCGGGCGATATCCAGCGAGGAGATCGCCGAGCAGGCGGCCGCCCACGCGGACGTGCTGATCCCGTTTGGCTCGGTGGACCCGCGGCGCGGCACCGAAGCGGTCGTGCAGGCGCGCGCCCTGGTCAACGACTACGGGGTCCGCGGATTCAAGTTCCACCCGTCGCTCCAGGCCTTCGCGCCGAACGACGCGGCCTTTTATCCGCTGTGGGAGGCGATCGAGTCGCTTGGCGTGCCGGCGCTGTTCCACACCGGGCAGACCGGCATCGGTGCGGGCCTGCCGGGCGGGCGCGGCATCAAGCTCCGGCTTTCCGACCCGATGCTGCTCGACGACGTGGCGGCGGACTTCCCGGGCCTGACCATGATCCTGGCCCACCCGTCGGTGCCGTGGGCGTCGTCGTCGATCTCGATCGCGACGCACAAGTCGAACGTGTTCATCGACCTGTCCGGCTGGTCGCCGAAGTACTTCCCGGCCGACCTGGTCCGCGCCGCGAACTCCTATCTTCAGGACAAGGTCCTGTTCGGCACCGACTACCCGCTGCTGACCCCGGAGCGCTGGCTGCGGGACTTCGAGACCCTGGACTTCAAGCCCGAGGCGAAGGCGAAAATACTTAAATCGAACGCGGTCCGCGTGCTGGAGCTGGACGAAAGCTGATCCGCGCAACCGTTTTCCACAGGCGCTGTGGACAAGCATGTGCGCAACGCCGTGCCAAGCTGTGACCAAGGCTGGGGAGAACGGTGGATTAGCTGTGCATAACTATGCGCGGCACCGCAACCGACGTGCGCAAACACTTGTGCATGAACTTCCGGGCCTGTGGATGATCGCGCCTCATAGTCGAAAACTTCCCGTGGCCGCCCCCGCGGCGCCGCGGGTGACCGGAAGGCTCAGCGGCCGAACTCATCGGCGAGCAGCCCGAAGACCACCTCGTCGACGAACGCCCCGTTCACCCACGACGCCTGGCGCAGCGTCCCTTCCCGGGTAAAGCCGGTCCGCTCGGCGACCGTGATCATCGCCTCGTTGTCCGCGAGGGTCTCCAGCTGCATCCGGCGCATCCCGAGGAGGGTGAACCCGTACCGGCACACCACCCGGACCGCGTCCCGTCCGAGCCCGCGGCCGCGGAACGCCGGGCGCAGCTCGATCCCGATGTGCCCGCACCGGTTGTGCACGTCGAGTCCCCACAGCGCGCACGAGCCGGCCAGGTTGCCGCTGACCAGTTCGACGATTGAGAACTCGGCGGCGCCCACCTCGAGGACATCCTTCTGGTCGTCCTCGCGCACCGCGTACGGCGACTTCGGCCCGGCGGCCACCGGTGTCCATGGCCGGTGCGATCCCCGCAGCCACTCCTCGACGTCGTCGTACAGTTCGGCGTGCAGGATCTCGGCGTCGCTAGTGGCCCGCGCCCGCAATGCGGTCAGCTCTCCGCGCAACATGCGCCGTTCCTACCCCGCCTGCCCCGCCGCGCGCAACCCGTTTGCCGCCGGGTCAGGAAAAGCGGGCGACGAATCCTTGCTGCTCGTCGGTCTCGACCGCGTCCGGGGAGTAGTGCCGCCTGACGTAGTCCACGGCTTCGGCCGCTGGCACCCCGTCGAGGACGGCGAGGCAGGCGAGCGCCGTCCCGGTCCGGCCGCGACCGCCCACGCAGCCGACCTCGACCCGCTCGGTGGCGGCGCGGTCCAGCCCCTCGACGAGCGCCGCCCGCATGGTTTCGGTATCGGCGGGGAGCCCGAAGTCCGGCCACACGATCCACCGGAACTCCCAGGTCGCGCCCCGCAGCTCGCTGCCCAGCAGGTACAGGGCGAACTCGGGGTCCGGCCCCGGCGGCGCCGGCTCGCGCAGGGCGCGTCCCCGGATGAGCCGCCCCGACGGCAGCGCCATGACTCCCTGTGTCCCTGCCTCCCAGGTCGCGTTCACGCGCGTAGCGTACCGGCGCGCGGGCGCGCCGGGGTGACTCCGCTGCTGACAGCAGCGCGGCCACCTCGCCCCGCGCAGCTCACAAGACGTCGCGGCGGAGCCGCGGGAAGACCTTCGACACCTTGCCGAGCAGGTAGTCGCCATACGTGCCGGTAAAGGCGCGCAGGTCCTGGCCGTCCCAGCGGGGCCGGCCATCCTCGTCCGTCGTGGCCTGGCCCGGCAACGGCGGAACCTCGGCGGCAAATCCGGGGTCCAGGAAGAACGGGAACGACAGCCGGGTGCGGCCGCTGACGTTGCGGACCCGGTGCGGGGTCGACCGGTACCAGCCTCCGGTCAGCCGGTCGAGCATGTCGCCGATGTTGCAGATGAAGGTGCCGGGCAGCGGTGGCGCGTCGATCCAGCCCTCCGGCGTCGCGACCTGCAGGCCGCCGCTGTCGTCCTGGGCGAGCAGGGTCAGCAGCCCGTAGTCGGTATGCTCACCGACGCCCCAGCTGGCCTTGGCTGACGCCGACGACGGGTAGCTGAAGATCCGGAACAGGATGGTCGGATCCGCGGTGTAGCTGTCGGCGAAGTAGCGAGCGTCGAGGCCGAGGCTGAGCGCTATCCCGGACAGCACCGACTGGCCGAGACCGGACAGCGCGTCCAGGTACGTCAAGACGAGCTCGCGAAGCCGGGGCACCTGGCGCGGGAACAAGTTGCGGCCGTGCAGCGGGAGCGTGGCCAGCACCCGCGGGTCGCCGTCCGGCAACTCGGCGCCGAAGTACAGTCCCTCCTTGAGGTCGGGCTGGCCGGCCGTGAGCTCGCCGCCGACCGGGAAGTAGCCCCGCCAGGCCCGGCCGCCCCGCTCCATGGCGATCTCCAGCTTGTCCGCCACCGGCAGCGCGAAGAACTCCGCACTAGCGTCGGCGAGCCCGGCGAGCAGTTCGGCGGGGACACCGTGGCCGGTCACATAGAAAAAGCCGTGCGCCCGGCAGGCCCCCTGAATCTGCTCCGCCACCGCTCGCGCGGGCGGAGACCCGCCGTCGGCCAGCCCCTCGCCGATCAGCGGGCCCACGTCGATAACCGGAAGCTCCGCCGGACCGTGCGCGCCTGTCATGACGCTCATCCTGCCGCAACGAGACGCTGCTGATGCGGCAGGTCGGGGCGGAAGCCGAGTCCCCGATGACGCTGGCGCTCGAGTGGCCGCCGCGTCCGGTTCACCGCCAGCAAGGTCCGCCCGCTGCTGTGAGGCGGAGGGCTACCGGCGCGCCCGGGGCCTGCGCGGTGCCGCGGTCTCGCCGATCGGCAGCGGCGAGAGTGGCTTGATCTCGGCGAGCCGCAGGTACGTGACCAGCCGCTGCCCGCCCCGGGTGGACAGGCTGGCCAGCACCTGGCTCAGTTCGGGCACGTCGCGGGCGACGATCGTCAGCAGGTAGTCGGTCTCGCCCGCGACGCTGTCGGCGGCGATGACCTGCGGCAGCGACCGGATGTGTTCCTCGAAGACCGCCGACGAGCGCCGGTCCAGCCTGGTCAGCGTGGCCGTCACGTACACCTGGAGGGCGAACCCGGCGGCGGCCGGGTCGACGTGCGCCCGGATGATGCGCAGCACGCCGGACGCCTTCAGCGCCCGGACCCGGTGCAGCGTCGCCGCGGGTGACAGCCCGGTCAGCCTGGCCAGCTCGACGTTGGTCCGGTCGGCGTCGGCCTGCAACGCGGTCAGTAGCTGAATGTCAACTTCATCAAGCTTGATGGGCATATCACTAAATTATATTTAGCCAACAGCGTCAATAGTCAAATCTCAGCCCGACGATACGCACGATTGATTCATGATCGTGAATCGGAGCCGTGGTGTCATCGCCCTCACCGTCGCCGGGGTGGCGTGGGGGACCAGCGTGCCGCTGTCCAAGGTGGCGCTGACCTGGCTTGACCCCGGCTGGCTGACCGCGGTCCGGTTCGCCCTTGCGGCGGCGGTGCTGCTGGCCGTGGTCCGGTGCCAGTGGGCGGGGTGGCAGAAGCTGCGCGCCGCGTTCAGCTGGCAGGTGCTCGCCTGGGGCGCCGCCGGCTACGGTGGCGCCGTCCTCATGCAGAACTACGGCGTCGCCCGGACCAGCGTCACGCACGCGGCGCTGCTGATCGGCGCGGGTCCGGTGCTGATCGCCGTGCTGACCGCGCTCTGGCGGCATGTGGTGGCGCGGCCGCTGGCCTGGGCCGGGTTCGCGGTGTCGCTGGCGGGCGTCGCCGCGGTCGCCGGGGGCGCTGGCGGCGGTGCCTCCGCGGCTGGCGACGCACTCGTGCTCACCTCGACGGCGTTGATCGCTGCGATGACCGTCGCGCAGTCCCGGCTGCTCCGTGACCGGGACCCGGTCGCGGTGACCGCCATCCAGTTCGGCGGCGCGGCGCTGGCCACGCTGCCGGTCGCCGCGTGCACATCGGGCCTTCCGGCGGCGCCGGCCGGCGCCGGCCCGGTGTTCGCCGTCATCGCCCTGACCGCGGCCGCGACGCTGCTGCCGTTCACGCTCTTCGCCTACGGGCAGCGCCGGGTGCCCGCCGAGGTGGCCGGCGCCTTCCTCAACCTTGAGCCGCTGGTCGGCGCGGCGATTGGCATCGTTGCGTTCGGCGACCCGTTCGGCCCGCGCCAACTGCTCGGCGGCGCCTGCATCGTGGCCGGCATCGCACTGAGCAGCCTCCCGGCGCTCCGCGGCCGCGCGCCGGCCCTCGCTGCCGCCGCTTAGCCGTTCAGTCGGCGGAGGCGGTTGCCAGTTCCGACGCGGCCACGGCGGGCCGCAGCCCCGGTGCCAAGGCCAGTGTCACCGCGATCGACGTCGCCGCCATCACGGTCATCCCGATCGCCGGGGACGTCCAGCTCGCGATCGCTCCCGCGATCGCGGCGCCTACCCCCTGCATCGCGAGCATTCCCGACAGGTGCAGTCCGAGCGCGTGTCCGGCCAGGTCGTCCGGTGTCAGGGCGATCAGCCGCTGCTGCAGCATCAGGGTCGCCGAGTAGCCGACCGACGCGATCGCGCAGGCGACGCAGGCCACCGCCAGCGTCGGGTGCGTGATGAACAGCAGGTACGGGGCGGCCAGCAGCAGCCGCATCCACGGCCCGAGCCGGTTCCGCCAGCCCGCCGAGACGAACCGCCCGGCCAGCGTGTCGCCGACCAGCATGCCCACCGCCGTGCAGGCGAACAGCAGGCCCGCGTGCCGCGGTGAGTACGAGACGAACAGCGACTCGCACCCGACGATCAGCCCGTTCGGCACGCATAGCGCCAGGTAGACGTATCGCCGGGGCACCGAGGCCAGCAGCAGCCGGTTGGTCCGCCAGGTTTGCGCGACCGACGGCCGCCCTTCGACGCGCGGCGCGCGCCGGGACAGGCCGACGCGCGCGACAGCACCGGCAACGACGTACAGCGCGGCACCGGTGAGCAGCGTGCCGCGTGGCGACAGCACGTTCACCAGCACTCCGCCGACGGCGTAACCGAGGATCTGCATGATTCCCACGGACATGTTCGCCACCGACCGGCCGAGCATGTACCCGTCGGCCGGAAGGATCTCGTTCAGCAGCCCGTATTGCACGCCGCCGCCGAGCGACCACAGCACTCCTACGGCGACCTCGACCGCGAAGATGCCGGGGACGCCGATACCGGGCAGCGCCTGCGCGAAGCTGCCGAGCGCGAAGGCTAGCGACATCCAGACCAGGGCTGCCCGCGGCGGAATCCGGTCCGCCGCCGACAGCAGCAGGGTCGCCCCGGCGAGCTGGGCGAGGGACGGTCCGAACATCACCAGGGCCGACAGCAGCGGCGACCCGGTCGCGGAGTACACCAGTGTGCCCAGGGCCAGGCTGGTGACCGTCGACGCCGCCGTTTGCACCGACGAGGCGACGAAGAGCGAGGTGAACTCTGGTACACCGAACAGTTCGCGATAGGTCCGCACAAGGGCTAAGCCTCCGGTCCGCGGGCCGCACGGCGGTAAGGTTTCGCCTGGAGGCGAAACGAAAGGGGGTCGCTCACCATGGGGTGGTGGCAGATCAGCGCCGACACCC